>OGYL01001379.1_pt1 | contig 18921 bp, 13 predicted proteins | sample 1576541 | NCBI WGS metagenome assembly OGYL01 (sample SAMEA3541551, study PRJEB24748) | human gut metagenome | biome: human gut; feature: human-associated habitat; material: faeces | place: China | collected 2012 | reverse complement strand
ATTCCTTTGCAAAAGATAAGATTTCTTGAATGAATACAGGAAAAAGGAACATTGCCTGATAAATAGGAAAATGTTCTTGTGCCTGTAATAATCTGTTAGATAGTTGAATGCTTAAAACAAGATCATCATCTTTTTCTTCTTTGAGAAAAGTAGAAAGAGGAATGATTTGTGTATCAGTTACAATACCGTGATTTTTTCTGGATAGTTTTCTTAAAATAGGATCTTTTTGATCGCTCGATGCAATGATTTTTTTCATGGATATATTCTACAATGAATTTGTTTCGGAAGTGTTAATAATATTAACAATTGAATGGAGAATGGATATGCTATAATTGTGACAAACTAAAGGAGTATTTTTAGTATGAGAAGAAGAAATTCAAACTGGTGGGTTTGGTTAATATTATTTTTTGTTTTTTCAGGTGGCATGAGCTTTATGCTGCCATTGTTTTTAATCATTGCGGTCGTTGTTGGAATTGCGATTGCTTCTGTTTCCACATATAAAAACAATAGTTCTGACGAGCAATCTTTCAATCAGTTTTCATCCTATCGAAGAGAAAACAGATATCAAAGAAGTGGCAGCAGTCAATCCAGCAAAATCGCAAAAATCAATTTATATTTAAGACAGTATTTTAAATCTAGAAACAGTATTCGCGTTGTGGACCAAATTGAATTGCGTTTGAGAGAAGAAAAATATGCTTCTTTATCTTCCCTGGATGTATATCGTAATAATACATATATCTGTTCTTTGAATGATTACCAGAGAAGATATCCAGAATCTTATTCTGCAATCATTAATGATCTTTATTCCACGCAGGCAAATTCTCCTTTACAGGCTGAAGTATTTGATGCTGAAGTGGTAGAAAATCCACAGCCAAAGAAGGAAGAAACTGTAAAGAAAGAAAAGAATGCACAATATTTCATTGAAGAAATAACAAGCTTGAATAATGATATTCCGGATGAAGAGATTTCCAATGGTTTATATGAAACGGCTTCTTTATTGAAACAGGTGCAGACATTAGAGTCTAAGTTTCCGAATTCTAAAGATAAGCTGAAGAAACTGTATGAGTATTATTTACCAATCTTGATCAATATCTTGAATCAGTATCGTAATCTGCAGTATGCAAAAACAGATCCTTCTTATGAAGATACAAAAAACAAATTGATTCGTACAATTCATCTGATCAATGATGCAATGGCTAAGATCATTTCTTCTATGACAGATGAAGATTTCATTAATTTATCTGCAGATATTTCTACATTAGAAGCAGTATTGAAAAAAGATGGATTAACGAGTGATGGCAGTATGCGCTCAAGCGGCCAGGGAAGATGATTTATGAGTGATAGAAATGATGAAAAGAATCGTCTTTGGAATGAAGTGTTTTCAAAGAAAAGAACATATGAAGAAAAAGATGATTCAAACATTGAACTAACAATAGAAGCACCAAAGAAAGAATCTGCACCTTCTACAACGGATACAATTTTAAAAACGGCAGATAAGGCAATGCAGGAGTTGAATCGCATCTTAACAAAACAAAAAGAAGATCTTCAACAAATGCAGGAACAGTTGAATAAGAAAGAACCAGTACGCGCACAGACACAAAGAGACATTGATTTAGAAACACTTGAGAAACAGCTTAAAGATGATTATGGAATTGAACCAGCAAAAGAAGTGATCAAAGAATTTGATCAAGGAAAGGTATTCCAGGAAATTGAAACTGAAGTATCTCAAAAAATTATTGGTCAGGATGAAGCTGTGAAAAAGGTTTGTGTTGCGTTCCGTCGTCCTTTTGTGATGGGTGAAAATGAGAATGGCATTAAGAATGTGATGCTTATACACGGCCCACGTGGTACAGGAAAGCATTCTTCCATTCATGAAGTGGCGAGTGCATTGTGTCAAAGAAACATTCTTGCGAGCAATGAAGTATATACGATGGATATGTCTCGCTATACATCTGCTTCACAAGAACAGATTTTCTTGCAGGATCTGTACGAGGCTTTAAATGGCAAAGGAACTGTAATTTGCTTTGAAAACTTTGAATCTTCATTTGCATCATTTCTTAGAATGGTGGATGCATTAGTGATTGATGGAAAAGTTGTATTGAATAAGAGATATGTCTTGAATAAAGGTGTTTTAGTGGAAGCACAGACGGGTCTTGTGAAAGATGCGATCGATTCATTGCATGTGAATGGTAAATATCTTGTGTTTATTACAAATGGAAAAGTATCTGGCGTGCAGAATGCATTTGGTGCGGACTTTATGTATCACGTATTAGATGACATTACATTTGTACAGCTAGATGATGAAGCTATCAGCAAGATCATTATTCAAAATACAGATGTATTTGTTGAAAAATGTAAAAACAATCTGCATATTGATGCGAAAGTGGATGAAAGTATTCGTTGCTGGGTACATACACATTTTGATAAAACACAGGGAATTGATGCAATTCGTTCTGTCTTTCATGATTTTTATGTATCTATTTCAGCCTTTGTTTTAAATGAGAACTTAGGCAGCAATGAAGAAATTCTTTTACAGGAAGCAGATGGCATGCCATATGCAGTCTATGGAAGCAAAAAACAAGTATTATCAAGAGAAAAGAACAGTGCAGAAGAAATTGAAGCAGTGAATAAAGAACTTGATGAAATTGTTGGTTTAGATAAAGTAAAGAACTATATCCGTTCTTTACAGGCTCATATTTCTTTACAGGAAAAAAGAAAACAGCAAGGTCTCAAGAGTGCTTCTGTTTCCATGCATATGATTTTTACGGGTAATCCAGGTACAGGGAAAACAACCATTGCCAGGTTACTTGCACGCTATTTAAAAGCCATTGGTGTATTGAGTGAAGGGCAGCTTGTAGAAGTAACAAGAGCGGACCTGGTTGCACAATATGTTGGTCAGACAGCACCATTAACAATGTCTGTGATCAAGAGCGCAATGGGTGGTGTATTGTTTGTGGATGAAGCATATTCTCTGTATCGAGGAAAAGATGATTCATTTGGTCTAGAAGCAATTGATACGCTTGTCAAAGCCATGGAAGATCATAGAGATAATCTGATTGTCGTATTGGCTGGCTACAAGAAAGAAATGGCTACATTTCTGGAAGCAAACTCTGGTTTGAAATCTAGATTTCCAAATTTAATTAACTTTGATGACTACACTGGAACACAGCTTTATCAGATTGCTTGTATCCAGGCAAAATCAAAGGGATATGAAATCAGTGAAGATGCGAAAGAACCATTGATTCAATACTTTAATGAAGTACAGTCCATCAATGCTGAAGAAGCTGGCAATGGTCGTCTTGCTAGAAATGTTGTAGAAGAAGCTATTCTAAAACAGGCAGAAAGATTAGTGAATTCTACAGATCAGAAAGAAATGACGGAATTAAAGAAGGAAGATTTTGACTATATTGTAAAAGTAAAACCAAAGCAGGAAAGCAATGAACCTTCTTTGAATGATATCATGAATATGATGAAGTAAGGAAAAGGCACACGTTGCCTTTTTCTTTTTTGAAAAATCTTAATTATTGGCATGCATATAATACTATTCTGTATATATGAGATGCTTGAATAATGATATAATGCATGGGTCGAGGTTGAGTGTATGAAGAAATATGTTCCTTTATTATTGTCATCTGTTTTAGCTTTCACGAGCATCCAGTCATTTACTGTTTTTGCAGAAGGTGAAGATGATGGTAACATAGAAGAAATATCAGAAGAGGGTGAAGAAAAAGCGGTAGAAGATACAAATCTACGTATTTTATTCACAAGTGATCTGCAGGATCATATTCTTCAATATAAACAGGCAGATAATGAGGAATATGTTACTTTAGGAGGCTATTCTCGTTTAGCAAATCTTATTCAGCTCAATCGTACAGAAAATACGGTGTTGATTGATGGTGGTAATTTCTCTACTGGTTCAGCATTCAGCTGCTTGAATTCTACAAGTGCACCAGATTTATCTTTGATGTCTATGTTTGGCTATGATGCCATTGCATTAGGGGATGAAGAATTTACTTATGGAACACAGACACTGGCTGATATGATTGGTGTGAATGAAACAGTTCCTACATTATTAACTGGTAATCTGAATTATTCTGACAGTGAAGCTGGAAAGGCATTGAAGAGTACATTGGCTGAAAAGGGTGGTTCTACATATAAAGTTGTTGAAAGAGCGGGGAAGAAAATTGGCATCTTTTCAGTGATGAAAGAGCAATCTATTTCTAGTGATGATGTCTCTTTGGAAAGCGCAGTAGATACAGCAAAAGATATTGTTTCTTCATTGAATGAAGAAGGTTGTGATTATGTGATTGCGATTGCACATGGTGGTGATGCATTCGCACATGAAATTGCAAAGAGCGTTGAGGGTATCAATACTGTTATTGCTTCTTGTGACGTTGTTGAAAAATGGGAAGTGGAAACAGAAGGAGAAACAAATATTGTTTCTTGTGGAGAAAATGGACAATATCTTGGCGTATTAGACATCAATAAAGAGGATGGTTCTATTAGTGGATATCAGTTAGTCGCAGTCACAGGTGAAATTGAAGAAAATCCTGATGTTGCGTATAGAATCAATGACTATACAAACCAGGTATCTTCTGCATTGTTTGATGCATATGGTGCTTCTGTGGATAAAACAATGGCGGCGAATCCATTTAACTTTACGCCAGTTGATCATAGTACAAATGAATTGTTGAATAACAATACTGCGGATCTGATTACAAATGCATATGCATTGGCATATGATGACTGGTATGCACAGTGGTATGCTTCCTGGAAAGCTAAGAAAAAGCAGATGTTGAAAGCAGCGCAGTCTTTAGTCAATAAGAATACGGAAGAGCAGCCTGCAGAAGAGTCAACAGAAGAACAGGCTGAGGCAACTCCTACACCAACACCAGATACTCCTGAATATCAGAAACTGGAAGAAATCCAGAATATGAAGCCAACGGTAAAGAAACGTGCGATTGGTTTAATCAGCAAGAAGGAAATTCAGTCTACATTTACAAAGGATTCTATTTCGGCATTGGATGCATATAATGTTGTTCCAAATGGTACAGGCAGTGATGGCAGTTATGGGGAATCGTTAACTCTTGTATTCTTAAAGGGCAGTGATGTACGTAAGCTTTGCGAATATGATGTTACGTATGGTAGAAAAGGTGATGGAGAAAATCAGTTGTATTTTTCTGGCTTGAAATATACATACAGTGATTATCGCCAGGATAATAACCATGTAGAAGAAGTATACGTTGATGCGGTGAATGATTATTATGTTCCTGTACATAATGATGAGCTATATCCTGTTGTTACAACATTATCTACCGCAAGAGATTTATTAAATCTTTCTTCATATACAGATGGCAGTCTGAATGTGCGTTATTATGATGTGAACGGTGGAAAGATTCAAAAATTGGGCGCAAATGTATTAACATATAAAAAGAAAGAGCTGAAATCTTTTAAAGCAATCTGTACATATCTTTCAGAACTGGAAAGAAACAGTGATAATATCGCAGAAATATCTTCCAGCTATAAAAATGCTGCAGAAGTCAAAACAGAAGATACAGAATTTACACTGTGGGGTTTCTTTAAAAATACAACAGAATCACAGCTTTCAAAATATATAAAACTTGTTTCTGGAATCCTTGTAGCGATTCTATGTATCAAGTTATTAGCATTTATCATTTCTAAAAAGAGAGAAAGATGAGGAGAATCAAGATGAGTGAAAACAAACAGGCACAGGCTGAAGAAATCAAATTAACACTTAATCCTGAAGCAGAAGAACAAGAAGCTCAAAAAGAAGACCAAGCAGAAGAAACAGTTGTTGAAAAAAATCCTATTGATGAAGCAAATTTATCTGAAGTGGAAAGACAGACTGTGAATGAATTTTCTTCTAAGATCGACATTATGGAAAGTAATACTGTTTTACAGTATGGTTCTGCAGCACAGAAGAAAGTATCTGATTTCTCAGATACAGCTTTAAATAATGTTCGTACAAAGGATCTTGGTGAAATTGGTACATTATTGAGTGATCTTGTAGTGGAATTGAAAGAATATGATGCAAATGAAACGGAAAAGAAGGGTTTCTTTGCTTCTTTATTTGATAAGGGTGGAGATTCCGTTACAAAGTTTAAGGCAAAGTATGACAAGGCAGAAGCAAATGTTGAAAAAGTTGCAAAGATGCTGGAAGATCATCAGATTACTTTGTTGAAAGACATTGCTTTGTTAGATGAATTGTATGCTCGCAACCAGCAGAATACAAAGGAATTAACAATGTATATCTTAGCTGGTAAGAAAAGAGTGAATGAAATTCGTGAGAATGAACTTCCAGAACTAACAAAGAAAGCAAAGGAAAGTGGCTTGCCAGAAGATGCACAGGTAGCAAATGATCTGGAACAGGCTTGTGTTAGATTTGAAAAGAAGTTATATGATCTTGAATTGACAAGACAGATTTCAATTCAGATGGCACCTCAGATCAGACTCGTTCAGAATAACGATACACTGATGACAGAAAAGATCCAGTCTACACTTGTGAATACAATTCCTCTATGGAAGAACCAGATTGTTCTTGCTTTGGGTATTTCTCATTCTAAGGAAGCAATGGAAGCACAAAGAGAAGTTACGGATATGACAAATACACTTCTCAAGAAGAATGCGGAAACATTGCATCAGGCAACTGTAGATACAGCGAAGGAAAGTGAAAGAGGCATTGTTGATCTTGAAACATTGCAACATACAAATGAACAGTTGATTTCTACATTAGAAGAAGTGCAACAGATTCAAAAAGACGGCAGAGAAAAGCGTGCACAGGCTGAACAGGAACTTGCCAAGATTGAAAATGAACTTACAAATAAGCTGTTAGAAATCAATGCTGAAAAAAAGCAGGTTGAAACAAACGAATAAAAATAAAAACAGAAGAACAAGCAGTTACATGCAAGTTCTTCTGTTTTGTTATTCATCTTTACTGTGTAGAAGCAGAATACCGTGAATCCCAATGAGTAGTGCGATAAAATCTATCGAAAGGACTTCACTGAGATACAGGATATCTTCATAACCACCTTGAATTAATGCAAAAGCAATTAAGGGATATCCAATCTTTTTTACAATCAGCCATCCAGTAAGTAATAAGACGATTGAAATTGTAATATATAGCTTTCCACTCGTTTTTTTGTTCATAGCTTAATTATACAACCGGATGATTCCAGTGTCAGAAATTGTTTTGTAATAATAAGTGGTTTGAGTGAAACCAGCACCGATAAGGTAACTTGCTTCAATTGAGACTTCTCCAGATGTATAAACAGTTGCGGTATAGGAATAGTCTAATTGTGTACATGGAAAGCGCCCTGTATGGGATGTTACACTTGTATGTGGGCTGCCACTGATAGCCATTCGTGTAGCTGCAGAGTCAATGTTAACAGCTGAATAATTTACAGCTTCAAAATCTCTGAAGGATCCTGATGAATATAACTTTACAGAAATATCAAATCTCAATTTAACCACAAGCATATTATTGCCATAAACATATTTATATCTTGTGAAAATGGAATCACGAGAATCAGGGTTAACAGCACATAAATTTGTTTCGTCTGCTGGATAGTTTATGATTAGTTCATCTGTAATGTGCCCTTTTGGATCGTAGACGATGTACTTTTCATAAGTTGATGTTTTTTTATGCTGAATTGTTGAATTTTCTTCTGTGATTTCTGGATTTATATATGTGAAATCTGAAAATTCAAACACATATGGCGTAACTGATGGCTCCTCGGCTTTGATTGTAAAAGCTGGTGAAACTGAAATACAAATCCGATATGCTTATTACGAAAAGCGGATAACTCCTTTTCTTTCATCCGGCTGACCAAAGTACCGTCGATAGTTACCGTTCCGCTATCAGGGGCATCCAATGTTCCCATAATTTGAAGTAAAGTAGTCTTTCCCGCTCCACTCGGACCAACAATACTAACAATCTCGCCCTTATCTATATTCAAGTCGATCCCCCGCAATACTTGCAGGCTACCGAAACTCTTGGTTATTCCTTGTAATTGTATCATATATGCTTCATTTTTGTCTAATGAATGATTACCTAAGTACTAATTCTTTGCCATCGCATTGGCAAACTTTTGCCACACTGTTGGCAAAGTTCTGCCACACTGCTGGCAAAGTTCTGCCAATACGGTGGCAACATCTTGCCAATAAGGTGGCAAAAGATGCGCTTGCTGATCATAATCTCTTCAACACATACTCCGCCAGATAGCATCCAAATACCGCCGGCATATAGCTGATTGTTCCGCATGTTGATTTCTTATTCATTTCATCTTCTGTCAGCAGTACAGCTTTCGGATCCGCTTGTTCCGTACTGAACACTACCGGTAATTTACGCTTGATTCCCATTTTCTGAAGTCGTTTTCTGACTGCCTTGCTCAGTCCGCAATGATAGGTATCCCATAAGTCGGCAAAGCGGACCTGGGTTATATCACTCTTTGCTCCGGCCCCCATACTGGAAACAATCTTAATATGTCGCTTTAAAGTTTCTGCAATCAAATGACATTTCGGAGCCAGCGTATCAATGGCATCCACTACAAAATCATAGGATGCTGCATCCAGCAGTTCGGGAATATTCTCATCTTTCAGGAATACCGGCAACACCGTCAATTCTATTTCCGGATTAATATCCCGGAAACGTTTCTCCAAGATTTCCGCCTTGCTCATTTCCAATGTAGAATGCAAGGCCGGAAGCTGACGATTGATATTCGTAGGCTGCACTGTATCCGCATCCACAATCGTCATGCGTCCTACTCCGGCACGACAAATCATCTCTGCTGCATACGCTCCTACTCCACCAAGACCCACTACGAGCACGTGTGCCTGCTGAAAACGTTCCATCTTCTCCTCACCCAATAAGAGCCGTGTCCTCTGTCTCCAATCCTCCATTTCACTAATCACTTATCACTTTGTTGCTAATCACTAATTACTCTTTTTAAACCATTTATAGAACCATTTGCCTACCTTTTCATAATGCTGATCTTCATTATTACCACGTGGATTAGAGAAAGACAACATATCTTGCGGTTCACCCAACTGATCCGGATAGAGCACTATCAAACTATTGTTGGCAAAATACTTTCCTAACTGGGCAGGAAGTCTTTCGAATGCAGGATCATAAGAAATAGAACCACGACGGGCGCTGATAATCACCAGTAAATGATCATAATTCACTTGTCCGGTCAACAACAGTAAATCCCCCCAATCATCCAAACGGGAGAAATCAGTCATTGTCGAGCTAAACCTCTTCTTTACCAGTATTTGTAAGAGCGTAGTAGTTTCTTCATTAGCGAAGAAGTGTACCCGGCATCCCAATGTACTTCCCATACGGCAGAAATGTTCTACCCACTTCTGGAAACCCGCTTCATATTCTGCTTTCGGCGGAACAGCAATATTAATTCTCCGTATAGTATTAATCGGCATCAGGAACTTTGCAATCATCACTTCCCGGTGCAAACCTTTCAACAGGTTCTCCGCCAACATACCAAAGAAGGAATCCACAATATTAACTTTACGGTGCAAACCAATGATCACATCCGTCACCCCATGCTCTTTTGCCGTATGAATGATACCTGAAGCAATATTCAAGTCATAACGGCTGATTTGTTTCAGCGGTACATCCACCGATGCCGTTATCATGGCCGCCTTCTCCAGATAACGTTTTCCGCGAAGTTCCAGAGCTTCCGATGCATTATTATCATTAATCACGTTCAATGCCACCAGATTATCTCTCTGTTTAGGATCACGTATCAACAAGGACAGACTCACCAAATCTTCAATCGTATCGGGATTGGCAACCGGTATTAAAATCTTTTCCAGCTCTACCGGACGTTTTTCATCCTCCAGATGGGCCTCATCGATAGCTATCTTACGGGCAGCACGTTCAGTAATAAATGAACTTACTACACAGGTCACGAGGATTAACAATACAGTACCATTCAGGACATCGTCATTCAGCAGTCTTTCACCATTAGGCAAAATTATATTATATCCGACCAGTACAGCAGCCAATGTAGCCGCCGCCTGGGCATTGCTCAAACCGTACATCAGTTCCCGCTCAATAGCTGCCATTTTATATATCTTCTGCGTCAGCCAACAAGCAATCCATTTACCAGTCAAAGCAACAGCAATCATTACTCCAGCCACTTTCAATGCATCACCATGACCAAAAATCACATGTATATCAATCAGCATTCCCACGCCAATCAGAAAGTAAGGAATGAAAAGTGCATTACCCACAAATTCCAGATGATTCATCAATGGAGAAACATGCGGAATAAGCCGGTTCAAGACCAAGCCGGCAAGGAAAGCTCCGAGAATGCCTTCCATCCCTACAAATTCCATTAAGCCTGCCCCCAAGAATACCATGGCAAGCACGAAAATGAATTGCATCACATTATCATCGTATCTGCGAAAAAACCAGCGGCCAATGCGAGGGAAGAAGTACATAATCAATCCACCCAGAAAAACTACTTTGACAACCAGCCATACCCAGAACAGTCCACCGGATTCCCCCTTAAACATACCACCTACCACAGCCAAAACCAACAGCGTAAGGGTATCAGTCACCGCCGTACCTCCCACTGCAATACTTACACTGCGATGTCGGGAGACGCCATATCGAATCACGATAGGATATGCCACCAGCGTATGCGAAGCATACATACTTGCCAACAGAACTGAAGTGATCAAACTATATTTCAGGAAGGTCATGTTCACCACGAGACCGATCATAATTGGAATGATAAAAGCCAGTAACCCTAACATTACGGCCTTTCCCCTATTTTGCTTGAAGTCTGACATATTCATTTCCAGACCAGCCAGAAACATGATATAGTATAGCCCCACCTTGCCAAACAGCTCGAAACTACTATCCCGTGCTAAAATATTAAACCCATGCTCGCCAATTACCAATCCTGCCAATATCATACCGATGATATGTGGAATACGAAGTCTGTTCAACAAAATAGGAGCAAACAATATAATAAGAAGTACAAGGAGAAATATCCATGTAGGGTCGGTAATGGGAAGTTTTAGGCTGAAGTCAAATAAGTCCATGGGCTTCAAGTTTTAGGTTTACGTTGCAAAATAACAAAAAAGTTTTCATTTTATACGTTGTCATACAGCAAATTGTTATAAATTTGCAGCCAATTCTATCGTTTTTAAGCATAGAAGAACATTTTTATAAACTTAATAAAAAACAAAAGAAAATGAAAGTAGCTATTGTTGGAGCAAGCGGAGCCGTGGGACAGGAGTTCCTGCGTGTGCTCGATGAAAGGAATTTCCCGTTGGATGAGTTAGTGTTGTTCGGTTCTAAACGCAGTGCCGGAACAAAATACACATTCCGCGGTAAACAGATCGAGGTAAAACTCTTGCAACACAACGATGACTTTAAAGGGGTTGATATCGCTTTCACTTCCGCAGGCGCTGGTACCTCTAAAGAGTATGCCGAGACCATCACCAAACATGGTGCTGTGATGATCGATAACTCCAGTGCTTTCCGTATGGATAATGACATACCTTTGGTAGTTCCCGAGGTAAATGCTGCCGATGCAAAAGATCGTCCACGCGGCATCATCGCCAACCCTAACTGTACCACTATACAAATGGTAGTGGCACTGAAAGCCATCGAACAGCTTTCTCACATAAAGACTGTACACGTTTCTACGTATCAGGCTGCCAGCGGTGCAGGTGCTGCCGCTATGGATGAATTGTACACACAATACCGCCAGGTGTTAGCAGGTGAATCTGTTACTGTTGAAAAGTTTGCATACCAGTTGGCATTCAACCTCATTCCTCAGATTGACGTATTCACCGATAACGGATACACTAAAGAAGAAATGAAAATGTTCCACGAGACCCGTAAGATTATGCACTCCGACATTAAAGTAAGTGCAACTTGCGTACGCGTTCCTGCTCTTCGCTCTCACTCTGAAAGCATTTGGGTAGAAACAGAACGTCCTATTTCAGTGGAAGAAGCTCGTGAAGCTTTTGCAAAAGGCGACGGCTTGGTATTGCAGGATAATCCTGCCGAAAAGGAATATCCAATGCCTCTGTTCCTTGCAGGCAAAGATCCCGTTTATGTAGGTCGTATCCGTAAGGATCTGGCTAATGAAAATGGTCTGACTTTCTGGATTGTGGGTGACCAGATCAAGAAAGGTGCTGCACTGAACGCAGTACAAATTGCAGAATATTTGGTAAAAGAGAATGCTCTCTAAACATTACCAATAAAAATAGAACCATTGGAGAAATGGTTGCAAACCCCAAAAGAGGTTATCCCGGAAACGAGATAACCTCTTTTTCATATTATCCTAAAAAAGAAATCACCTTTCATGAAACAATAGGCATTCCTTTATAGCTTTTTCGACAAGCTTCTTCGCAGCAGGCCTGCACCCTGGGAAGAAAGATGTATCAAAAACTCCTTTCTTTGAAGCCTTACGCCAATTCCCGGTGATACGGCCTTGATGAAGAATAACAGGTTGGAATATACCAAAATTATTATAGGCATACTGAGCGTGCGATTCCTTTATACAGTCAAAGCGGTTTTTATAACTCACCAGATATTCATCAAACGGCGGAAGAAACTGGAGAATACTTTTTTCATCAACTTCCACCTCCCCGGTTAGTCCGGGTGAAGAGATATGTATCATCATTTCCCTGTCATTATATCGTTCTGTAATAATTTCCTGCCCAAGTGACGCTATAGCGCTACGTGCTTCACGTATGTTCAATGCAGACCACCAAACGAAATCTTCCAGTGTTGCCGGACCGTGGCTTCTGAAATACCTTCGGGCGAGTTCAGCAAGAGCCTCCTCACGAGAGAGTTCTATAGCATCCGGAATCCTTTCACTGGTCAATGCATAGGTATGTTTCCCATTCTTCTCAATGCCACTGCATATTGTTCCGTCCGCCTCACCAAAACTTAGATGCATTTTAACGATGGGTTCACTGAGAGTTATACCTTTCAACTGGAGCTGTTCAAGAGCTTCCTGGCACGTCAGATGTTGTCCGGTCAGAATTTCTTCTATTTGGGGCTTGTACAGCAAACAATCCTCTTTTGCTAGGCCATGATGCTTTGCATAAAAGCTGAACTTTGACAACATACTCTTAGCAGACAATTCAGCCATCCATTTTATATCCTTTCCCGGAATATAATGCCACGTAGGACGCATCACATGAGTACGCAAAATCCGCCCTGAATCCAATGCTTCCTGAACAGCCGTCAACGAAGGTTTCGCTATACGCAACCCGACTGCCCACTTAGCCGCCCTGATCTCTTGCGCCTGCATAGCACCCATCCATTCAACAACCTCCTCCGGCCTTTCAAACCGTGGTCCTGCAATTCCCTGTGATAACATTCTTAATTTAAGCATACTTCTAATGACAAAATTATTATTTTACTAACAGACAGCTTTTTACAAAGATAGAAAATATTTTATGATATCCAACCATCCCCCTATATCACAGCAAGAAAAGAGGTTGAACTCTAAGTAAATAGAATTCAACCTCTTTCAGTTACACCATTAACAATCTCACCTTATTTCCAGAACGGATTCTGTTCCATATTCGTATTCAAAGTCAGCTGAGTTGTAGGTATCGGATAGAAATAATGCTTGGCTTCGTAAGTACGTGGCTGGTTAAGAGTGTTAGAACCAATCATATATCCATCATTATTCACATCGACTTCCGGATTCTCCACATTCTTCATGTTAGCTCCAAGATAGATCGTAGGATTTTTGGAGGAATCAAGTAAATCAAGTTTATGCCAACGAATTAAATCCCAATAACGAGTCCAGTTATCACACATCAACTCACAACGACGACAACGGCGGATCTCCCATATCAAATTGCTAACTCCCATATTGTTGGCTGGATCAGCTTCCGGTTGAGTGGTCATACCGGGTAACCCGGCACGCTCTTGCAACTTATTAATGGACTTGTCAAGATCAGCTTGCGTCAATGTTCCAAGTTCTGCCTTAGCCTCAGCGAAGTTCAGATAGACAACAGACAGCCAGAAAAGCGGACAGTCAGTATATTGCTTGTTGATACTGTTACGGTCACTTACCGCCAACTCCTCCGGATTATCATATTTAGCTATACCGTAACCAGTAGTAGAAGTGAACCCTGCAACTCCGGCACGACTATAAGCACTACCCTTGAAGCATAACACAGGATCGAGAGTAGCCGCCAATCGCTTGTCGCGAACAGCAAGAACAGACTCAAGATTGTATTTACCATCTGCATCTTTCACTGCGGCATCATTGGTATCCATTGTAGTGGTTGCTTTAGGTTTACCGTCAAGGAACAAGTAATTATCGAAAGCATTTTTGGTCATACCGCTAGTACCACTTGTATTAACAGTATAGTCAATGGTAGAATGCATGAAAACATTTTGAGAATAAGGCTTGTAGAAAATCATTTCAGGATTAGAACTAAGCGATATTGAATTATAGTTTCCCTTATAACTCGGATTCAATGAGTATCCCTTAGTCATCAATGCTTCACAAGCAGCCACACATTCACGCAAGTACTTCTCAGCGCGAGTGTTATCAGCAGCTTTACCGGCATTGTCACTTGCATTACGATACTTACAGTAGGTACCTTCATACAATGTGATATCAGCTTTCATTGCCAACGCCATGTCAGCACTAAAGCGTTGTTTGTTAGTGCCCGTAATTGTACTTACAGCATAGTTCAGGTCTTCTAGGACATTGTCCATTACAATATCTCGATCCGTACGTGGTCCGTAAACCACATCCTTGTCTGCCGGATCCACAACTGTAGTAATCCACTGTACGTCACCATACATGCGAACCAATTGATAATATTCCCATGCACGGTTCAAACGTGCCAGACCTTCATAATTAGCCTTAACAGCATCATCAAGAGAAGAAGTTTGCAGTCCTTCAATAATATAATTGGCACGACGAATTTCTGTGAAAGGATCGGACCAATTTGTAGAAGTGGCTACTACACTTGTATAAGTCCAGACTGTCGACTGATAGTCTACCTGATCATCACTCAATGTTTTGAAATAAAACCATCCGCCACCGCTGCCATTTCCATAACCCGAATAGTTGTTATAGAATGTATTGCATTGGTTGTCAAGGTTACTCGTATTACTCCAATATGCAGGAGTATTGGTAAAGGCATCCAAAGGTGCTTTGTCGAGAAAGTCATTACAACTTGTCAAGGCCATCAGTGCCATTGTTCCGTATATGAATAGCTTTTTCATCATTCTTATTGTTTAATAGTTATTATAAGGTTACCTGAATACCGAATGAGAAGGTACGAGTGATAGGAGTTGTACGTCCCCAGCCTCCATAGGTAAGGCCATCACCAGTACTGATTTCCGGATCAACAGGAAGATCACTGCCCTTGTAGAGCAAGAAGAGGTTACTACCACTAAAGTAGATACGTGCCTTTTCGATGAAAGCTTTACGGGTCCACTCCTTCGGTAAAGTATAGCCAACAGTTACGTTCTTTAAACGAAGATAAGACATATCAGTCAAGTAACGAGATTGCGGATAATAGTTATTGGAACCGTTTGCAATACCTGACACAGTACCTTTGGCTTCATTTCCCGGATATAAACGAGGATAAGTATTACTCTGGTCAATATCATAACCGGTAATCGTTTTCCAATCATCAGTATAGAATACTCTATTGAAACTTTTTTGATTATCGTAGATAGCCAAGTCAGCTGCACGCATCATCGGGAAATTCAAAGAAGAAATAGTCCAATCAGAACGTTTTCCCACACCTTGGAAGAATAAATCTAAGTCAATGCCTTTCCAGTTACCACCCAGGTGGAAGCCATATTCATAACGAGGGAGTGAATTACCGATAATCTTCAAGTCACCATGATCATCAGCGGTTCCTTTTCCACCGTCAATCGCGCCACTGCCATCCAAATCTTTGAACTTAATATCACCAGGACCATAATGGAACGGAGCACGCTCAAGTGCAGATTGACCAGCAATACCCGGCTTGTAGTTCCATGAACCATCTGCATTCTGACCAGTAAAGTCAGATTCTTCAAAATAACGATCTGTTTCGAAACCCCAGATATCACCATAATTCTTGCCCGAATAGTAAGAACTGAGCAACTTAGTATCATTATTCCACTTTGTTACTTTTGTCTTTGAATCACTAAGATTGAAGTTAGCATACACATTAAATTCACCGAATTTATGATGCCAATCGAGGTTTAATTCCCATCCACGGGTGCGCAGTGTACCTGCATTATCGTAAGGAGCAGTAGCACCTACACTGTTCGGAAGAACCTGGGCAGGAGCAAGCATATCACGGTTTTCACGTTGATACCAGTCAAATCCTACAGTTAATTCATTATTAAGGAAACCTAAATCCAAACCAATGTCAGTAGTGCGGATGCGTTCCCAAGTAAGAGACTTTGACACCAGTTTAGGCATATTGTACTGAGTCAATCTATTTGCATTAGCTCCATTGCCATCCACCCAATAAATATATCCTGTAGATGATGTATTTTCTCGTTGGCTGATCAATGCTTCAAACATATAATCTCCGATGGCTTCATTTCCAATTTCACCATAAGATGCACGAAACTTAGCGTTACTGACTATTTTCTTCAACGGTGTAAAATAAGCCTCTTCTGAGAATCGGTATCCGATAGAAGCAGAAGGGAAGAATGCCCATTTATCATTATGTGGAAATCTGGAAGAACCATCGTAACGTCCATTTACTTCCAACAGATAGATACCCTTGTAATCATAGTTGATACGTCCGAAATAACCGGCTGAAGCACGGGAAGTATGCGACCAGTTTATTTGTTGTCCATCTTGGCTTGCCAAATTCAATTCAGGGTATGCTTCATCATACAATCCTTTACGGTATCCATATAAATAAGTGTAATCTACTTCTTCAGCATTAGCTCCGACCATTACATTCAAATTATGGCTCTTTGCAAAAGTTTTGGCATAGTTGGCATATGCATTCAAAGTCCAAGTATTCTGCTTGGAATTATCACGCCAGATTGCTGAGTTACTTTTGGTAACAATATATTTAGGAGTAGGCATTCCCGACCAGTCAATACCATAGACCGAGAAGTCTTCAGAGCCACTGTTCAAGTTCTGAATTGCATAAGTGAAATCAGCATTCAAAGTAAGTCCTTTTACTATTTCTGCTTTCAAGAATCCATTCAAACGGGTAAGGTCAGTTATTTCCTTACGGTCGGATGCTTGCTTACGCATAGACATAAGACGAGTATCATAACCATCAATGGTACCTGAAGGAATGAAGAAAGAACCCCAACGCCAAAGGGTCTGATAAGTACTACTGTAAATGTCAGGACGCTGATAAGCCTTACGAGAGTAATTGACACGTGCACCTACTTGCAACCAATCATATAAATTAGTCGTTACATTCACTGAAACATTGTACTTCTTCAATTCATCGGGACGTACTTTCATAATACCTTCTTTCTCATCATAACCAAAAGAAAGGTAATAGTTCGTCTTACCAGAACTTCCCTGAACAGATATATTATGGCTTTGTGAAGGGGCTGCTTTACTATAATAAATATCCTGCACATCCCAGTCAGCATAATAATAAGGAGTTCCGTCAATGATATTATAATCCCCCACATTGCTGTCACTCTGATACGGTCTCATTTCACCATATTTTAGTTTTCTTCCTCCATTCTGTTGTGCCCACTTTTCGGCATAAGGCAATAGTTTATCAAAATACATACCAAAGAGTTCCACTTCATATTGGTTAGCATTGGCCTTAGCCTCCAATGCAGCCCGAAGTTGTGTAGGAACATCCGGGAAATTCGGAAGATAAGTTGCTTGATCCCACGCGAAATTATTACTATAATTTATAGTAACCTTTTCCGTCGGCTTAGCACTTTTCGTATTAATCAAAATAACACCAAAAGCTGCACGTGTACCATAAATAGAGGTAGAAGCAGCATCTTTCAGTACAGAGATACTCTCAATATCCTGTGTATTCAAGAAAGAAATGTCATCCATCGGGACTCCATCCACAACAATCAACGGATTACTCTTTTCAGAATTACTTAACGTACCGACACCACGAATACGCATTGCAGCACTCCCGTTGATATCACCATTTTCAGTCGTGATACTCAAACCAGGAACCGCACCTTGCAGTGCTTTGGTTACATCTTGCTGAGGGCGGCCTGACATCGTTTTATTCAAGTCCACAGTAGTAACTGCACCTGTTAAATTGGCTTTCTTTTGTGTACCGTAACCAACTACTACTACTTCATCCAATAATTCCGTATCTTCCTTCAACACGATTTTCATAGTAGGTGTAGCCTTTACTTCTTGGGGCTGATAACCCACGAATGATATTTTTAATATTGCTCCTGGCTTCACACTCAAAGTAAACTTTCCGTCAACGTCAGTAACAATGCCATTAGTTGTCCCTTTTTCTACCACACTGGCACCGATAACCGGCTCGCCTGCCGCATCTACAACCAAACCTGTAACATTGATAGATTGTAACTGCTCTGTTACTTCTGAAACATGATCCGAAGCAACCTGGTTAGCCATCGCATTACCGCTTCCTAAAAACAGTGCACTGATGGCTACTGCTGTGAAGAATTTGCTATTTGCTAATCCTCGTTTTTTGCGATCTTCATTCATAAATGATTGATAATTTTGTTGTTAAATAAAATAGTTCTCTCAAAAATTAGGGTAAGGATAATCAGATAGAAATAGTTAGTCAGATCTATTTCTTCTGTCAGACAAGTTTTTCTTCCATAGGCGTTTTTTCTTATTTATAGGTTTAACTTATATTTTATCTCTCTTATTATTTTTAGAGGTTTACCAAGTTCCAAGAGAACTTAGTAAAATCGTACTTGGAAGTATGCTGCAACACTATTAT
>OGYL01001378.1_pt1 | contig 18929 bp, 12 predicted proteins | sample 1576541 | NCBI WGS metagenome assembly OGYL01 (sample SAMEA3541551, study PRJEB24748) | human gut metagenome | biome: human gut; feature: human-associated habitat; material: faeces | place: China | collected 2012 | reverse complement strand
GGTTGCCACCGCCGGGGCGGTGTCTTTTTCCTTGTCGCTGTCCGCGACTTCCGGTTCGGCCGGCGCGGCGGGCGTGCTGTTGAGATAGGCGAGCAGGGGGTCGTCCGGGGCTGTGTCCGCCGGTTTGACGGCGGGGGCAGCCGCCTTGGGCGTTTCCTGCACCGGTTTGGGGGCGGCAGGCGCTGCCGGGGCCTTTTTCGGCGCGGACGGCGCTGCCGGTGTCACCGGCTGCGCCTGCACGGGCGCGCGATCCCACGCCGCGAACGGGTCGTCCTTCACCGGGACGGGGGACACGGGCTGCGCGGCGGGCTTTTTCGGCGCAGCGGGCTGCTGTTTCCGTGCGGGCAGATGCAGCTTGTGCGCACGCGTAGGGGCGCCCGGGTGCTGGTGGGACTTGCGCGCCTTCTTCGGCGCGGGCTCGCCCTCCTCGCTGCCGTCGCCCCGGTAGAAGATGACGTGCAGGCACAGCGTGATGCCGGCGACGACGATGAAGATATCCGCCAGGTTGAACACGGCGAAGCGCATGAACAGGAAGTTGAACATGTCTACCACGTAGCCGCTGAGGATGCGGTCGATGCAGTTGCCGACCGCGCCGGCGAGCACGAGCACGACCGACCAGCGGCCGACCTTGCCGTGCACGATATTGCGCCGCAGGCAGAACACCGCAATGGCGGCGAACACGACCGTGAAGATGACGAAGATCCAGTGCGGCGCGTGCTGCAGGATGCTGAAGGCAGCGCCGTTGTTGTGGATATTCGTCAGCTCCAGCACGCCGGGGATGAGCGTGACGTGCCCGGTGTCGAGCGGGATATTGAGCGTGACCCAGTACTTCAGGCCTTGGTCAGCGATGAGGATCAGGATGGCTACGATGGCATACCACATAGCGGTTCCTCGCTTTCGGATCAGGATTTTGGGATCGGGATTTTACTCCGCCTTCTGCGCGGCGACGACGGCGGCGCAGCGCGGGCACAGACCGGTCTCGGGGTCGGCCTGCTCGGAGTGCATCCAGCAGCGCGGGCACTTGGTGCCGGGCGCATTGCGCACGGAGATGTGCAGGCCGGGGAAGTTCGTGCCGGTGCCGGTGACGGCGTCGGCCGGCACGTCGCCGCCGACGAGGCACTGCGACACGATGAGCAGCTCGGGCAGGTTCATGCTCTGCACGTCGTCGAGCGCGGCCTTGGCGGCATCGTCGGCGGCGCGCAGCGTCACGGCAGCCTCGAGCGGCTTGCCGATGCGCTTTTCGGCGCGGGCGGCCTCGAGCACGCCGTTGACGTCCGTGCGGACGCGGATCAGCTGATCCCACTTGGCGAGCTCGTCTTCGCTGAGCGCATAGGCGTCGAACGGCTGATTCATGACGTTGAGCAGCACGTTGCGCGCGTCGTCCTCGGCGCGGTGCGGCATGGCCAGCCAGATCTCGTCGCAGGTGAAGGCGAGGATCGGCGCGAACATCTTTGTCATGCTGTCGAGGATGAGGAACAGCGCCGTCTGCGCGCTGCGGCGCTTGAGGCCGTTGCGTTCCTCGCAGTAGAGGCGGTCCTTGATGATGTCGAGGTAGAAGCTCGAGAGCTCCACGACGCAGAAGTCGTTGATCGCGTGCGAGATCACGTGGAATTCATAGTTGTCATACGCCTTGGCCACGCGGCGGATGAGGTCGTTGAGCTTCGTGATGGCCCAGCGGTCGAGCGGAAGCATATCCTCCGGCGCGACGAGATGCTCGGCGTCAAACCCGTCGAGGTTGCCGAGGCAGTAGCGCGCGGTGTTGCGGAACTTGAGGTAGTTTTGCGTCAGCTGCTTGAAGATCTCCTTGGAGCAGCGCATGTCGGCGTGGTAGTCGGCGCTGCCCGCCCACAGTCGCAGCATGTCGGCGCCGAACTCGTTGATGATCTCGGCCGGATCCATGCCGTTGCCGAGCGACTTGTGCATGGCCTTGCCCTCGCCGTCGACCGTCCAGCCGTGGGTCAGGCACTCGCGGTACGGGGCGCCCTTGCCGAGCGCGCCGACGGCCACGAGCAGAGACGACTGGAACCAGCCGCGGTACTGGTCGCCGCCCTCGATATACATATCCGCCGGCCAGAAGCCCTGGTCGCGCTGCATGGCGGCAACGTGGGTAGAGCCGGAGTCGAACCAGCCGTCGAGCGTGTCGGTCTCCTGCGTGAAGTGCTTGCCGCCGCAGTGCGGGCAGGTGAAGTCTTCGGGCAGGATGTCGGCCGCCGGGCGGTCGAACCAGGCGTTGCTGCCTTCCTTTTCAAAGAGCTTGGCCACGGCGTCGATGCTCTCTTCATTGCACACGGGCTTGTGGCAGTCGTCGCAGTAGAACACCGGGATCGGCAGACCCCAGCGGCGCTGACGGGAGATGCACCAGTCGGCGCGCTCGCGGATCATGGCGGCCATGCGCTCTTTGCCCCAGGCGGGAAGCCAGCGCACGTTCTCGCACGCGGCGACGGCCTCCTCCTTGAACGAATCGACGGAGCAGAACCACTGCGGCGTGGCGCGGAAGATGATCGGCTGCTTGCAGCGCCAGCAGTGCGGATAGCTGTGCACGATGTCCTCGGATGCGAACAGAGAGCCGGCTTCCTTCATGTCCGCGAGGATGACGGGGTTGGATTCCTCCGTGGTCATGCCGGCGTACTTGCCGGCGTAGTCGGTGTGGCGGCCCTGATCGTCCACGGGCACGACCATGTCCATGCCGTAGCGCTTGCAGGTCAGGTAGTCGTCCGCGCCGAAGCCGGGCGCGGTGTGCACGCAGCCCGTGCCGGAATCCATGGTGACGTAATCCGCCAGCACCAGGCGTGAGGTCTTGGGCAGGAACGGATGGTCGGCGAGCATATTCTCGAAGAAGTCGCCCGGATGCTGCTCGAGCACCTCATAGCTGTCGAAGCCGCCGATGTGCATGACCTTCTCGGTCAGGGCGTCGGCCATGATATACACCTCGCCGTTCGGGGCCTGCACGAGGTTATACAGCTCGCGCGGGTTGAGCGCGATGGCGAGGTTGCCGGGCAGCGTCCAGATCGTGGTCGTCCAGATGACAAACGAGAGGTTCTTCTTTTCCTCATCCGTGAGTTTTCCCTGATCGTCGTGCAGGGGGAACTTGACATAGACCGTGGTGCAGGGGTCATCCTGATATTCGATCTCGGCCTCGGCCAGCGCCGTCTCGTCGTGATAGCACCAGTAGACGGGCTTCAGGCCCTTATAGATGTAGCCCTTTTTGTACATTGCACCGAAGACCTTGACCTCTTCCGCCTCAAAGCTGGGGGCCATGGTCTTATACGGATGCTCCCAGTCGGCCACGACGCCGAGGCGCTTGAAGCCCTCCATCTGGACATCAATATAATGCTGCGCAAAGTCATGGCAGGCGGAACGGAACTCCGGAATGGGCATGGCCTTGTGGTTCAGCTTGTTCTGCTTGATGATGGCGGACTCGATGGGCATACCGTGGTTATCCCAGCCGGGGATATACGGGGTATAATACCCGCGCATGGCCGCTGAACGGATCATGAAGTCCTTGATGCACTTGTTGAGTGCGTGGCCCATGTGCAGCGAGCCGTTGGAGAACGGAGGGCCGTCGTGCAAGGCAAAGAGAGGCTTGCCCTCATTTTTTTTGAGCAGTTCGTTGTAAAGGTCGAGTTCCTGCCAGTTTTTCAGCATATCCGGTTCGCGCATCGGAAGACCGCCGCGCATCGGAAAGCCCGACTTGTTCATGTTGAGCGTCTGTTTGTATTCCATAATTCCTCCTGCAAAAACAAAGCGCCCCGAGCCTTGGCTCAGGGCGATAAATGACCGCGGTACCACCTGAATTCCCGCAAAAATCTGCGGGCACTCGCCTTCTGTAACGGGAAGTCCCGTCCGGGCTTACTCTTCGTTCAGCCCGGCTGCTCCAAGGGGATATTCGGGGGCTCTTTGCCGCTGCCTTACACCGGCCGGCAGCTCTCTTTGCGCGTCAAAACCCCGTACTTGTCCTTTTCATCGCATATATCAGCTATAGTTTACCCATTTATCGTCCCCTTGTCAAGAAAAACCCCGGCAGAAATTCAAAAAATGTTTAAAACTGAACGCCTCTGCCGCGATTGCAAACCGCGTGCTCATGTGGTATGCTTAGGGGACACCAACAATATGGGAGGCAATGACACACATGGACGATAAGACCAACCTGACGCCGGAGCAGGACGAAGTGCAGACCGGCGAGGAAGTTTCCTTTACCATCTCCGGCGAGGATGCCGCTGCGCAGGAAGCGCTGAACGCAAAAAAAACCGCAAAGAAAAAATCTCCGCTGCCGTGGATCATCGGCGGCGCAGCCGTTGTGGTCGCCGCAGCGCTCGTGCTGATCCTCACGCTGAAGCCGAAAACGGTCAGCCCGGATGCAGAGCAGCCCGGCGATGCGACGATCTCCGAGCCTGCCGGTACCCCTGACGGCACTGACAGCACCCAGCCGGACGATCAGACACCGGCGGAAGACGGCCAGACGGATGAGCAGGCGGACGGCGAACAGACAGAGCCGGCCGGCAACGGCGTCAGCTACACTGTAGAGGCAGATGCGCTGACTGAGGACGTTCTGAACCGTGAGATCGCCGTCTGCGGCGACGACCATCTGACGAACCGCGAGCTTCCGTATTACTACTGGCAGCAGTACTACACGCTTATGAACAACTACGGCAGCTACGCTTCATATTTTATCGACACCAGCACGCCGTTCGACCAGCAGATGTGTATGTTTGACGACACGCGCACCTGGCAGCAGTATTTCCTGCAGGGCGCGATCACGAACTACGAAAACGTCACCGCCATCTGGCTGGAGGCCCGGCTTGCAGGCTTCCAGCTGAGTCAGGAGGATCAGGACTACCTCGACGATCTTGACAACCAGATCACCGTGGCCGCCGCAAGCTACAGCTACGGCAGCGCGGATGAATATCTCCAGATGGCCTATGGCCCGGCAGCTACGCTGTCGTCGTATCACGACTTTGTCGAGCGGCAGATCACGGCCTCGTCCTATCTGCAGGTGCTCGTCGATGCGAAGACCTACACCGAGGACGATATCAGCAAATACTATGATGACAACGCCGAGTCTTACGCCGGAAACGGCATTGAGAAATCCGATGTGAAGATGGTGAATGTGCGCCATATCCTCATCCAGCCCGAGGGCAAGAACGACGACGGCACCTACACCGACGAAGCATGGGCTGCGGCCGAGAAGAAGGCCAATGATCTGCTGACCGAGTGGAAAAACGGGGAACACACGGAAGAGTCCTTTGCATTCATGGCTGCGGAAAACTCTGCCGATCCCGGCAGCGCAGAAAACGGCGGCCTGTATGAGGATGTTTATCCCGGCCAGATGGTCGATGCGTTTGACGCATGGTGCTTCGACGCATCCCGTCAGCCCGGCGACACCGGCATCGTCAAGACCGATTACGGCTATCACATCATGTACTTCTCCTCCACGAGCGAGCATGCGTACTGGTATGTCCGCGCGGAGGACGATTATCTGAACGAACTCTCCGTAAGCGTTCTGCAGGAGGCTTCGGCAAAGTTCGAGGCCGAAGAAACCGAACAGAACGCAGCCATCGTTGACGTCATGCAGCAGAACTGACAAGCTGCCGGGAGGAACCCCACGCATGAAACGCTTACTGTTTTTCATCAATCCGAACGCAGGCCACGCCGAGATCCGTTCCTCGCTCATGGAGGTACTGGCAATCTTCTGCAAAGGCGGCTATGAGCCGACCGTGCACATGACGACCGGCCCGCGGGATATCACCCGGCAGATCGCCGCACGCGGAACGCAGTACGATCTGATCGTCTGCACCGGCGGCGACGGAACACTCAACGAGGCTGTCTCCGGCCTTATGGAATTGCCGTATGAAAAACGCCCTCCGCTGGGCTACATCCCCGGCGGCACAGTCAACGACGTGGCCTCCACGCTGGGTCTTTCCAAAGATCCCATCCGCGCCGCACAGGAGATCGTGGCAGGCAGACTCTACCCGCTGGACATTGGCTCGTTCGGCCCGGACCGGTTTTTTACCTACGTCGCCGCCTTCGGCATCTTTACGGACGTGCCGTATGAAACGCCGCAGGAGGACAAGCGCATCTGGGGCAGGCTTGCGTACATTATGAACGGCGCAGGCGCGCTTGGGCGGCTGAAGCCGACGCATGTGCGCGTCTATTATCAAGACCGGATGGAAGAGGCCGACGTACTCGTCGGGCTTGTGACCAGCACGACCTCCGTCGGCGGCTTCAAGGCCACGAAGGATCTCGGCATCTCGCTCAACGACGGGCTGTATGAAATGATTCTCGTGCGCGCGACAAAAACGCTCGCAGAGTTCAATCTGGCCGCGACGCGCGCGCTGCGGCTGGATTTTGAGAACGATTCATTCATCTCCGCGCAGACCGGCGCGCTGCGCTTTGAGTTCGACGAGCCGGTTTCGTGGACAGTTGACGGCGAATTCGGCGGCAGCGTCACCGAGGTTGAAATTCACAACGAGCACCGCGCGATCGACATCGTGGTTCCGTAGGGGAGGCAGCAAAATGAAGCTTCGCTTTGCAGACGAGCATGACGCATCTGCCTGTCTCGCCATTTACGCACAGTATATCGATACGTCCATCACCTTTGAGACAGCGCTGCCGTCCGAGGCGGAATTCGCCGGACGCATCCGCAGCTACGGCGCGGTTTATCCATGGCTGGTTGCGGAGGAGGACGGAAAAATCCTCGCCTACGCCTACGCCCACCGCGCGCAGGAGCGTGCAGCCTATGACTGGAACGCAGAACTTTCCGTCTACGTCTCCAAGGACGCAGCGGGAATGGGCCTCGGCACAAAACTCTACCGGGCGCTTCTGGACCTGCTCAGAAAACAGGGCGTCCGCACAGCCTACGGCGTCGTAACCATGCCGAACGACGCAAGCGCCGCCCTGCACCGGAAGCTTGGCTTTCAGCTGCTGGGAACATACCACAACACCGGCTATAAAAACGGCCGCTGGCGCGACGTAGTCTGGTTTGAAAAGCACATCGGCTCATTTGACGGCGTGCCGGAGCCGCTGCGCCCCATCGGCCAGATCGCAGACCGCGAAGCGGTTCTGCAGCCATACAGCAGCGCCGGCTGAGCGGATTTTGTACACAGTACATTGTACATTTGGGGGCACGCTGCCCCTGCCCCATCCCCTCCGCCATTTGCTGCCGCAAATGCCGCCTCCCCTTACCGCGCAGAGCGCGGCAAGGGGAGGCTTTTTGCATATCTGCACACACTTTGCCGTTCTGCCCCTACCAAGCCTTCGGCGAATTCGTACAGCCCCGCAAATTTCTCTTGACAATCCGTAAATATCCGCTAATATATAGACATCCGATATATAGACCATCTATCTATTAAAGGAGGTTCGCTATGGAATTCGACAAAACCCTGCTGGCCGGGAGCACGGGGATGCTGCTTTTGAAGCTGCTCGAGCAGGAGGACATGTACGGCTATCAGATGATCGAGACGCTGCGCAGCCGGTCGGAGCACGCGTTCGACCTCAAGGCCGGGACGCTCTATCCCCTTCTGCATGCGCTTGAGCAGAAGGGCTATATCACCGCACGGGACGAGCCCTCCGCCGCGGGCCGTCCGCGGCGGTATTACCATCTGACGGACGCGGGGCGCAAACGGCTTCAAGAGAAAGAGACGGAGTGGAACGCCTATACGCGGGCAGTCGGCAAGGTGTTGAAGGGAGGCGCTTACGGTGGCTGAACGGATCGAACGGTATCTGGAGACTGCCGGGGCGCAGGTGCGCTGGAAACGCGTGCGTCCGGCGCTGGAGCGCGAACTGCGGACACATCTGGAAGAGCAGACCGAGGCGTATCTGGCCGAGGGCATGACCGAGGATGCGGCGGAGGCCGAGGCCGTCCGGCAGATGGGCGACGCGGAGACTGTCGGTCTTGCGCTCGACGCGGTGCACCGACCAAAGCGGCAGACGGCGATCTTACTCTTTGCCGGGCTTGCTATCGTGCTTGGGATGTACCTGCGCGCCGAATGGATCGGCTCTTCGTATGCCTTCGCGCTTGCGTCCGGGCTTCTGGCCTGTGGTGCGCTGCTTGGCGGGTATTATCTGGATTACCGCTGCCTGAGTCGGTACGCGTGGTACATCTATGGCGCAGTGCTTGTGCTCGGCGCGGTCTGCGTGTATCAGACGACGTTCATGGGCCCCGGTGCACCTCGTATGCTCGGGATCACGGTGGGCGACACGAGCGAGTATGCCGCGCTGCTGTATCCGGCGGCGTATGCGCTGGTCGTGTACGCGCTGCAAGGGAAAAAGGGCGGCTTCTGGCTGTCGCTGGCAGCGGTGGCACCGTTTGCGCTCCCGTTCCTATGGGATCGATACGTCGGAATTTTGCCCCAGCTTCTGTTTGCCGTGTGCGCGGCAGCTGTTCTGCTGAGTGCGATCCGTGCGGGGCTGTTTCAGGTGAAAAAGAATTGCGCGCGGGCGCTCGTGTGGGCGCTGCTGGTGCTTGCAGTTGTGGGGATTTTCTATCAGGACGCACAGCGGTACCAGAATTTTTCCAACTGGTATTTCAGCCCCGCCGGTCTGCGGGAGTGGCGGGAGATTTTGAGGGAATATTGGAAAAATTCCTCCACGGCTTCCGCTCTGCTGACGCGCGGCACTTTGGCGGAAGCAAACCGGCTTGGCACACTGCCCGGCGCACCTGCATGGGTGTGGCTCGCAATGCTGTATGCGCCGCAGGCGGTGCTGCTCGTGATGTTGCTCGTGCGGACGGCGAAGGTGCAAAATCCGCTTGGGCGGATGCTGTGCATCCCAACGGGCATGATTCTTTCCATGCAGCTGACGCTGGGCCTTTTGTATCAGACTGGGATCTTCCCGCTGTCCGCGCCGCTGCCGTTCATCTCGGGAAATTTGTATACCGTCATGGACGCGGCTCTTCTGGGTCTGGCCCTGTCCACCCTGCGCCAATCCGCCTGCCCGGAATCGGAACTATGCCGCGCACGGCCTGATCCGGCTGTCTGAAGAAAGCAGCTGCCTGTTCGTAGGGGCCGATGTGGGCAGCGGCCCCTACAGCGGAATACAACTTTGCGGCAGATTGAGAAAAGGGACCGACAGTCTTGTCGGTCCCTTTTCTTCGTGCGTTTTTTATGCGTCAGCCCGCGATCAATCCCTGGACGACCTTTGCGGCCAGCAGGATGAGGACGATGATGATGGCGGGCTTTACGATCTTGGAGCCGTTTTTAATGGCGAGTCCCGCGCCGATGAAATGGCCCAAAATGCTCGACACCGTGCCGATCAGGCCGAGGACGAGGAAGACCTTGCCGCTTAAAAGGCTGGTCAGGAGCGAGGCGATATTGGAGGACAAATTCACGAGTTTAACGTTGCCGCCCGCTGTGCGCACGTCAAGTTTGCCGAGATTGCAGAAAATGAGCAGCAGGAACGTGCCTGTCCCGGGGCCGTAGAACCCGTCGTATGCGCCGACGACGAGCGCTGCCAGATAGACGATAGCCATCTGCTTTTTTGGCTCGATATCGCCGCGTTCCTCCGGCAGCTGACGCTGCCGCAGCACGACGAAGGCCACGACCGGCAGCACGATCAGCAGCAGGTACTGTAAGTACACCTCGGAGATCATCAGCTGTAATTTTGTTCCGAAAAACGAGCCGATCAGCGCCAGAACGATGGACGGAATGCCAAGCTTCCAGTCAACATAGCCGTTTTTGATATACCGGCCAGTAGAAAACGCGGTGCCGATGGAGGAGGAGAACTTGTTCGTGCCCAGCGCAAAGTGCATGGGAAGTCCCGCCAGCAGATAGGTCGGCACGGAAATAATACCGCCGCCGCCCGCGATGGCGTCCATGAACGACGCAAAAAAGACGCCGATCACGACAATCACGACCATCTGTACCGTTAAATCCTGCACGCCCATTTAAATCTCTCCCTTGATTGCAAGTTCCAGCATATCGGCCACACCGCCATCTTCGTTCGTCGGCGCGATCAGATCTGCTTTCTGCTTGAGTGCTTCTTCCCCGTTTCCCATTGCAACGCCGACGCCTGCAAAGTCGAGCATGGCCGCATCGTTGCCGCTGTCGCCGATGGCCATGACCTGCTTGGGCGGAACGCCGAGTTTTTTGCACAGCGCCCCAAGCGCGATGCCCTTGCTGGTGTTCGGATTCATAACCTCCAGATCAACATAGCCCGCGCCGGTCACGAAATACGGAAGCTGCGTCAGATCAGCCATCGCCTTTTCGCACTCTTCCCGGCTGGAGAACGGCACATAGAGTTTTTCCACGGGCCTGTTCCATCCGGCGACCATGGCGTCCAGATCATCGACAAATTCGTGCGACCGTTCAAACAGCCAGCGGAAGTCGGCAGGATAATAGCGTTCAAACTGCGCCATCTGCTGCTTGGCATTATACACAATACCGCCGGAGAAGAAATTGACAAGCCCGTCGTAGCGGCGCACATGGGAATAGATCAGCCGCGCATCATCCGGGGACAGCGGGCAGTGATAGAGCGTTTCGCCGGTTTTCAGATCCTGCGCGATCGCGCCCGTCTGCGTGACAGCGTAGCGGATCTGCGGAAGCGCATCTAAAATATACCAACACTCTCCCGGCGCGCGGCCGGTGCACAAAACAAGCTGGATGCCGTGTTCCAGCGCACGCTGCGCCGCGGCCTGCACCCGCGGCAGAACACGCTGGTCGGCAGTGACGAGCGTACCGTCAACATCGACGGCCACAAGACGGATAGCCATACGCAAAGTACCTCGATACCATAAAAATCAAACTCATTTTACCAGTCCCGTCCGGGTAAATCAAGCCGCCGAAATTCACAATTTCTTCTTTTTTTACCGGTCTGTATGTGCTATAATTGCACTTTAGAATACGAAAACCGCCGCAGCGCGCACCGCGCGGCGCAGAAAGGGTTTTTACCATGGGACTGTTTACAAAACTATTCGGCACCCGCTCGGAGCGCGAGGTCAAAAAACTCGAACCGCAGGTCGAGGCCGTCATGGCGCTTGAGGAGCCGTATAAAAAGCTGACTGACCAGGAACTTCGCGCAAAAACGCAGGAATTCAAGGATCGCTACGCATCCGGTGAGACGCTCGACGCGCTGCTGCCGGAGGCGTTCGCCGTCTGCCGCGAGGCAGCTGACCGCGTGCTCGGCATGCGTCCGTACCGGGTGCAGGTCGTGGGCGGCATCGTGCTGCACCAGGGCCGCATCGCCGAAATGAAGACCGGCGAAGGCAAGACGCTCGTCGCAATCCTGCCTGCATACTTGAATGCGCTGGCCGGAAGGGGCGTGCACATCGTCACGGTCAACGATTATCTCGCCAAGCGCGACTCGGAGTGGATGGGCAAGGTCTACCGCTTCTTAGGACTTTCCGTCGGCCTCATTGTCCACGATCTGACTGCAGAACAGCGCCGCGCAGCCTATGCCGCCGATATCACCTACGGCACAAATAACGAGTTGGGCTTCGATTATCTGCGCGACAATATGGCGATTTACAAACAGGAGATGGTGCAGCGCGGTCACGCGTTCGCCATCGTTGATGAGGTTGACTCCATCCTCATTGACGAAGCGCGCACACCGCTCATCATTTCCGGCAAAGGCGAGGAATCGTCCAAGCTGTATGAAATGGCGGATTATTTCGTCTCCCGCCTGAAAAAGCAGGTCTTCTCCACGACGGACAACAAGGAACTGCAGGATCAGTATGACTGCGATTACATTGTCGATGAAAAAGACCGCTCCGTGTCGCTCACGCAGAAGGGCATTGAAAAGGCCGAGCAGTTCTTCAATGTAGAAAATCTGGCCGACCCAGAAAACGCCACGCTCTCGCACCACATCAATCAGGCCATGAAGGCAAGGGGCCTCATGAAGCGTGATATCGACTACGTTGTCAAGGACGGCGAGGTCATCATCGTCGATGAATTCACCGGCCGACTCATGTACGGCCGCCGTTATAACGAGGGTCTGCATCAGGCCATCGAGGCCAAGGAGGGCGTCAAGGTTGCAAGCGAAAACAAGACGCTCGCCACCATCACATTCCAGAACTTCTTCCGTCTGTACGACAAGCTTTCCGGCATGACCGGCACGGCGCTGACCGAGGAGGAGGAATTCTCCGGCATTTACAATCTCGACGTTGTCGAGATCCCGACGAATAAACCGGTCATCCGTATCGACGACCCCGATGTTGTTTATAAGACCGAGGCAGGCAAATACCGTGCCGTCATCGCGCAGATCAAGGAATGCCATGCCAAGGGCCAGCCGGTTCTGGTCGGCACGATCTCCATTGAAAAATCGGAACTTCTGTCGCAGATGCTCAAGCGCGAGGGTATCCCGCACAACGTCCTGAACGCCAAGCACCATGAAAAAGAAGCCGAGATCGTCGCGCAGGCGGGCCATCTGGGCGCCGTGACCATTGCGACGAACATGGCGGGCCGCGGCACCGACATCATGCTGGGCGGCAACGCCGAATACATGGCAAAGAACGAGCTGCGCAAGCAGGGCCTGTCCGACGAGCTGATCGCCGAGTCCAATTCCTTCGCCGAGACGGAGAATCCCGAAATTCTGGCTGCCCGTGCGGCCTATACCGAAGCGTATAAGCGCTTCAAGGTCGAGACAGACAAACAGGCAGAACTTGTGCGGCAGGCAGGAGGCCTTTTCATCATCGGCACCGAGCGTCATGAATCGCGCCGGATCGACAATCAGCTTCGCGGCCGTTCCGGCCGTCAGGGCGACCCCGGCGAGACGCGGTTTTATCTGTCCATGCAGGACGATATCATGCGTCTGTTCGGCTCCGAGCGCATTATGAACATGATGGAGACGCTCGGCATCGACGAGGATACGCCTATCGACGCCAAAATTCTCTCCGGCGCGATCGAGAACGCGCAGAAGACCGTTGAGGGCCGCAACTTCCAGTCCAGAAAGAACGTGCTGGAATACGACGACGTGATGAATGTCCAGCGTAAGATCATTTACGAGCAGCGCCGCCAGGTGCTCGACGGCGAGGATCTGCAGAAGAACATCCAGTCCATGATGCGGTTCTATGTGGATACCTACGTTGCCAGCGCCTTCGGTGAGCAGCCGAAGCTGGCCGACAAGCAGCATTTCTTCGAGATGATGACGCATTTCGAGCCCATCTTCTTCCCCACGGGCACATGGCTTCTCTCCGACGAGGAGTTGGCCGCGCTCACGCGGGAGCAGGCGGAAGAGAAGATTTTGTCTCTCATGCAGCGCGCCTATGCCAAGCGGGAAGAGCAGTTCACATCTCCCGTCATGCGTGAAATTGAGCGCGTCGTAACGCTGCGCGTGGTCGATGAATTCTGGATGGATCACATCGACGCCATGGACGATCTGCGGCAGGGCATCCGCCTGCGCGCCTACGCGCAGACAGACCCCGTCATCGAGTATAAGCGCGAGGGCTTTGACATGTTCGAGGCCATGAACGACGCGATCAAGGAAGAGATCGTCCGCCGCGTCTTCCTTGTCCGGATCAAGACGAATGAGGAAATCAAGCGCCAGCGCGTGGCAAAGGTCACCGGCGAAGGTGCCGGCGGCGACAAGACTGTCAAGCGTCAGCCTGTCGTCAAGAAGATCAAGGTTGGCCCGAATGACCCGTGCCCGTGCGGCAGCGGCAAAAAATACAAAAAATGCTGCCGCGACAAGGATCTCGCCGCCGAACGCGGCCAGAACGCCAACTGACACTGTCTGAAAAAATCGTATGCGTCTGTAGGGGCCGATGCCCACATCAGCCCGTGCAGGCTGCACCATTTAAACGGAACGCTTCGGCGAATCCGCTGCTGCCCAGCGGGCCGATGTGGGCATCGGCCCCGACACATTGTAACTTCAATAAAGCACTGGTGCAAAGCTTCAGATGTTGCAATATATGCCGCGGGCGGCAGTCCATGCAGAGTATACCGAAGCGTTCTGCACGCTTTGCATCAAAACCTATGTTTCACACCATTCACCACGGAACACTTGAATATCTGACCGCCGACGCGCTCTGCGGGAGCGTGCACTGCTTCTCCACGCGCTTCGGCGGCGTGAGCGAGGGGGCTTTGTCCTCTCTCAATCTCGGCACGCACCGGGGCGATAAGCCGGAGAACGTGCGGGAGAATTACCGCATTCTCGGCGCTGCCGCCGGCTTTTCGCCGGAGGAGACGGTCTTCACCCGGCAGGAGCATACCGATCTTCTGCTGCGCGTCGGCGAACAGGACTGCGGCACGGGGCTGGAGCGGGAGCAGACCGCCGTCTGCGACGGGATCCTGACCGACGAGCCCGGCGTGGCGCTCGTCTGCTTCGGTGCAGACTGCACAACGCTGCTGCTCTTTGACCCAGTGCGGCAGGCCATCGCCGCCGTCCACGCCGGGTGGCGCGGAACGGCACTAGGGATCGCGTACAAGGCCGTTTTGCGCATGCAGACGGAATTTGGCTGCGCGCCGGAGCACATTCGCGCGGCCATCGGCCCGTGTATCGGCCGCTGCTGCTTTGAGGTCGGGCCGGAGGTGCCGGAGGCCATGCGGCAAGCGCTCGGCCCGGACGCGGAGGCGGCCATCGAGCCGCACGGCGAAAAATCGCACGTCGATCTGAAGCTTCTGAACCGCAGCTGGCTGGAAAAGGCAGGCGTGCGGGCGATTGATATCTGCCCGGACTGCACAAAATGCCAGCCGAACCGCTTCTGGTCGCACCGCGTGACCGGCGGAAACCGCGGCTCACAGGCCGCCATCATCCGGCTGAAAGGAGGCGCACCGGCATGAAGCGGAAGCTTTTGGTCCTTACGGCATTTGCGCTCTGTCTGGCGCTCCTTTGCGGCTGTACGACGATCGCAACGAGCGAATGGATGCAGAATCTTTTCCCCGTCGGCGACGAAGCCGTCGCCGCCCAGCAGACCGGCTCGGTTGATGGCTCGGACAAGCAGCAGGAGGTCAAGCAGGTCGTCACCGAGACGTATACGGCACTGGAGTCCTTCGGCCTTGCTTACCAGCCGGATTACGGCCTGCAGCCCTACAACTGCCAGAGTCTCAATAACCGCATCATCTTTTCCTTCCTCTATGAACCGCTGTTCGCCGTGACGAGCAGTTATGAGGCGGAACCCGTTCTTGCCGAGACGTATTTCGTCACCGACGACGGCCGGACAACCACGGTGAAGCTTCGCTCCGGTGTTACATTCCACGACGGCAGCGCGCTTACGGCGGCGGACGCGGCGTATTCCATTGAATCCGCCAAGGGCTCTGACTACTACGGCTCCCGCCTGCGCTTTATCGTTTCCGCCGAAGCGCAGGACGATCTGACGCTTGTGCTCTCGACGAGCGAGGCATATGAATGCCTGCCGCTGCTGCTGGATATTCCCATCATCAAATCCGGCACAAAGGACGAGGTCAGCCCTCCGGGCACAGGCCCGTATGAATTTGCCGAAACAAAGCTGACACGCTGCAAAAATTGGTGGCGTGATACGCCGCCGCTGGTTGACTTTGACGAGATCGCGCTGACTGTCTCGTCCACTGCCGCCGACGTGCGCGACAATTTTGAGTACCAGAAGGTCAACATGGTTCTGACGGACCCGAACTCCTCCGCATTTGCGGGCTTCCACAACGACTTTGAACTGTGGAACGAGGAAACGACCATCATGCAGTACATCGGCTACAACATGAACTCGTCCGTCTTCTCCAACTACGGGCTGCGCGGCGCCATCACCTTTGCCATCGACCGCGAACAGCTGGTCGGGCAGACACTGGGCGGCTTTGCCGTGGCATCGACGCTGCCGTGCTCGCCCAATTCCCGGTATTACGACGTAAAGCTGGCCAACAGCTTCGCCTATGACACCGGCTCGTACTATGACCAGCTTGCCAGCGCCTCCGTCGAGGACGCGACCGGCGACGGCATTCTCGACCTCTACGTCCCCTCCAAGGGCTATTCCGTCCCGGTCGAGGGCACAATGATCGTCTGCTCGTCAAGCTATATCCGCGTACAGGCAGCGAACGAGGTTGCCAGAATGCTCAATTCCCTGGGCTTCAACATTACGGTCAAGTCCATGGAATATTCCGAGTACAAACAGGCGCTTTTGCAGGGGAATTTTGACCTGTATTATGGCGAGGTGCGCCTGTCTCCGAACTTTGACCTCTCGCCGTTCTTCGGCGCGACCGGCACGCTCAACTACGGCGATCTGGCCGACAGCACGATGATGAACCTGTGCAGCATGGCGCTTGTCAACAGCGGCAACACCTATAATCTCTATAAGCGTGTATGCGAGCGCGGGTATATTACGCCCATCCTGTTCAAAAGCTATGCGCTCTACACCACGCGCGGCGCCGTAACAGAGCCGACACGCTACCTCGACTGGTTCCTGCCGTATACGGTGCAGACGGAAGAATAATGAAAAAACGCGGGAGGATACGCCCATGAAACGAATCCTGATGATCGGCACCGGCGGGACCATCGCGTCCGGGAAAACGGCGGAGGGCCTTATGCCGGAGTTGACGAGCGAGCAGCTTCTGTCGTTCGTCCCGGCGGTATCGTCGCTGTGCCGGGCCGAGTGTCTGCAGCTTCTGTCGCTGGACAGCACAAATCTTGCCCCAACGCACTGGCTTCTGATCGCAAAGGCCATCCGGGAGCGGTACGACCGCTATGACGGCTTTGTCATCAGTCACGGCACGGACACCATGGCCTATACCGCTGCAGCGCTCAGCTATCTCATTCAGGGCGCACGCAAGCCCATTATCCTGACCGGCGCCCAGAAGCCCATCAGCTTTGACTCAACCGATTCCAAGGTCAATCTGACCGATGCGTTTTTGTGTGCGTGCAGCGACACGCTGCACGGCGTCATGATCGTCTTCAACGGCAAGGTCATTCAGGGTACGCGCGCCTGCAAAACGCGTTCAAAAAGCTACGAGGCCTTTTCCAGCATCAATTATCCGTATCTGGCCGTTTTGCAGGACGGCTGCATTTTACAGTACATCGAAAACGCCTGCCTGCCCGAGCCGGTCTTCTATGACACGCTCGACGAGCGCGTTGCGCTTCTGAAACTCATTCCCGGCGCGCGGGCAGAACTTGCGAGTTGGATGCTCCGGCACAACGACGCGCTGATTCTGGAAAGCTTCGGCGTGGGCGGCATCCCGTCCTACGACGGAAACGACTTTCTTTCCGTGCTGGAAGAGGGCATTCAGGCCGGGAAAACCGTCGTTCTGACCACGCAGGTGCAGAACGAGGGCAGCAATGTCGGCGTCTATCAGGTCGGGCATAAGATCCGCGAATGCCCGCAGGTGCTCGAAGCGTTCGACATGACGACCGAGGCCATCACGGGCAAGCTGATGTGGATTCTCGGCCAGACCAAAGACCCCGCCCGCATCCACCGCCTGTTCTACACCCCGGTTGCAAACGACATTCTGAACTATCACGCATAAAAATCCCGGCGCCGCACAGCTTTTGTGCAGCGCCGGATAATTTTTATGCTGTGAATTTGCGCGGAAGGCGTCATTCCCGCTCCAGCTTTGTGCGCAGGGAAATCAGGCGCGGGGTGGGCATGGAATCGAACTGCACCAGCTGCGCATTCTGCGCCGGATCGCGTTCCAGCACGGTTCCCAGCCCAAAGACGGCGTGGCGGACTCTCGTGCCGGGGGCAAACCCCTGCGAAAGCCCGCTCTCGTCCAGAAGGCGGGTGGAAAAGCCGATATATTCCCGCGCCTGCCGGATGAGGTCTTCGCGCGGGGTGTGCGTAAAGGTCAAAAGCGAATCGTCGATATCCAGCAGGAAGCGCGACGGATAGCGCGGGCTGCCGTCGAGATTGCGGCCCTCGGCCTCGGACAGATAGAGGGCCTTTTGTGCGCGCGTCATAGCAACGAAGCACAGCCGCCGTTCCTCCTCCATGCCGGGCAGCGTCCGCGTCTTTTTTGACGGGAAAATGCCCTCGTTCATCGCGCATAAAAACACATGCGGGAATTCCAGTCCCTTCGCGCTGTGGACAGTCATAAGCCGCACCTGATCGCGCGGATCGTCGAGATCAGCGTTTGTGAACAGCGCGACGTGCGCCAGATAATGCTCGAGCGTGCATTCCTCGCCGCAGGTCGTCTCGTAGGTATAGACCGACTGCTTGAGTTCGGCCAGATTGTCCAGCCGCATCTGGCTGCCCTCCGTGCGGAGCATGGCCTCATAGCCGCTTTCGTTCAGAACGGCGGCCAGCAGTTCGGAAACAGGCATTTGATCATAAATGCCGGTGAACGATTCGATCAGCGAGACAAATTTCCCGCCCTTCGTCCCGCGCAGCAGTTCACTGTCCAGATTCCGGCGCAGTGCGTCGTAAAGCGAGCAGCCGTTCTGCGCGGCATAGTCCTTCAAAAACGCCATGCGGCGCTCGCCAAGGTTCCGCTTGGGTACGTTCGCAATGCGCAGGAACGACAGGTCGTCCCGGCAGGCGATCATGCGCAGATAACTCAGCGCGTCCTTGATTTCAGCACGGGCGAAGAACTGCACGCCGCTATAGATCGTGTACGGGATTTTTTCCTTCAGGAGAAGTTCCTCCACGCCGCGCGTGATATAGTGCGCGCGGTATAAAACCGCCATATCGCGGTAGGGCGTCCCGGCCTCGTGGAGCGTTTTGATCTGCGCGGCGATCCAGCGGGCTTCCTGTTCGCTGTTGGCCGCGTGGTGGCGCAGAACCGGCGCGCCGCCCGGCAGCATGGGCAGAAGGTCTTTTTTGATGCGGTTCGCGTTTTTCGCAATCAGACTGTTGCAGGCCGCAAGGATTTCCGGCGTGGAGCGGTAATTTTCCATCATCATGATGGTCTTCGCCGTGGGGTAGACCTTGTCAAAGTCCAGAAGATACCGCACGTCGGCCCCGCGCCATGTGTAGATGGTCTGGTCGGGGTCGCCGACAATGAACAGATTTTTGTGATAGTCGCACAGCACCTGCATCAAGGCGTACTGCGGCGGGTCAATGTCCTGAAATTCGTCGATCATGATGTATTCCAGCCGCTTTTGCC
>OGYL01001370.1_pt1 | contig 18960 bp, 10 predicted proteins | sample 1576541 | NCBI WGS metagenome assembly OGYL01 (sample SAMEA3541551, study PRJEB24748) | human gut metagenome | biome: human gut; feature: human-associated habitat; material: faeces | place: China | collected 2012 | reverse complement strand
ATGACGCCTCGGCCGGGCGCGGTTCCGGCCAGGAGATTGCCGATTATCGTGCCCGCACGGGCGAGACCCCACGGTGGACCAACACCCTTTTCTGCGGCATGCCCACCTACCAAATCGCCCCGTCGTACGACAGTTCGGGCATCCTCTCGACCGTCGAGACGGCCTACCACCTGTGGCTTCCCGACTACGTATGGTATGTGTTTGCCTACCTGCTTGGCTTCTACATACTGCTGCGGGCCTTCAATTTCAGGCAGTCGCTGGCCGTGCTGGGCTCCATCGTCTGGGCTTTCAGCAGTTACTTCTTCATAATCATAGCCGCAGGTCACATCTGGAAGGTGATGGCCCTGGCCTATCTGCCGCCGATGATTGCCGGTGTTGTGCTGGCCTACAGGGGCAAGCTGTTGTGGGGTTTCATACTCACGGCCTTGTTTGCCGGCCTTGAGGTGCACGCCAACCATGTGCAGATGACATACTACTACCTGTTTTTCATCTTCTTCATGATAGTGGCTTTCCTCATCGACGCCATACGGAAGCGCCGCATGGCGGCTTTCCTCAAGGCCACGGGTGTGTGTGCCGCCGCCGCCGTGCTGGGCATCTGCATGAACATCTCAAACCTTTACCACACGTGGGAATACTCGCATGAGTCGATGCGAGGCAAGAGCGAGCTGGTCAAGGAGCATACGGCCAACCAGACAAGCAGCGGCCTCGACCGCGACTACATCACCCAGTGGAGCTACGGGGTGGGCGAGACGTGGACCCTGCTCGTGCCCAACGCCAAGGGCGGGGCGTCGGTACCGCTGAGCCTCAACGAGACGGCCATGGAGCACGCCGACAACAACTACGTGCAGATATACCAGCAACTGGGGCAATACTGGGGCGAGCAGCCCGGCACGAGCGGCCCGGTCTACGTGGGCGCCTTCGTGCTGATGCTGTTCATTCTCGGCCTGTTCATCGTCAAGGGGCCCATGAAGTGGGCCTTGCTTGCCTCGACCGTGCTCTCCGTGCTGCTGTCGTGGGGCCACAACTTCATGTGGTTCACCAACCTGTTCATAGACTATGTGCCCATGTACGCCAAGTTCCGCACGGTGGCCTCGATACTCGTCATTGCCGAGTTCACCATCCCGCTGCTGGCCATGCTGGCGCTGAAGAGGCTTGTCGACGAGCCCGAGCTGCTCACGAAGAAGATAAAGCTCGTCTACGTGAGCTTCGGCCTGACGGGCGGCATGGCCCTGCTGTTCGCGCTGATGCCGGGCCTTTTCTTCCCCGAATACGTCTCGTCGGCTGAGATGCAGGCCATGTCGCAGATTCCCGCCGACCAGTTGCAGCCGCTGCTGGCCAACCTCACCGAGATGCGGAAGGCCATTTTCACTGCCGACTGCTGGCGGTCGTTCTGGATTGTGGTGGCCGGCACGCTGCTGTTGCTGCTCTTCAAGGCGCGCAAGCTTAAGGCTTCCTACATGGTCGGGGCCGTCACGGTGCTCTGCCTTATTGACATGTGGCAGGTAAACAAGCGCTACCTGCACGACGATATGTTTGTCGACGCCAGCGTGCGCACCGCCCCGGTGGAGATGACGCAGACCGAGCAGCAGATACTTCAGGACAAGCAGCTCTACTACCGCGTGCTCAACCTTGCCACGAACACGTTCAACGAGAACGAGACATCGTATTACCTGAAGAGCGTAGGCGGCTACCACGCCGCCAAGCTACGCCGTTACCAGGAGCTGATAGAGGCATACATCTCGCCCGAGATGCAGAAGCTGTTTGCGGCCGTGGCCGAGAATGCAGGCGACATGACGCGAATCAACGGCGACAGCATATTCCCCGTGCTCAACATGCTCAACGCCAAGTACTTCATAATGCCGCTGCAGTCGGGGCAAACCGTGCCGCTGCTAAACCCCTATGTCTATGGCAATGCATGGTTTGTTGACAAGGTAAGCTATGTCGACAACGCCAACCAAGAGCTCGAAATGGTTGGTAAGGTAAGCCTGCGCCACGAGGCTGTGGCCGACAAGAAGTTTGCCGACTGCCTCGGGCAGAGCCAGACGCAAGACAGCACGAGCGTTGTCAGGCTCACCGCTTACGATGCCACTAAGCTGACCTACGACGTCAATTCGTCGAAGGGCGGCGTAATAGTGTTCTCCGACATATATTACCCTGGCTGGACGGCCACTGTCGACGGTCAGGAGGTTGAGGTAGGGCGTGTCAACTACGTGCTGCGCGCCATCAACGTCAAGCCCGGCCGCCACACCGTCGAGCTGAAGTTCTTCCCCAGGTCGGTCGATGCCACCGAGACAATAGCCTATGTGGCCTACACCATACTTGCCGTGGTGGTGCTTTTGCTTGTTTATCTCGAGTGGCGCAAGCGCCGCAAGGGCGGGCCGGCCGCAGAAGGATAAGGCGGTTGTGGCATATCGATGGCCGGATGGTTGTTGCCGGGCTGTTGCGCAAGGGCGCATGGCCGGCGGCGCCCATCCGGCCTCTTCGTTGCGTGCGGGCGTCGTTTATGCCGTATGGGCAGGGTCTGCCGTTCGTCAGCGGGCTTGCTAACGGGCGCCGGGCGGTTGCTGTCCGATTTCCCGACATTAGGTATGCCGCCATGCCGTAGATGCCGTATGGTGTTGCAGCATGGGCCGTTTCAGGGTGCAAAAAGGGCCGTTCCGCATTTCGGAACGGCCCTTTTTGTGAGGCTATTCGGCCCTGCAGCCCAAGTGGCTGGCGCCCAGATGGTTGGCAGTGGGGCGCAGAGGGTAGGGCCGAAAGTAAAAAAATGCTACTCGGTGTGTGCTGTAGCCCGCTGCTTGCGCTTCTTTTCGCGCAGGTAAGCCCGTTGCCCGTAGACGGCCACGACCACGAAGCACACCAGAGGCACGGCAAACGACGTGTTGGTGGCTGGCAGTCCGGCCACGGTGAAGCCCGCGTCGATGAGTGCCGCCTGCAGCGGCGGGAACACCGAACCGCCCAGTATCGACATTATCAGGCCGGCCCCGCCAATCTTCACATTGTCGCCCAGGCCGCGCAGGGCTATGCCGTAGATGGTGGGGAACATGAGCGACATGCACCCGCTGACGGCCACGAGGCAGTAGAGCCCGTGCCGGTCGGTGAACAGGATGACGCCGCAGACGGCCACCACGGCCACCACGGCGAGCACCGTGAGCAGGCGCCCGGGACTGACGTACCTGAGGAACCATGTGCATACAAAGCGGCTGCACGTGAACAGCACCAAGGCCGCTATGTTGAACTTCTGCGACAGTATCTCGGCCGCATGCTCCTCCATGCCCTCGCCCATGAGCACGTGGGTGCCGTATTGTATGATGAATGTCCAGCACATCACCTGTGCCCCGATGTAGAAAAACTGCGCCACCACGCCCTCGCGGTAGTTGCGCACGCGCGCCAGCTCGGCCAGCGAGGTGCGCAGGCTCTTGTCTGTGGGCGCGTCGCCGTCCTTGGGCATCTTGGTCAGGCGTATCAGTATGAGCAGCGCTATGACCACGATGCCAATGAAGAGGTAGGGCTGTATGAGCACGTCGAGGTCTTGCTCCTTCAGCATGTTGAACTCCTCGTCGGGCAGCGTCAGCCGTTCAGCCGTGGGCATGGGGTTCATCCGCGCCTGGACAAAGGCCATGGCAACATACATTCCGGCCAGTGCGCCTATCGGGTTGAACGCCTGCGCCATGTTGAGGCGCCGCGTTGCCGTCTCCTCGCTGCCCATGCAATAGATATAGGGGTTGCAGCTGGTTTCGAGAAACGACAGGCCGCACGTCATCACGAAGTAGGCCAGCAGGAACGGGGCGTACACCCCCATGGCCTTGGCCGGGAAGAACAGCAGTGCCCCGGCGGCATACAGCGACAGCCCCACGAGCACTCCGGCCTTGAACGAATACCGCCTTATGAACATGGCGGCTGGGAACGCCATCACGAAATAGCCCATGTAGAAGGCCACCTGCACCATTGCGCCCTCGGTGACGCTCATCCTGAATATCTTTGAGAAGGCCTTGACCATGGGGCTTGTCACGTCGTTGGCAAAGCCCCACAGGGCGAAGCAGGCTGTGATTGCCGCGAAAGGCAGCAGGAAACTGGCGCCGTTTTTGGTAAAAAGTCCGTCGGCCGGTCTTTTCGCGCCGTTGTCGTCTTTGTTTGAGTAGTGTCTGTCAGTTTGCATATAAATAGATTCTTAAACGATGTAGCCGGCACGGGCGCTTGCCCATGCCGGCTGTCTGTCATAATTGCTTTATGGCTTTTTCGATGCTTTTCCGGTCAAATTGCCCTTCCTTGAAGAGCATGAGCGTCTTCAGTTCGGTGGGCCCGTTGACGTCGGCTGTGGCGTTTATCGTCTCGGCGAAGCGCGTTTCGGGGTGCAGCCCCTCGGTCCTGACGTATTCCACCTTGCCCCATCCCTTGATGGGTACGAGCGCCAGCGAGTGGCGTCCGTTGTAAATGGTGTAGGCTTTCAGCCCGTTTTTCAGGCTTATTGTGGCCTCCTTTATCGGCGTGTCGCGCTCGGGCAGGGCGTAGTGGCCCAGCCTCAGTGTCGTGGGCGTGGCGCAGCCGGTCACCGAGTCGGAGCGCATCATGCCGTCGGGCAGCGTCTTGTCGGCCAGGCTCATGGTGAAACGCTTGTCGCTCTGCAGCCACACCGTGCGGTGAAGCGTGCCGTCGGCATATCCCGTGGTGGTGTATCGGCGCATAGGCTCCCACTGCCCCTTGGCGTTCTTCACCACGTATGCCATGGCCACCTCGCCGTTTTTGCCGTCGGCCATCCACGGGAACAGCGTGTTGTAGGCCAGTCTGTTGTATTGCTCCGAGCCGCGGAACTTCTCAGCCCCCCGCCGTTCGGTGTCGTAGTCGCAGAAGGCCCTCGTCTCTGCTGCGCCGCTGTTGGCGTAGTTGGTTATCAGCATCTTCGGCCCGGGCAGCCACAGGTTGTCCACCTCGCCGGCCTTCATGGCGGCCCAGAAGCCCTCGTTCTCGGTGTCGCTCCAGTAAGGGTGGCTCTCGGGCAGCATCAGCGGGAGGAACGCCTTGGCGCACCAGTAGACGCTTCCGCGGCAACTGTAGCCTTGGAGCACGGGGTCGAAGAGGCCGTAGAAGCCCGGTGTGGGCACTCCGTCGGCATAGATGAAGTCGGGGTTCTGCAGGAACTGCAGCAGGCAGCCGGAGGCTATGCGTCGCATCCAGCCGTAGTTTATGCCCTCGCCCCATGCCAATGGCGCCGCGGCGGCAAAGCGGTACATGTTGCTCCGGCCCCACATGGGCATGTGTCCGTCGCGCCCGAACATGCGCGGATAGCTGCGGTACATCTCGGCGAAGTTCTTTTCAAACTGCGCCGCCAGCTCCGGGTAGTGCTCGCGGCCGAAGAACCGGGCCCAGAGCTCGCCGTAGAGCTGGTATGCCCACATCGAGTAGAAGTCGTAGTTGGGGTGGTCGAGATACCAGCCGTCGCCGCGGTAGTCGCCTTGTAGCAGGCGTACGTACTTCACGAGCAGCGAGTCGTTGACCTCGTAACCCTTCGACTTGAAGAACGACATGGGGAAAACGTTGAAGAAACGCCAGTTTTGCGGTATGGTAGGGCCGTCGGCATAGCTCTCTATCATAGAGTATAGCGAGTCGCGGGTGGCCTTGGGCAGCGGTTCCCAGAGCACGTCGCCACAGATGAAGAGCGATATGCCCAGCGCGCCGAACTCCACCAAGTCCTGGCACGGGCCGCGGTTGCCGCGGTGCGCAACATACTGCTTGCTGTCCGGGTCGACGAGCAGTGACAGTTGCCGGCGGTAGTAGTCGGCCAGCCGTATGCCGTTGATGGTCAGCGTAGAGTCTTCGCGCAGCAGCGGCGAAGCCAGGAACAGGGTGCGGCACATGCCTTCGAGCGTTGCCCCGCGCACGCGGCTGTTGTCTTTCGGATAGCACACGTTGCCCAGCCGGTCGAAGTACATCGGGTCGTCAAGCGAGCGTATGTGGCCGAAAGCGCCTTCGAGCAAGTATTTGTCGGCTTCTATCCAGTGTCGGCGCGTCATGCCCGTATAAGGGCTGAGCTTGCTGTCGGGGTTGTCTACTTTAAACACATTGCCGGCTCCCATGGCCGACAGCGTGGTGGCTATGGCCAGCGACAAGGTGAGGAAAAATGCTTTATTCATTGTCTTGAGTCATTGGTTGTCATGCAGGTGTGCGCCTTGTCATCCCGTTGGCGGCTTCTGTCGGCAACGGCATGCCTGTGGCGTTACAACTGCAAAAATACTAATTTTTGGTGCAATATGCGGCCCTTTCTGTAGGATAATTTGCCAAAGCATATAGTGGTGGCCACATTTAGACCAATGTGGCGGGGCGTTGTGGCGTGTGTGGCGCTGCTGAATTTCGTTTACAAACAGTCTCGTGAGAATGCTGTCTGCGCAGCCGTCGGCCGGTGGCAACGCTTTTGCGCCGTTGTGGCGTGTGCAATTGCAACCCCTTGTCCTGCATTTGTTTATGCGTGCTGATGGTTTGCCTGTGCAATGAAAATGGCTGTCGTGGCCCCCCGGGGCAACGCCATGCCCCGGCCAAACGGCACGTTTTGGGCCCTCAATGGCTTGCTTAGGCAGGGCTATGCCGTGTTGCCGAGCTTCCAATGAGGGCCGTTCGGCATCGCTATATGTGCCGTTCGGCGTTGCCATCAGTGCCGTTTGCCAATCCGACACGGCCCGTTCTGTTGAATTTCGAAGCCTTTACGGGTTTTCCGTTTCTGTTTGGTCGAGTGTTGACGAGGCTTTTTTCTGCATGTTTTATTTACAAAACTCAGTAGCCCCTTCTGCCCGCCGCCATGGCCTTTCAAGCCCCGGCGCTTACCCGGCATACGTGCATGGCAGAAAAAACATGGGCCTGCAGGCCCGTAGTCTCGCGATTTTTGTGTAAGTTTGCAAGCAAGTTACTGACCGCGGCATACCATGGCCGCCTCATGTCGGTGTGCTTGCGGGCCCACGGCCACCGCCTGGCGGGCTGCCACAGCCGTCGCTGCCGGGCCTCCGCCGGGCGCCACCGTTGGCGGGGCGAAGGGTGCGCAGAGTCACGGCGGGGCGGCATGCATGTTGCCGACTGCTAAAACATGATATGCAATTATGAAAAAACTGCTTTCATTGCCCCCCAACCTAGTGGGCTGTTTCCATGAGATAACGGGCGCAGACCCGCAGGAGTATTTCTGTACCAGCGACCCCGTGGGCCGCAAGCTGGGCAGCGGCGGCGGCACCACATGGCTGCTGGAGCGTTGCCATGAGGCCTGGGGGGCGGGCCGGGGATTCGACGAATGGCTTGCCTCCGACCGCCGCATACTGCTGCATGCCGGCGGACAGAGCCGCCGCCTGCCGTCATACGCCCCGTCGGGCAAGATACTCACGCCCATCCCCGTGTTCCGTTGGGAGCGCGGGCAACGCCTGTCGCAGACGCTGCTCGACCTGCAGCTGCCGCTTTACGAGCGGCTCATGCGGATGGCGCCCGGCAACATACACACCATGGTGGTGAGCGGCGACGTCTACATACGCGCTGCCGCACAGTTGCCGCCGGTGCCCGATGCCGACGTGGTTTGCTACGGGTTGTGGCTCGACGCGTCGATAGCCAAAGACCACGGAGTGTTCGTAAGCGACAGGCGCACGCCGTCGGTGCTCCGCCGGATGCTCCAGAAGCCATCGGTGCCCACGCTCAACGAACTGTTGCAGACGGGCTTCTACCTCACCGACATAGGCGTGTGGATGCTCAGCGACAGGGCTGTGCGACTGTTGCGGAGCAGGTCGAAGCGCGGAGCCGATACCGTGGAATACGATCTCTACGGCGAGTTCGGGTGCTCGCTCGGCACCGACCCCGTGATCAACGACCCCGAGCTGCGCTCGCTAAGCGTGGCCGTGGTGCCGCTGCCCGGCGGTGAGTTCTACCACTTCGGCACGAGCGGCGAGATGATTTCGTCGATGCAGGCCATACAGAACATTGTCAACGACCAGCGGGAGATAATGCACCACGGGCGCAAGCCGCACCCGTCGATATTCGTACAGAACGCCATCACCGAGATAACCATCACGGCCGAGAACACCAACCTGTGGATAGAGAACAGCCATGTGGGCCCCGGCTGGACGATAAGCCACGACAACATCATCACCGGGGTGCCCCGCAACGACTGGCACATAGCCCTCGGCGCGGGCCAGTGCGTTGACGTTGTGCCTGTGGGCGAGGGCTCGTTTGCCGTGCGCCCCTACCGCATCGGCGACAAGTTTGCGGGCGAGGAGCAGCAGCGAAGGCAGTTCCCGGTGGTTGCCGACGTGGCCGAGATGGGCCGCGTGCTGGCATCCATGCTCGCCGGTGGGCCCGCCCCAGAGGGCTGTAGGCTCATGAGTGCCGAGGAAATATCCAACGAGGCCAACCTGCCCAGGCTCGTAGAGCAGCGCCGCCGCTACCGCAGGGACAACTGGGCGGCACTGGCCCGCAACTACGAACACAGCGTTTTCTACCAGACCGACCTCGACGACGCGGCGCGCGAGTTTGCCCGTTGCGGCATGGAACTGCCGGCGTCGCTGCCCGTTGAGGCACCGCTCATGACGCGGATTCACGACGCCATGTTCCGCTCGGAGGTGCTTAGGCTCACCGGCCGCGACGGTTCGGCTGACTGTCGGCGCGCCTTCGGCCTGCTGCGCGAGGGGCTCACGGAGACCGTGCTGGCCGACAGGCAGGAGCCGCGGCTGTCGGTCTACGCCGACCAGATAGTGTGGGCGCGCAGCCCCGTGCGCATCGACATCGCCGGAGGATGGACAGACACGCCGCCATTCTGCCTCATGGAGGGGGGCAACGTTATCAACCTGGCAATCGAACTCAACGGCCAGCCGCCGCTGCAGGCATACATACGCCCGTGCCGCGAGCCGCACATAGTGCTGCGGAGCATAGACCTCGGGGCTGTCGAGGTGGTGGAGACATACGAACAGCTGGCCGACTTCATCCACGTGGGCAGCCCGTTCTCCATACCAAAGGCGGCGCTGGTGCTGGCCGGCTTCCAGCCCGGCTTCAGCCTTGAGCGCCACGCCTCGCTGCGCGACCAGCTCGAGGCGTTCGGCTGCGGCATGGAGCTGACACTGCTGTCGGCCATTCCCGCCGGCAGCGGACTGGGCACGAGCAGCATCCTCGCGGCCACGGTGCTCGGGGCGGTGAGCGACTTCTGCTCGCTGGCATGGGACAAAAACGAGATTGGCCGGCGCACGCTCGTGCTCGAGCAACTGCTCACCACGGGCGGCGGATGGCAAGACCAGTATGGCGGGGTGCACGGAGGGGTGAAGCTGTTGCAGACGGGCCGCGGCTTCGACCAGAGCCCGCTGGTGCGTTGGTTGCCCGACGACGTGTACACCCAGCCCGACTGTGCCGGCTGCCACCTGCTTTACTATACGGGCATCACGCGCACGGCAAAGAGCATCCTGTCGGAGATTGTGCGCCGAATGTTCCTCAACAACAACCGGCAACTGGCGCTGTTGCGCGAGATGAAGGCCCACACCATCGACATGTACGAGGCCCTGCAGCGCCGCGACTACAGGCAGGTGGGCCTGCTCATGCGCGAGACGTGGCGGCAGAACCAGGCCCTCGACAGCGGCACCAACCCGCCGGAGGTGGCCCGGCTTACCGGCCTTGTCGACGACCTGTGCCTGGGCTACAAGTTGCCCGGTGCCGGCGGAGGGGGCTATCTGTACATGATGGCCAAAGACCCCGAGGCTGCAGCCCGCGTGAAGCAGGTGATAAACGCCAACCGCATGAACACCAACGCCCGCTTCGTTGACATGACGCTGAGCAAGGCAGGACTGCAGGTGAGCCGCAGCTGAGGCGGTAGGATATGTTTACAAAGCCTGTGCCGTGAGGCCGACGCAGCCGTTCGACTGCCTGAAACGGGCCGTTCGGCCAAGCCATACGGGCCGTTTGGCAGCACGGTCGGGGCCGTTTGGCAGCGCAACGGCGGCCTGTTGGCCAACACCCTGTGCCACAGCTGCTTGCGGAATGGGCAGCGTCGGCATGCACAATGGTAAGAAATGTTTACTGCGGCAGTCCCGGTTCCGCCCCTGCAGGGCCTGTGCCGGGACTTGCCGCCAACAGACACGCATAAGAAAATAGCAAGATATGGATTTCAGGACAATAGTGGATGTGCCCCGGCCCGACTTTGCCATCGGGCCGCAGGAGAAGATACTGTGCGTGGGCTCGTGCTTCGCCGACAGCATAGGGCGGCGCTTTGCCGAGGAGAAGTTCCGCGCAACGGTAAATCCCTTCGGCGTGATGTACAACCCCGCGAGCATACTCCACACCGTGGAGCGCACCGACTGCGCCCCGCGCGTGGCTTTCTTCACGCTCGGAACAAACCACGTGTACATACTCAACGAGACGGGTGAGATTGTGGACAACTGCCGCAAGCGCCCCCAGAGGCTCTTCACCGAGCGCGAGCTCACGGTGGATGAGTGCATTGGATACCTGCGGCAGGCTGTCGATACGCTTGCCAAGAGAAACCCGTGGGTGCAGGTGGTGATTACCGTCAGCCCCATACGCTACGCAAAATACGGCTACCACGGCAGCCAGCTCTCCAAGGCCGTGCTGCTCATGGCGGCCGATTGGATGGCTCGGATGTACCAGCGCTGCACTTATTTCCCTGCCTACGAGATTGTGCTCGACGAGCTGCGCGACTACCGTTTCTATGCGCCCGACATGCTGCACCCATCGCAGCAGGCCGTCGACTATATCTGGGAACGCCTATCTGAGGCATATTTCAGCGAGGAGGCCAAGCGTTTCCTCGAAGAGTGGAGGCCAATAAAGGAGGCCTTGGGCCACCGTCCGTTCAATCCCGACAGCGATGAGTACAAGGCGTTCTTGCAGAAAACGCACGAGAGGATGGCGGCGCTGAAGGCAAAATATCCGCTGATGGAAGTATGAAAAAGGCGGCACTGTCCGGTCGTGTGTGGCCGACGGTGGCATGTGCGTTGTGGCGTGCAATGTGTGTACAAATGAAAAATAAGATGTATTCTTTGGGAGTTTGGATAATATTGTGTACTTTTGTATTGTATTGAAACGTTGATAATGGATATCAGCTTCTTGCAAATTTGTGCTCAAAATATATGTATTTGATATGAAACAAGATTCACTCGGGCATCATGCCCTTTCCGCATTGGTAGGTCTGGCGGCTTTGCTGTGTGCTTCATGTGCAAGCCATGGCGGGGTAAGTTTTACGGATGAGGCGTGGAGTGTCAGCCCCAAGAACGGCGACATAATAAATGCCGACTCTACACTTCGGTTTTCGCTGGGCGACATTGTGCCCCGTTCGGGCAGAACGTTAATCAGTTGCCGTGATTCGCTCGACGCCTATCCCGGTTCAGAGAAGTATGTGGCCCGCATATTGAAAGTGTGCGGGCTCGATGGGGCTCGGGTGCTCTTTTTCTCCCCAGTGCATAATACCCTTTGGGCAGAGTTGCCTGCCGGGTATACCGACGTGAAGCCGAGGGCCGTGTCTTATGCCCTCACGGAGCCGAAGCCGGGCACTCAGTGGATTTGGAACGATGATGCTCACGAGGGCAATCGCAAGCCGGAGCAAATATATTCTAACACATTTGCCGACAAAAAGAGCGGCGCACTGCTTGTTATAGACAAGTTGAACTATGGCGACAAGCCCATGGCTTGCGTGCATATCTACCAATCTGAAACTGCGGCAACGGCCAAAATGGGCTTTACACCTTATTATTGGACACACAAAGGCAACTTGCTCGACCATTCGTGCGATGACATAACGGCATATTGGATTGATAGTCGCAGGACGTTGCTCTTCCGAAACTATATGCTGGGGCGCGACGTCGGGCTGCGGCGCAAGGTGAATGCCATTCGCGAAGAACTGAAGGAGATATTGGTGCTCGACCAAGAACCACGCAACAGAATCGTTGCGGCGTGGCGCGAACACCCCGGCGACACGGCGCTGCACAGGAGCATAGCGCGTGAAATACTGCACAATGACAGTGTCAATGAGAGGCGGGTGTTACCCATCCTTGATCAGTATGGCCTTGTGTTCGGTGAAGAAAACGAGGTGATTTGGCTTATTGTGCAGCATGGTTCGCTGGAGATGCAGAAGCATTATTTGCCGAAGTTCATCGAGGCGGCAAAGCAAGGGCGGTTGGTTCGCGAGTGCGTGGCTGTCATGCAAGACCGTGTGGCTTGCCGTGAGGGCCGGCCGCAAGTGTATGGTTCGCAGGGCAACTGTGACGAGAGGGGCGTTTTCGTGCCTGCGGAGATAGAAGACCCTGAGCATGTTGACCAAAGGCGCGCTGAGATGGGAATGGGGCCGCTGGCCGATTACATAAAGGCAATGAGCGAAAACTAAGCGGATCTCAGGCTTGCCGGTTTAGTTGCGATGTGGTTTGTGGTGCAGAAAACGGGCGCATTCCTTTGCCTTTTGGCCGAATTGCACTAATTTTGCATTGTGAATGATGCGCCACGGCGCACAAACGATATAACGATGAGATATTCAATCGAAAAAGTCACCACGCTCATAGGAGCGCGGCGCATCGGTGAGGCCGATGCCAATATCGGGTGGCTGCTCACAGACAGCCGCTCTCTCTGTTTCCCCGAGGAGACGCTTTTCTTCGCCTTGCGCTCCGAACGCAACGACGGTCATAAGTACATCTGCGAACTTTACCGCCGCGGGGTGCGCAACTTTGTGGTGAGCCGGGTGCCCGACAACTTGGAAGACTATGCCGGTGCAAACTTCCTCAAGGTGGTCGACACGCTCGAGGCGCTGCAGCGCCTGGCCGAACGCCACCGCGATGAGTTCGGCATACCGGTGGTTGGGATAACCGGGTCGAACGGCAAGACGATGGTGAAAGAGTGGCTCTACCAGCTGCTGTCGCCCTCGATGGTGGTCACGCGGTCGCCCAAGAGCTACAATTCGCAGATAGGCGTGCCGCTGTCGGTGTGGCTGTTGAACGAGCAGACGCAGGTGGCACTGTTTGAGGCGGGCATAAGCAAGCCCGGCGAGATGCAGGCACTGCGCGACATAATACAGCCCACCATCGGCGTGCTGACGTCGCTCGGAGCCGCACACCAGGAGAACTTCCGGTCTATGGAGGAGAAGTGTGAAGAGAAGATTGCACTGTTTCACGACGCCCGCGTGGTGGTGTACGACTCTGACGACGAGACCGTGAGCCGCTGCCTGCGCAAGTCGGGCTATGCCGGCGAGAAGATTGGGTGGAGCCGCCAGAGCCCCAACGCGGCCTTCTATGTGAGCCGTGTCGACACCGAAGGCACCACTTCGACCATACATTATATGTATAAAGGGGCAGAAGGCTGCTACAGCCTGCCGTTCATCGACGACGCTTCGCTCGGCTGTTCGTTTGCCTGCGCCTGCGTGGCGCTGCATCTCGGGCTGACGGCCGACGAGCTCGGGCAGCGAATGGCGGCCCTTGAGCCTGTGGCCATGCGCCTCGAGGTGAAGGAGGGGAGGCACGGCTGCACGCTCATCAACGACTCTTACAATTCTGACTTCAACTCGCTCGACATCGCGCTCGACTTCATGAACCGCCGGCCCGACCACAACGGGCGCAAGCGCACGCTCATACTGAGCGACATCTACCAAAGCGGCGAGCGGCCCGAAGAGCTGTATGCCAAGGTGGGCGAGCTGGCGGCAAAGCGTGGCGTGGAGCGTTTCATCGGCATAGGGGCCGACATCTCGGCGCAGGCCGGGGCCATAACAGTGGCCGACAAGCATTTCTTTGCCGACGTCGACGGCTTTGTGGGCAGCCCGGTATTCCGCTCGCTGCGCAACGAGGTGATACTGATTAAGGGGTCGAGGGCATTCGGCTTCGACCGCATAACGGAGCTGTTGGAGCAGAAGGTGCACGAGACCATACTCGAGGTCAACCTTAACGCCCTGGTGGCAAACCTCAACTTCTACCGCTCTTTCATGCGTCCGGAGACGAAGATTGTGTGCATGGTGAAGGCCGACGCCTACGGAGCAGGGGCTGTCGAGGTGGCCAAGACGCTGCAAGACCATCGCGCCGACTACCTGGCGGTGGCCGTGGCAGACGAGGGGGTGACGCTCCGCAAGAACGGAATAACCACGAGCATCATGATAATGAACCCCGAGATGACGGCGTTCAAGACCATGTTTGACTATGACCTGGAGCCCGAGGTGTACAGCTTCCGCCTGATGGACGCGCTCATCAGGGCCGCCGAGAAGGAGGGAATAACCAATTATCCTGTGCACATCAAGCTCGACACGGGCATGCACAGACTGGGATTCGACCCAAGGAAAGACATAGACGAGGTGATAAACCGTCTGAAGCATCAGAACGCAATCATCCCGCGGTCGGTCTTTTCCCATTTCGTTGGCTCCGACAGCGACGAGTTCGACAGCTTCTCGGCACAGCAGTTTGCACTCTTCGACGAGGGAAGCCGCAAGCTACAGGCTGCGTTCGACCACAAGATACTGCGCCACATGGACAACTCGGCGGGCATTGAGCACTTCCCGGAGCGCCAGCTCGACATGTGCAGGCTGGGCCTGGGGCTCTACGGGATAGACAGCCGCGACAACAGAATCCTGAGCAACGTGAGCACGCTGAAGACCACAATACTGCAGCTGCGCAATGTTCCGAAAGAGGAAACCGTGGGCTACAGCCGAAAGGGAAGGCTAACGCGCGACAGCGTGATTGCCGCCATCCCTATAGGATATGCCGACGGATTGAACCGACACTTGGGCTGCGGGCACTGCCATTGCCTCGTAAACGGACAGAAAGCACCGTATGTCGGGAACATCTGCATGGACGTTGCGATGATCGACGTGACGGGCATCGACTGCCACGAAGGCGACTCCGTAGAGATATTCGGCGACCATCTGCCGGTCACTGTGCTGTCGGATGCGCTGCAGACAATACCATACGAAGTGCTCACAAGCGTCAGCAGCCGGGTCAAGAAAGTGTATTTCCAAGATTGACATTAGTCAATTGCTCGTAAAAACACCTATATGCAGTCTTGTTAAACTAATTTAACGAGACTGCATTTCCTTTTTGATTAAAAATCAGTATCTTTGCCGAAAACTTACTTGACAATACCTATTGGAAATAATTAAAAACTAATTAATAACTAATGAATCCTATTCAAACAACGAAGATGACCAACTTCCGTTGGGTCATTTGTGCTTTGCTTTTCTGCGCAACGACGGTAAACTACCTCGACAGGCAGGTTCTTTCGCTTACGTGGAAAGACTTCATTGCACCTGAGTTCCACTGGAATGATGCACACTATGGCATGATTACCGGTTTCTTCTCTGTGTTTTATGCTGTCGCTTGCTTGTTTGCTGGCAAGTTTGTCGACTGGATGGGCATAAAGAAAGGTTATCTTTGGGCTATCTTTATCTGGTCGCTGGGTGCATGCTTGCATGCCGGTTGCGGTTGGGTTACGATGGAAGTCGAGGGTCTCGACTCTGTTGAGGCCTTGCGGGCTGTCGAGGCCGGCAGTGCCGTTGCGGTGGCAATAGCCACGCTCAGCGTATGGCTGTTCCTCGTGTGCCGCGCTATCCTGGCTCTCGGCGAGGCCGGAAACTTCCCTGCCGCCATCAAGGTGACAGCCGAGTATTTCCCGAAGAAAGACCGTGCTTTTGCCACTTCAATATTCAATTCTGGCGCATCGGTGGGTGCATTGGCAGCTCCTCTTACCATACCAATACTCGCCAAGCACTTCGGATGGGAGATGGCTTTCATCATAATCGGTGCCATCGGCTTTATCTGGATGTTCTTCTGGGCCCACCTCTATGAGAAGCCTGAGAACTCAAAGCATGTGAACAAGGCCGAGCTTATATACGTCAACCAGGACGAGGAAGAAGAGGCAAAGCCTGCCGAAGAGGCAAAGCCCGAGAAGACCATACCTTTCATGCAGTGCTTCAAGTACAAGCAGACATGGTCGTTTGTTGTGGGCAAGTTCTTCACCGACGGTGTATGGTGGTTCTATCTGTTCTGGGCACCGGCCTATTTCTCTGACCAGTTCGGCTACGAATCGTCGTCGACGATGGGCATGGCGCTCATTTTCGTGCTCTATCTCATCGTTACCGTGCTTTCGATATACGGCGGTTACCTGCCCAAGCTCTTTGTCGAGAAGAAGGGTATGGGCCCGTATGCCGGCCGCATGCGTGCCATGCTGATATTCGCTTTCTTCCCCCTCTTCGCGCTGTTTGCCCAGCCGTTGGGTGCCAACTCGGCGTGGTTCCCGGCCATTATCATCGGTCTTGCAGGAGCAGGTCACCAGGCTTGGTCGGCCAACCTGTTCTCGACAATCGGCGACATGTTCCCGAAGTCGACCATTGCAACCATCACCGGCATCGGCGCCATGGCCGGAGGCATAGGCTCGTTGCTTATCAACCTGGGTGCAGGAGAGCTGTTCAAGTATTCCGGCGACATGGGTTCGGCCTTCTCGTTCATGGGCTTTGAGGGAAAGGAAGGTGGCTACATGATCATCTTCTGCATCTGTGCCGTGGCTTACCTGCTGGCTTGGGTCATCATGAAGGCCCTCGTGCCGAAGTACAAGCCAATCATTGTTGATTGATGACATAGACACAATTTCAATTTGACTATAGCTTATTGGTTGGGCCGCCTGCGACAAGCAGGCGGCCCAAATGTTTTTTCCAGAGCCGGCGACAGGCCCGACGCATGTTGGGGTTGGGTTGCTGCGGGAAGCTTGCCCGCTGCGTTGCCCGTTTCGGCGCCATGCCACAGGCCGTATGCCTATGGCGCGCCTGGTTGCTGCCTCAATGGCTTTTGTCGCCCTAAGTCACGTCGATGGGGCGTCGTGCCATGGTGTGTTGCCCTGCGGTGCGGGGTAAAACGGCAGGCGGAATGGTATCGTTGTTGATACCATTCCGCCTGTAGCGTTTCCGGCGATGGTGTTTGCCGCCTTGCGCCAAGCCTGTCGGGCCTGCCTGCCTGTTGCCGTTTAAGGGCGTGTGGGCGTCGGGCCGTGGGCTCTGGCGATGGGTACGGTCAGATGAACTTCTGCTTTTTCAGTGCCTCCATCATGCCTTCAGACATGGCCTCGTTGTCTTTCTTTGTGTAGCGAATGTCGGTGAAGATTTGCGCGAGAGTCTCTTTGTGGTTAATCTCGCAGAAGTGTTTGTTCTCCTCCAGCCCCTCTTTGTAGGCATACAGGCGGTCGATGTCGGCCTTGGTGTAGTCGTGGTAAGCCTCGCTGTGTACGAAAGCCTCGGTCGGGAGCCTGTCGGTGAGCGGCGGGTTTTCTGCCGGCCAGCCCACTGTTAGTGTGGCAACGGGCATCACCAGTTCCGGCAGCTTCAGGGCGTCGATGATCATTTGCGGCATGTAGACAGTCGTTCCGAGGTAGCACAGGCCCAGTCCGGCTTCCTCGGCAAGGTTGCAGAACGTCTGCGTATAGAGCAGCGCGTCGGTGGCCGCATTGATAAACGACAGGAAGTTGTCGTATCCCGGCACGGCATTCCTGTTGCGGCACCATACCGACGTGCGGTTATAGTCGGCGCAGATGGTCAGCACCACCGGTGCTTCAGTCACCATTGGCTGGTTGAAGTGGGCCGGCGCCAGCTTCTCCTTGCCTTCCTTGGAGCGCGTCACCACCACGCTGTACAGCTGCAGGTTGCCCATTGTCTGCGTGCGGGCGGCCTGGCTGAGCAGCTGCCCGAGCAATTCTTCACTCACGTCCTTGTCAGAATACTTGCGGATAGTCCGCCGTGTGTTTATTGTTTCCATGTCTCTTAGCATTGATTCATGATGCAAATTTACGCATATTTTTCCTTTGTCATGCTTCCGGCCATGTGTTTTTCGCATTTTTTCAAGGCTTTGTCGTCACGTCTGAGGCATGCCTCCGCCGGTAGCTGAGCGTTTGTTGGCATGTGGCCGTGGCCATGGCGATGCATTGGCTTGTTGGGAAAAGAAACTTACACTTGGCCGACAGCCAAGCCACGCTTGCCTTGGCCGCCGGCCGAACGGCCTGTATTGCCGTTCGGAAAGTACCGTTCCGGACGGTGAAACGGGCTGTATTGCAAGTCAAAACATGTGTTTTTGCAACGTGCTGCCGGCCAGCGGGTTGCGCCGGATGCCCCGGCCGGCGAAATGTCTTTACAGAAAAAGCAGCTTGCCGTATAGGCCCCGTCGGTGGCAGCAGGCACCGGCATCCGGCCTGCCACCTTGTCGCGTCGCGCCCGGGTAAGCCATTCACGGAGCAGGCCGGCCATATTCACAGCAACAGTTTTCGACCGTTGCGCCCTGCAATGTGCGTTAACGGTAAAAAGAGACAGCCGCCGCGGCGGGCATCCCGTTGCGGCGGCTGTTTTACATCGTTGCCCGGTGGCAATCACAACCTTTCCAGTTGCACGGTGAAGTGGCGCATTATTGGGGCTTCCCATGCAATGCGCACGCCCCTTGTCACCTTCTCGCGGCGGTCGTAAACGTTCTTAAGGGCGGCGGCAATCACGTCCATGTGGTTGTCGGTGTATACGCGGCGTGGTATGGCCAGGCGCAACAGGTCGAGCCCGTCGAAGCGGTTCTCGCGGGTCACGGGGTCGCGGTCGGCCAGCAGGTAGCCAATCTCGCAGCCGCGTATGCCGGCCTCGAGGTACAGCTCGATGGTCAGCGTCTGTGCCGGGAACTCCTCTTTGGGCACATGGGTGAGCACCTTCGGAGCGTCGACGAAGATGGCGTGGCCACCGGCCGGGCGCTGGTAGGGTATGCCGTATTCGTCGAGTTTCTCGGCAAGGTGGTGCACTTGGTGTATTCGTGTCTCCAGGTTGTCAAACTCAGTGTTCTCGTCGAGTCCTATGGCCAGGGCGTTCATGTCGCGCCCGTTCATGCCTCCGTAAGTCAGGTATCCCTCAAACTGCACGCAGAAGCCCTTGGCCCCCTCATACCAGTCTTGCCTGTTGGTGGCAATGAATCCGCCCATGTTCACTATGCCGTCCTTCTTGGCGCTCATCGTCATGCCGTCGGCCAT
>OGYL01001362.1_pt1 | contig 18995 bp, 15 predicted proteins | sample 1576541 | NCBI WGS metagenome assembly OGYL01 (sample SAMEA3541551, study PRJEB24748) | human gut metagenome | biome: human gut; feature: human-associated habitat; material: faeces | place: China | collected 2012 | reverse complement strand
CATGTATATCCCGAATCAGATAAATCAAGGATTGATAATGCTTACCGGCATCAACCTGCGGGACAGGTCCGTGGCCAACCCGGCGGAGATCTTTCGTGACAAGCGCGCATGGCTCTATCTGCTGTGCTGTTTCCTGTATCTGTGCTTCCAGAACGGCATCGCCGTCTGGCTGCCCAACTACTACAAGACCGTGCACCACATGGCAGGCGGCGCGGCCAACGCCATGCTCACCCTGTTTTTCCTGGGCGCACTGGTGGTCCGGATGCTCTCGCCGCTGGTGTATAAGCGTATGCCGGTGCGGACTTTCTATCTGCTTACCTGTTTTTTGTCGGCCGGCGTGTTTGCGGTTTTGCTGCTGACGCCGTCTTTGGCCGTCCAGCGGGTGCTTCTGGTGCTGCTGGGCCTGCTGCAGGGCGCGGAGGTCCCGGCCCTGGTGATCCTTTGCTGCGAGACGTTCCCCACTCGGACGGCTTCGGCCTCATCCATCATCGTGCTGGGCGTATCTCTGTCAGCACTGATCGCGCCCACGGTGCTGGGCCGGCTCATCGAGCAAGTAGGCTACGGCATCCCCCTGTGGGGCCTGACGGCCTGCCTGCCGCTGTCGGCGGCGGTGCTGCTGGCCATACGCCGTGACGCACCGGCGCGGGCATGACCTTACCTTTTCCCCGGGCAGCGGGCAAGAAACTTCTTCACGGGCGCTACTCCCGCCCACCAAACCTTCCTTATAAAAAACTTCCTTCCTTTATCTCGCTGCCTTTGCTTCAGGCCGTCGGAGGTGTCGCTGACACCTCCGGCGGTCTGCGTATTTTTACGGCTGTGCGTGGCGTGTTTGCCATTTTTCTTGCGGAACACACTGTGTTCCATGACATTTTTGGCGGTTTTGTTTCGGCAAAGTCTTACTTTTTTCCTGTGCTGTGCTATCTTACAGGCAACGGTTAGCCGTATCTAACTGCTGCAAAATATAGAGGAGCGATCTGCCATGAAGAGATTTGCCATGTTTGCCGCCGGTGTGCTGTTCGGCACCACCGGCATTAAGGTCCTGGGCAGCAAGGACACCAAGAAAGCCTAGGGGCACTTTTTTCACGCATTTTTTATAGCCGCAGTCACAGTACGGTCCGCCGGAGGCCAGGGTATACGTCCGCACAAAGCTTGTCGCGCCGCCGGTCTCACTCATGGTATAGTCCGGATGACACAGAGCCGGCGTCAGGTCGTACGATCCCAGTTCTTGCATCAGTGTGCAGATACCGCACCGGGTAAACCGCCCTTCATAGCCGCTACCGCCCGGGTATTCGTAAAAGTCCGTCAGCCGTTCCACGTCCGGCCATTCTGGCATGGACAGAACAAATGCGCCAAGCAGGGCACAGTTGACGATATTCATCTTAAAGCGGTCCGCTGTCAGCTGCCGCCGAGCAGATACCCAAGGACGCACGGGGCCGTTTCATCACCGGAGATACTGCTTAAGGCGTTTTTTGCCCCCAAATTCCGTGTGGTTGTCTCAGTTTTGCCTGTGTGGGTCAGGTTGTGGGTCAAATGAGAAAACGGCGGCAAATTGAACTTGCCGCCGCATTACTGTTTTCGCACTTTGACCCATATTTTTCAGCAACTTATGTGGTCAACGCAAAATAAAAAAACTGAGCTTTTAACGCAGAAAAACCGCCTAAAAAGGCGGCTTTTCAAAGTTTTTTGATCGGAGTGCGGGAACTCGAACCCCGGGCCTCCTGCTCCCAAACTTTTGAATAAAAATTTTTCTACTTTTTCCGACGCTTTATAGCCACTTTTTCTTTATTGTGGATGCTCTTCGCAACTCTTGACTCCACTGTTTCCGCATACTCCATGTCTGTCTGTAGTCAAACATGTGGTCAAAAACCGCTTTCTGAACACCCTCGTGACAGGGGACAGAAAGCGGTTTCTTATAGCCTGCCGGAGTGCCGCGGACGGATGCTTCGGCTTGTCGCATTGTACCTCTGCTGAAGAGGTTAAGCAAGCCCTTTATACAAGAATGGGCGGCGCAGTATTTGCATCGCTATAGACAAAGATATACCCCAAAAGATTCTAACTGAGATTCACACTCGCCTTATCCGAAGAAATGTTCTTTTATATCTGTGACGCCGCCATCCTTGTTGCAGAACCACTCATAATTAGAGTGGCAATTTTGGCAGCGAGCTATCACATCAAAGCCACCAGGCGAGTGCCGGTTGCTGGTAATACTCATAACTTCCAATGGCTTCCCACAGACCGAACAAAGCCTAATTTTTCTTGCTTGACGAGTAGCGCGCTCCTCCTGCTCTGCTTTGAGTGCATCTAAGAGACTGCGCCAGAGATTTGAATTTGGATCATATTCTGCATAGTCTTCAAGCTGTCGATGAATATCATCGGTAGCCAAAACGAGAAACTCATCATCCAAAAACTGACGGTGACGCTTGATATAATCGGCGACTACTATGGGCATATATGTGTTTCTGTCCATCGCATACCGCATTGCCGATAGCAGGATCAAGCGAAAATTAGAATCGCAGATTGGGGCGAGCAGATCCTGTGGGAACAGCAGGAGCACCTTGCCGTCATTCATGAATACGCGCAGCGGGTGCTGTTCTTCTGTTACCCGGTCCAGTAAGTTGTTGGTTTGCTCTTTCAGCTCATCAATGGTGATGGATTCATAGTCCTGAAATGTGTCTGATTCGTAATTCATCATCTGACCTCCGTTCACTTTGTCCTCGCTATCAGGTGTTGGCATTGTAGCTCTGACGGAGAGGTTAAGCAACTCCTTTGTGCAGGGATAGGCGGAGCAAAATTTGTATCGCTATAGGCAAAGAATAAAAACTTTCCTTAATTCTGATGGCATCGTAAGGGGCAGCTTGTCAGAATATGGGGAAGAGGCTTGAACACGCGAAATGTAATTGACTTTAATCGTGATTTCAGAATAAATATTTTACGATTGACTCTCAAAGGACGTTGACTTTTATCATAACTGCAAATATAATATTATTGAATCGTTGTAACCGAGGTGATTGTGTGGATTACATGACTGAGCTCTCCGCTATTGCCAAAACACATGGTGGAATTATCGAGACGAAAATAGCTGCACAGAGAGGTATCTCAAAAGCAATGCTTTACAAACTGTGCAAGGAAAATAGAATTCATCGTATCGTGAAGGGCCAATACATTCTGCCCGATGACATACAGGACGAGCTGCTGGCCATCAGCAACCGTTCCAACAAAGTTATTTTTTCGCACGAAACGGCCCTGTACCTTCACGGTATTTCCGACCGCACACCATTTGAACATACGGTCACTGCACCGTCTGACTGTATTCCGTCTGCGGCAATCAAGTCGGAATGTAAGGTGTATTATATCAAGCCTGAATTGTTTGAACTCGGTAAAACAATGCTGAAAACACCTGCCGGAAACGAAGTCCCCACATACGACTTAGAGCGCACGATCTGCGACGTAATTCGCAGCCGCAACAAACTCGGAACAGAAACGTTTCACGCTGCCTTGAAGTTATATGCGGCAGATCCCCAAAAGGATCTAAACAAACTGAACTTTTATGCAAAACAGATGCGGGTGGCCAATGTCCTGCGCCAGTATTTGGAGGTGCTTCTATGAGTAATGCAATGAGCTTGAAAGCGAAAATCCGAAGCATTGCAAAAAAGAAGAATATTCCTGCACAGGTCATTTTGCAGAACTATATGTTCGAGCGCCTGTTGGTGCGCCTGTCTGTCTCTGATTACAGGGAAAAGTTCGTGTTGAAGGGCGGTATGCTGGTGGCTGCCATCGTCGGGCTGGATAATCGCGCTACAATGGATCTGGATACCACTCTGAAAAACCTGCCTCTCACACCGGATGCCATCCACAGCGCACTGGAGCAGATCTGCGCAATTCGCTTTGACGATGGTGTCTCTTTTGAGATCGGAACCATTTCACCCATCCGCGAAGATGACATATACGGCGGATACCGGGTTATGTTGAACGCATGGTTTGACACAATTGTTACTCCGCTGAGTATCGATGTGTCCACTGGCGATGCCATCACGCCTCATGCAGTACAGTACAACTTCTCTGAGATTTTCGATGACGAAAAAAACTACGAGCTGTGGGCATATAACATCGAAACTGTCATGGCGGAAAAAGTGGAGACCATCTTGCGGCGCAGCGTGTTCAACACCCGTCCCAGAGATTTTTATGATGCCTATATATTGGCTACAACGCAGAAATTTGATCAAGCAGTATTTGAAAATGCACTACAGGCAACAGCCAATCACCGTGATACGGCTCGACAGATCGAGGATGTTCCCGGCATTCTTCGGAATATCGAAGAAAGCCCAGAGCTCAAGACAATGTGGGAAAGGTACCGCAAACAATTCACCTATGCAGCGGGTATTGAATACGAGCAGATTATAAATGTGCTGAAAACGCTGCTGGGAATAAATGCGATTGCCAAGAGAGAAGCGCCTGTTACAGATAAATGATTCAAATCTGACGGTAGATGTAGGAATGTGGAGATCTAAGGCTGAGTCCCGTTTTTCGTACAGTTTATAGAAATTAGAGGTAGTCTTGCGCCTCGATGGGGTGATGAAATGCTGATTATAGATAACATAAACAAAACAGTTAAAGAAGACTTGCAAGCAGGTATTCAAAAGGGCAGCAAGATGTCTGTCGCGGCGGCCTGCTTTTCAATCTATGCGTATCAGGAACTCAAAAAGCAACTGGAAGGCATAGAGGAACTGCGTTTCATTTTCACCTCTCCGACCTTTATCACTGAGAAAGCCTCCAAAGCGCAACGGGAGTTCTATATCCCTCGCATTTCCAGAGAGCGCAGTCTGTATGGTACGGAGTTTGAAGTAAAACTCCGTAATGAACTGACGCAGAAAGCGATTGCGAAAGAGTGTGCAGACTGGATTCGGCACAAGGTGGTTTTCAAATCGAACGTCACCCAGGAGCAGATGATGGGTTTTATGACGGTTGATGAAAGCACCTATATGCCTATTAACGGGTTTACCACAGTCGATCTCGGCTGTGAGCGCGGCAACAACGCCTATTATCCGGTGCAGAAGACAGAGAGTTTTGAAAACGCCAACTACTTCCTCAAGCTCTTCGAACAGCTCTGGAATGACAAGAAGAAGTTACAGGAAGTCACTGACGTCGTAATCGAGAATATTTCCGCTGCATATCGTGAGAACGCCCCTGAATACATCTACTTTGTTGCGCTCTATAACATTTTCAAGGAGTTTCTTGATGACATTTCCGAAGACGAATTGCCAAATGAGGCAACAGGTTTCAAGGAAAGCAAAATCTGGGGAATGCTTTATAACTTCCAGCGCGATGCAGTTCTTGCCATCATCAGTAAACTTGAGAAATTTAACGGCTGCATTCTGGCAGATAGCGTAGGTCTTGGTAAAACCTTCACTGCGCTTGCCGTCATCAAGTATTACGAGAACCGCAACAAATCTGTGCTTGTTCTCTGCCCCAAAAAACTTTCTGAGAACTGGAATACATACAAGGGCAACTATGTCAACAATCCCATTGCCACAGACCGCCTGCGCTATGATGTGCTCTATCATACGGACCTTTCCCGTGAACATGGACAGTCGAATGGCATTGATCTTGACCGTCTAAATTGGGGCAACTATGACCTTGTTGTCATTGATGAGAGCCACAACTTCCGCAATGGCGGGGAGGTGTCCGGCGAGGACGCAAAGGAAAACCGGTATTTGAAACTGCTCAATAAAGTCGTTCGCGCTGGTGTGAAAACAAAGGTGCTGATGCTCTCGGCAACACCTGTCAACAACAAGTTTATCGACCTTAAAAATCAGCTCGCACTCGCCTATGAAGGTGATGCTTCGCAGATGAACAAAAAGCTCGACACGACCAAAAGTATTGATGAAATTTTCCGTCAGGCGCAGAAATCTTTCAATACATGGAGCAAGCTCCCTGCTGACGAACGAACGACGGACGAGCTTTTGCGGACGCTGGATTTTGATTTCTTTGAACTGCTGGATAGTGTAACGATTGCACGGTCAAGAAAGCACATCGAAAAGTACTACAACACTTCTGACATCGGCAAATTTCCGGAGCGCCTGCCGCCGATTTCTCTGCGTCCCTGTCTGACCGATCTGAACAATGCAATCAACTATAATGATATTTATAATCTGCTCATGTCACTGAGCCTGACGATCTACACGCCGTCGAATTATATTATGCCGTCGAAACTGGTAAGGTACATCGACATGACGCACCACAAGGGAAACAGCTTGACTCAGCAGGGCCGTGAAGAAGGTATTCGCCGTCTCATGAGTATCAATCTTCTCAAGCGTCTGGAAAGCTCAGTTGCCTCTTTCCAGCTGACGATTGACCGCATCAAAAAGCTGATTGAAGATACCATTGAAACGATCAAAAGCTATCAGTCCGGGGGTTGCGTCCTGAATCTAACTGAGATTTCCGACGCAGAAGATTTTGATTACGATGACCAGAACACCGACTTCTTCTCCGTCGGCAAGAAAGTCAAAATTGATCTTGCTGATATGGATTATGTTTCATGGATGCTCGAACTGGAAAAGGACGCGGAGAATCTGGAACTCCTGTCCCTCATGATTGCCGACATCACGCCGGAGCATGACACAAAGCTGCAAACGCTGTTTGACTTGATCCGCAAGAAAATTGAGCAGCCAATCAATCCCAGTAATAAGAAGATCATTATCTTCACTGCATTCTCTGATACCGCCGATTACCTCTTTGCAAACGTCAGTAAATTCGCAAAAGAGAACTTCGGACTGGAAACGGCAGAGATTACCGGATCGGTTGACGGAAGAACAACCATTCCGGAGCTCCGAGCCGATCTCAACACGGTGCTGACCTGCTTCTCACCGGTTTCTAAGGGCAAAGCTGTACTCCTGCCCGGAAGCACCGACGAGCTTGATATTCTGATTGCAACTGACTGTATTTCCGAAGGTCAGAACTTGCAGGACTGCGACTACCTCATCAACTACGACATTCATTGGAACCCTGTTCGCATTATCCAGCGGTTCGGACGAATTGACCGTATCGGCAGTAAAAATGACCATATCCAGCTTGTAAACTTCTGGCCGGATATGGACCTTGATGAATACATCAACCTGAAAAGCCGCGTGGAAACCCGCATGAAGATTTCGGTCATGACCTCCACCGGTGACGACGACCTGATCAATGCCGAGGAAAAAGGCGACCTTGAATATCGTCGTGCGCAGCTCAAGCGGCTGCAAGAAGAAGTTGTGGACATTGAGGATATGACGAGCGGTATTTCTATCATGGATTTGGGACTCAACGAGTTCCGGCTTGATCTGCTCGAATACATGAAACGGCATGAGGACATTGAAACCGCGCCGAAGGGATTGCACACCGTTGTTGCGCAGACAGAGGATTCTCCTGCCGGTGTGATTTTCGTCCTCAGAAATATCAATGACAGCGTGAACATTGACAATCGGAATCGGATTCACCCTTTCTATATGGTCTACATCAGCGAAGAGGGCGAAATTGTCTGCGATTACCTGAACCCGAAGAAATTGCTTGACACGATGCGTCTGCTCTGCCGGGGCAAGGGCGAGCCTTGTGCAGAGCTTTGCAAACGATTCAATGACGAAACAGACGATGGACGCAAAATGGGTGAAATCTCTGAGCTGCTGAGCGAGGCGATCAATTCCATTATTGACGCGAAAGAAGAAAATGATATTGACAGCCTGTTCAAAAGCGGCGGAACAACTGCGCTGCTCAGTGCGGTTTCGGGACTCGATGATTTTGAGCTGATTTGCTTCTTGGTTGTGAAATAGCAATCTATCATTGAAAAAGATAGACTTAATTTCGGAAGATGCTCTGGGAGGATTACAACATGTCTAAATTGAATGTTGATCAGAAAACGATAAAAGATTTATTTCAGGATAAAAAAGCTGACTTTCTGATTCCGGACTATCAGCGCCCTTATGCGTGGGGAGAAACAGAATGCCAAACTCTATGGGATGATATTTTTTCATTCGCAATTCCTGACGAGGGCCGGGTAGAATTTGACAGCAATAGCGAATACTTCCTTGGTCCAATTGTTACCTTCAGAAATACAAATTTCAAAATGGAAGTCATTGACGGACAGCAACGGCTTACCACACTAATGCTCCTTCTAAGGGCCTTTTATACGAAGTTTGGACATATGCAGGACAAGGCTTCCGTCGCAACTAAGCAAAATATCGAAAAATGCATATGGAAAACGGATGAGTTTGGCGAGCCGGATATGGCAACGCTAAAGATAGATTCTGAGGTGGCAACAGACAAAGATAAGAATGAATTTCTTGATATTCTTCGGACAGGTACGGTGAAACCTGAACAAAAAAGTCATTATGCAAATAATTTCAAGTTTTTCCAAGGCTGCATTGATTCCTTCTTGGCAAAATATCCAACATACTTCGCTTATCTCCCAACCAGAATTATGAATAACTGTATTTTGCTGCCAATTGAGGCTGAATCGCAAGATACCGCACTGCGTATTTTTTCAACCTTAAATGATCGCGGTATGCCACTTTCTGATTCCGACATTTTTAAGGCGCAGTTTTATAAATTCTATACCGGCAAGGGGGAAAAAGATGCCTTTATTAAGCGATGGAAGGAACTTGAGGAACTTACTGAAAAAATATTCCATCCGATAAATGGTACGCCAATGGATGAGTTGTTTACCCGCTATATGTACTTTGTTCGTGCCAAAATGGGAATCAAGTCGTCTACAACGGAAGCGTTGCGCAAGTTTTATGAGAAAGACAATTATGCGCTTTTAAAGAAAGACAGTACATTCAACGATATGATTACCCTTGCTCACTTCTGGGAGGATGTTTCCAACCAGGATAGGGATCGGTTCTCCCCGCGGATTTTGCACAGATTATTTGTGCTAAACTATGCGCCAAATGGTATGTGGACGTATTTTGTATCCGTTTATTTTATGAAAAACAAAGATGCCAATGGCATGCTTGACGACGACGCATTTTACCAGTTTCTCAATAGAATTACAGGATTTATCTGGACTTATGCGGTTACAAATCCCGGAGTAAACGCACTTCGTACTCCTGTGTATGCTGAAATGGTCAATATCGTCAATAATCGGCCAGTATCTTTTGACGGTTTCAAATTTGAATCGGCAACCGTAAAAAGCATGTTTGCAAACTTCACATTTAGCAATACTCGTCCAATCACAAAGTCTATGCTTGCATGGTGGGCTTTCCAAGATGATCTACAGGAATTGATTTCTCTGGAAACAGTTTTGGAAATTGAACACATATATGCTCGCAATCGCTTTGACAAAGACAAATCGCTGTCAGATGTAAAGAATTTGGAGGCGATCGGTAATAAGGCTCTCCTTGAAAAACGAATCAACATTCGTGCTGCCGATTATCGATTTTCTGATAAGATTAAATACTATCAAGGATTTACGAATAGTCGAAACCAGAAAAAAGAAGGCACAAAGAATCATGAGCTGATTAATCTGGCCACAGCGGCGGATTTTACAGAGGATGATATCCGCAATCGCACGAGTCAGATTATGACTGCATTTTTGACTTTCCTATCAGAAAACAGCCTTACGAAATAGGTAAATAGGAATTACTGGGGAAAGAGGACTTGAGTATGCTTGGATTTCCTGCATCTACGGAGTTTGGCAAAAGAATGCCGAAGCAGAAGCTCTATGAGAATCTTGACGTTTCTCCCGCCCTGCGCCGTGTGTTTGTCGATCAGATCCGGCTGATATACTGGCGTAATAAGCTGGCAGCGTCTACGCTGAACATCGCGGCTGGTGAAACCGTGACCGAGATTGAGGTGTTCGAGGTGCGGCTGAATGATCCGCAGCTTGACGAAGCAGTGCTAAAGCAAATCGACAAAGAGATCCCGTACCACATTCTCTTTATTCTGACCTGTGATGGCAAGGCTCAGGCGTGGATCGGCTACAAGGAGGCTGCTGCATCCGGCAGCAACGCCTTCAAGGTGGGACGCTATTATCACACTGATTGGACGCCGGAGGATGAACTGCATCTTAGTATCGACGGCTTGAATATGGATGCCGTCTATGAAAGCCTTGTTCGTCAGATTGCCGGGGACAAGCTGCAAACAGATTCCGGCGAGAGCCTGAAAGAATCTGTTGAGCGGAATGAAAAGAAGAAGCAGCTCGAAAAGCAGATCGCCGCACTGGAAAACAAGATGAAGAAAGAGAAACAGCTTAACCGGCAGATGGAAATGAATGCGGAGTTGAAGAGATTGAGAAAGGCGTTGTGCTTATATGATAGACTATAGTATGCAGATTGACTCACAAAATGGCGTGGTCATTCAGGGAGATTTCATTCCGGGGAGTATAGCGGTAAATATTCCGGATTCAAATAAAAAGAAAAGACAGTTTATATCACTCTTTCTCAACAAAAAGGATATAGAACGAGGAATTGATTATCTAAACTGCATTTCTTTAAATAATCATCCTATTGCAAACGAAGGCTTATTTATTTCAGCGTTGGCAATGTTCGCCAAGTGCTTTGTTTCATCGGAATCGAGGACAGGACTTGATAAGGATGGCTTTAAAAAATTTTCACCGCAATCAGTAAAGTTATTTGACCAATATGACGCATGGAGAAACAAGCACTTTTTACATGATGAAAATAGTATGACAGAAGCTATTGCCTTTTTACTGGTATCGCCTGAAGGAAGTGAGAGTGTCTTTGGCGGCCCGCCATCTGTTGTGTGGAATTCGGTGCAAATCAACTATATCCAAGAGAGCAGGCAACTCGAGAACCTTCTTCAAGAAATTTGGAAATATGTTGTACATTTAATTGACAAGGTCGGTGATTCGCTGACGAAGGACTATAGTGAAGGCCCACGTGAAAAATTACTCGAGTATGGTGAACCACCGTTTAAAATTGCATCAACTAATAATCCACATGAGAAAAGATAAGAAGGAGAGTCAGCGAATGAACCACATGAAATTTGAATCGCCGGATATGACGGCGCAGAACATAGACCGCATTGCTGCCCTGTTTCCAAACTGTATCACGGAGATGCTGGATGAGGAACACAGCACGCCGGAGAAGAAGGTGTACAAGCGGGCGGTCAACTTTGAACTGCTGAAACAGATGCTTTCGCCGGACGTGGTGGACGGAGACGAGGCATACGAGTTCACATGGGTCGGCAAGAAGGCTGCAATCGTGGAAGCCAACAAGCCGATCCGCAAGACGCTGCGCCCCTGCGTGGCGGAGAGCAAGGATTGGGACACCACCGAAAACCTCTACATCGAGGGCGACAATCTGGAAGTCCTCAAGCTCTTACAGGAAAGCTATCTCGGCAAGGTCAAGATGATCTATATCGACCCGCCGTACAACACCGGCAACGACTTCATCTACGCCGACGATTTCATGCGCTCGCAGGAAGAAGAAAACGCACAGATGGGAATGTACGACGAGGATAAAAACCGCCTGTTCAAGAATACCGACACCAACGGGCGGTTTCATTCCGACTGGTGTAGCATGATTTATTCCCGGTTATTGCTGGCAAGAAATTTACTAACAGATGATGGGGTTATCTTTATCAGCATTGATGACAACGAAGTGGATGACCTTATGAAAATAGCAAACGATGCGTTCGGAAAAGATAACTTCCTTGCGTGTTTTCCGCGAGTTACCAAAAAGGCAGGCAAAACGACTGATGCAATAGCCAAAAATCACGATTATATTCTTGCGTATAGCAAGAGTGCGTCGCCTACATTGTTTCTTCCGTCGCATACAGATGAAGGGTTTCGCTTTTCTGACGAATATGAGGCACAACGCGGAAAATATAAGCTAAATCAGACACTTGATTATGATAGTTTGCAGTATAGTGCAAGTCTTGATTATCCAATCACTGTAGAGGGAGAAACCTTCTATCCCGGACAATCTTATGAAAAATATCTCGATCGCAAGAATGGAAAGCATGCAAGGGCTGATTGGGCATGGAGATGGAGCAAAGAGCTATTTGATTTTGGCTATGAAAATGGGTTTATCGTTATCAAGAAGTATGACGGTTATTCTCGAATTTACACCAAAACATACCAGAACTGCAAAATAGCCAAAGCCGCATCTGGTTTTACCATAGAGTACATTCAACGAACAAAGGCAATTTCTACATTGGAGTTTGTCGAGAATGAATACTCTAACGACAATTCCAAAAAGAACTTAACGTCGCTTTTCGAGAGTAGCGTTTTCGACTATTCTAAGCCCACTGCACTTTTGAAAACACTTGTGCAATATTCCTCTACGGCTGATGATATTGTTATGGATTTCTTTTCCGGCTCTGCCACCACCGCCCACGCTGTCATGCAGCTCAACGCTGAGGACGGCGGACACCGTAAGTTCATCATGGTTCAGCTTCCTGAAAAGTGCGATGAAGCAAGCGAAGCCTACAAAGCCGGATACAAGAATATCTGCGAAATTGGCAAGGAGCGCATCCGCCGTGCGGGTGAGAAGTTGAAGCAAACCTTGGAAGAAGATGGTGGTAATTTCAGACATCTTGCTAAGTATGCCAAGAACGCACCTCTAAAAGAGATAACTCTCAACGAACAGAAGTTCTCAGTACCCATTATTCCTCCGCGTTGGAGTGCATCTGATGAAAGCGTCGACAATAAGAATATGTCTGATGCACTCGATACCGGTTTCCGTGTCCTCAAGCTGGACGATACCAACATGAAGGACGTCTACTATGCGCCGGATGACTACGATCAGGGGATGATCGCGGCACTGGAATCCAACATCAAGGATGACCGCACCGACCTCGACCTGCTGTTCGGCTGCTTGATCGATTGGGGTCTGCCCCTGTCCCTGCCGTACAAGTCCGAGCAGATCGACGGCTGCACCGTCCATACCTATAACGACGGCGACCTGATCGCCTGTTTTGACACGAACATTCCCGAAAGCGTGGTCAAGGAGATCGCACAGCGTAAGCCGCTCCGCGCCGTCTTCCGGGATTCCGGCTTTGCGTCCAGCCCGGAGAAAATCAATGTGTTTGAGATTTTCAAGCTCTATATGCCGGAGGATGCAAATGACATTTCCAAGCGCGTGAGGGTGATGTGATGAACGCCGACTTGTTAGTCTATCAAGCAAAGGCATTTTATAACGCATATATAGCACTTGACCAACTAAGCCGGGACGATTCAGATACGCTGCTTTTGCTTTTTGCCCCTTTAGTTGTAAACGGCACATTTTCTGTCGAATTAGCACTCAAGGCAATTTTAGCTAAAAACCAAATTGAATATGGAAAAGAGCACAACTTGCTAATTCTTTTTCAGATGCTTCCGAAATCCTTTCAACAGGAGCTGTGGGCATACTTAATCGAAAAGGCACCGGAGTATGCGGGCTCTGAAAAAGGACTCGATGAGCTTATTTTGCTCTCAAACGCCTTCGTTGACTGGCGTTACGCATTTGAGGGAAAACCTGTACCTGCGATAGAATCTCGCTTTTTAGCGGCTTTTGCAAATGCAGCGGTTCATACAATGTTTTCTTACTATAATGCGGATTTACTTCCTGCGACTAAAACGGAATCAAACAATGAGATTGAGCAGAGGTTTCATGAAAACCGTGAAAAATGTAAGGAAATCAATTTGAAAATGATCCAAAAGAAAACCAAGGAGCATCAGTTATGAAACTCCAATTCAAACATCAAAAATTTCAGGCGGATGCGGCAAAAGCGGTTGTTGACGTCTTTGCCGGACAGCCGTACCTTACGCCCACCTATATGATGGATCGTGGCCTTGAAGAAGGTGAGCAGCAAGCAATCGCAACGATGGACGATTTTACCGGCTGGCGGAATGAACGCATTGTGCCGGAGCTTTCCGACAAACTGATTTTGGAGCATCTGCAAAAGATGCAGCGTACCAATCAGATCAAGCCGTCGGATAAGCTGGAAGGTCGCTACAACCTGACGATTGAAATGGAGACGGGCGTTGGCAAGACCTATACCTACATCAAGACCATGTATGAGCTGAACAAGCATTACGGTTGGAGCAAATTCATCGTGGTCGTGCCAAGCATTGCCATCCGTGAGGGCGTCTATAAGTCCTTTCAGGTGACGCAGGAGCATTTTGCGGAGGAATACGGCAAGAAGATCCGATTCTTCATCTATAACTCTGCGCAGCTTACGGAAATTGACCGCTTTGCGTCGGACAGCGCCATCAATGTCATGATCATCAACTCTCAGGCGTTCAATGCCAAGGGTAAGGATGCACGGCGCATTTACATGAAGCTGGACGAGTTCCGTTCCCGTCGTCCGATTGATATTATTGCAAAAACGAACCCCATTCTGATTATTGACGAGCCGCAGTCAGTCGAGGGCAAGCAGACAAAAGAACGGCTAAAAGAGTTTTGCCCGCTGCTGACGCTGCGCTACTCCGCCACTCACAAGGCGGACAGCATTTATAACATGGTCTATCGCCTTGACGCGATGGAGGCGTACAACAAGCGGCTGGTTAAGAAAATTGCCGTTAAGGGCATTACCGAATCCGGCAGCACGGCAACTGAGGGCTTCGTCTATCTGGAAAGCATCAATCTTTCCAAAGCCGACCCGACGGCAACTATTCAGTTTGATTGCAAGGGTGCGTCCGGTATCCGCAAGAAAACGGCAACAGTCGGAATCGGTTATAATCTTTATGACAATTCCGGCAATCTGGACGAGTACAAAGTCGGCTTTGTGGTCAAGTCCATCGACGGACGCGATAACTCCGTGGAGTTCCTGAACGGTATCAAAATCTTTGCCGGAGATGTGATCGGTAAGGTCAGCGAAGACCAGCTCCGACGCATTCAGATCCGCGAAACGATTCTTTCTCACTTGGAGCGGGAGCGTCAGCTTTTCCATAAGGGCATCAAAGTTCTGTCGCTGTTCTTCATCGACGAGGTTGCAAAGTACAAGCAGTACGACGAGGCTGGACATCCGTTTAACGGCATCTATGCCGATATGTTTGAGGAAGAGTACAACGACATCCTCAGTTCCATGCAGCGGGAAATTGGAGATGAAGACTACATCCGCTATCTGGACGCAATTTCCGCCCATGATACCCACGCCGGTTACTTCTCCGTGGACAAAAAGGGAAAGATGACCGACAGCAAGCTCTCCGACAAGAAGGAGGGCACGTCTGACGACATTGACGCCTATGACCTGATCATGAAGAACAAGGAACTGCTTCTGGATCGTGACCCGAAAAAGTCCCCTGTGCGTTTCATTTTCTCGCACTCCGCGCTGCGTGAAGGCTGGGACAACCCGAATGTGTTCCAGATTTGTACACTGAAACAAAGCAGCAGCGAGGTTCGCAAGCGGCAAGAAGTCGGTCGCGGTCTGCGCCTGTGCGTCAATCAGGACGGTGAGCGCATGGATGCCAACGTGCTCGGAAATGATGTGCAGTCCATCAATGTTCTGACCGTCATCGCCAGTGAGAGCTATGACAGCTTTGCAAAGGGCTTGCAGACTGAGCTTGCCGATGCAGTTGCAGGACGCCCCGTGGCGGTTACTGCCGACCTCTTCAAGGGCAAGGTCATTGTGGATGCCAGAGGCAACGAACAGGTTGTGGACGGCGATACGGCGCAAGCAATCTTCGAGGATTTGATCTCCAACGGATATGTCAAGCGCGGTGTACTGACTGACAAATATTATGCCGACAAAGCAAACGGCGCGATTCAGGTCGCGGAGGAAGTGGCGGACAGCCGCGATTCTGTGATCAATATTCTTGATTCCGTCTATGACAGCCGCGCTATGCAGCCGGAGAACGCCCGCGACAAGAACGTCGAGCTGCAAGTTGATCCCGACAAGCTTGCCATGCCGGAGTTCAAAGCGCTCTGGAAGCGCATCAGCCCGAAATCCGTGTATGTGGTTGATTTTGATACCGATGAGCTTGTAAACAAGGCGATTGCTTCCATCAACAGGAATCTTCATGTGCCGAAAATCTTCTTCAAAGTTGAAACCGGCGCGATGGATGAGATCAAGTCAAAGGACTCGCTTCTTGACGGGAGTGCATTCTCGAAATCAAAGTCGTCTACTTATGACAGCAGCAAGCAAATCCGCGTGGGCAGCAGCGTGAAGTATGATCTGATCGGCAAGCTGGTCGGAGAGACCGGTTTGACACGAAAAGCAGTTGTTGCAATTCTGACCGGCATTGAGAAATCCGTTTTTGAGCAGTTCAAGTTCAATCCGGAAGAGTTCATTATCAAAGCAGCCGCCCTAATCAATGATGAAAAAGCTACTGCAATTATTCAGCATATTACCTACAACGTGCTGGATGAGCATTATGACACGGACATCTTTACCGAACCGACCATCAAGGGCAAGCTCGGTACAAATGCAATGAAAGCGCAGCGGCATCTATACGATCATATCGTGTACGATTCCACGAACGAGCGCGATTTTGCAACTGATCTGGACGCCAACACAGATGTTGCGGTTTATGTAAAGCTGCCGGACAGCTTCTATATCGCAACGCCGGTCGGACATTATAATCCGGACTGGGCGATTGCTTTCTATGAAGGTACCGTCAAACACATCTATTTTGTTGCCGAAACAAAAGGCTCTATGTCCTCTATGCAGCTCCGGCTCATTGAGGAATCCAAAATCCACTGCGCAAGAGAACATTTCAAAGCAATAAGTAACGGAAATGTGGTTTATGATGTGGTGGACAGCTACCAAACACTGCTTGAGAAAGTTATGAAATAGGCCAAGATAGGAAGAACTGCCTGAAGTGGGGACAAGAGAATTGACTATGTTTTAGATGACAGAAATTGGGGTGACAGGATGTCTCTTAAAATTCAGCTTTTTGAAAACCAACGCATCCGCACGGCGTGGGATGAAGAAAAGGAAGAATGGTACTTCTCCATTGTCGATGTAGTTGGCGTACTGACGGACAGCGTTGATCCCACGGCGTATTGGCGCAAACTCAAACAACGGTTGAAGGTCGAGGGCAATGAAACCGTGACAAATTGTCACGGTTTGAAAATGACGGCTCATGATGGCAAGAAACGCCTGACCGATGTGGCCGATACCGAGCAACTTCTCCGTATCATCCAGTCCATCCCATCACCCAAGGCGGAGCCGTTCAAACTCTGGCTGGCACAGGTGGGACGGGAGCGTATCGAGGAAACCATCGACCCAGAGCTGACCATCGAGCGGGCATTGGAAACCTACCTCAAGAAAGGCTACACCCGCGAGTGGATTAACCAGCGGCTGCAAGCCATTCAGGTCCGTAAGGAACTGACAGACGAGTGGGACGCCCGCGGCGTGCAGAAGGGCGTGGAATACGCAATCCTCACCGATGAGATCTCCCGTGCATGGTCGGGGATGTCCACCCGGCAGTACAAAAACTTAAAAGGTTTGAAAAAGGAAAACCTACGCGATAACATGACCACGCTGGAGCTGGTGCTAAATATGCTGGCGGAGGCCACCACCACGGAAATTTCCAAACAGAAAGCACCGGCAACCCTTTCGGAAAACATCGACGTGGCCCGTGCTGGAGGCAAGGTGGCTGGCGATGCGCGGAAGGCCATTGAGACGCAGACCGGCGTTCCTGTCATCACTTCCAAGAACGCCGCGCAGCTCAGCGAAGTGGTTACAAATCTGCTGGAAGATGCGGGAAATAAAGAAAAATAGCATTCAGACCCTACATGGGGCGGTTTAAAATCTGCCTCGCTATAGACAAAGAAAACCGTGTGCTGACCTTGCGGTCAGCACACGGTTTTTTCATTTGGATTCCTTCAGCCAGACCTCCAGTTCCTTCTGAGAGATCAGGCCCTGCTCACATTTATCCTTCTCCGCTCTGGCCCGCTCGCTCCAATCGTAAAACTGCTGGTCGGTGATCCGTCCGGCCTTGATCCATGCAAAGCGCCGTTTGTATTCCTTGCGGTAAGCCTTGAAAGCATCATTGCCTGCCTGCCGGAGCGTCCACTGCTTCAGAGCGCCGATGTCACGGCAGCGCTGCTGACCTTTCGGAACAGGCCGCTCACAATATTCCGCGCTGACCCGTCCGGTCTGCGGAAACCATCGTCCGCAGTTCTTGCAGCGCCGCACGGTGATGTTCCGCTCCACGCAGCTTCGTAGAGAGTAGTCGATCATATCCCGAATGCCGGAGGAATACAGCACCGGCGAACACCGCCCCGGCTCCACCGGCTCAAAGCTGAGCGGGATGGGGCGGAACGAAAACAGGTCGGGATCTTTCGGAGAGTCGTGAAAGTAATTTTTTGCCGCCTGTGCCTGCGGCTCCCGTCCCGCGCTGTCCACATCCAGCACCAACTCAAAAAAGCGTTGGATCTGCTGCTGATACAGCGGAAGCTGCTCGGGGAGCTGGCGCAGCTCGTCCAGTATCTGCGCATCCTCCGCACTGCCTCGGTCATTTTGAATGTACATCGCCGACTGGCGGTAGCGGCAGTGAACATAGAGAAGTCGAAAATAAATGTGTATGGAGGCTAACCTCCCCAGTTTTCTCCTGACATTCTCAAGTGCGTCCCTGTCATCCTCTGCGATAAACCGGCTCCAGTTATCCGTGGCGCTTTGCAGTATCGGCGTCACTTCCGCGCAGTCCAATTCCTGAAAGGAGAGGAGGCTTTCCAGAAAGGGAAACTCCTTCTGGACGTCCGGAACGCCTTGCGTACCAAGGGAATCATACTGGAAAATCTCTCTGCCCTCAGAGAAATACATTTTGGCATACCACATGGCAGATCACCTCAAAATAGACAATCGTAATACGAAAATACAGACAGTCTTGACAAGGAGTGAAAAGTATGTTACCATACAAGCACGGAAAGACTGTCAAAAGTAATTTACAGTTAGTCTAACACGGAGACTGCGGATTGTCAATGAAAAAGACGGTCACAAATCCGAAAAAGCACCTCGACAACTGAATACCCATCACCGGAGATGATACACGCCGGAGAAGTAACGCCAGGACGCCGCTGCAAAGCGGTCGAGCGTACCAAGGCAGTGAAAACGCTGTGCAGGTCAAACAAGGC
>OGYL01001359.1_pt1 | contig 19006 bp, 14 predicted proteins | sample 1576541 | NCBI WGS metagenome assembly OGYL01 (sample SAMEA3541551, study PRJEB24748) | human gut metagenome | biome: human gut; feature: human-associated habitat; material: faeces | place: China | collected 2012 | reverse complement strand
TGTAAAGCCCTGCCGTGCGGCGAACTCCTCCAACATAGCCTTTTGTCATTTATTTTTAATATATTTAATTAGAGAAAAGCGCAAGAGCCACCAGTTAACTGATGGCTCTGTTTTGTTTAGGTGTACTTTGCCATGTATTCCGCCAAGGAAGGAATATTTTCTGCTTTCCAATAGCGGCGGCAATCGGTCGTGCGTTCCAGCAGGCAAGTATTATACAGCTCCCGTCTTAGGGTGGCTGGATCATGGAAAGTTGTCCATCCATCCAGCAGGTCATTAATCTCCGATTCCGTATAATCCCGGCCGGACTCTATTTTATCGGAAAGATAGTAGACCGCCAGAAGCAGCTTTTTGCGTTTAGCTGGCATGGCAATGATCTGCTCTTTTTCATTAAAAAATGAGCGCAGCTCCGGAAACTCGTTTGGATTCATTTCGCATCTCCCCTTTCGGAAAAATTATAGCATAGCAAGCGGAATATGTCTATCTTACTTGGGAGTGCATCCAGCATACAATTGAACATATCCATTGACCTATTACATTAATGGGTGCACCCGTGCTGGGATTTGATTGCGTCCGGTCTTCTTCATCAGTTTGTACGATAATGACACCCACTTCCTGCGACTTAGCAACAATATTTCCATACTCATCCACCGCCATGTTGTCATTCAGACACGGGGCCAGTACTGCCGATTCTTCCAGGGAAATACCGGGAAAGCTGCCGCCGCTAATCCCAACGATTTTCCCTATCTCCTCTGGAGCAGAAAACAGTGGGTATCCATTTTCCGTAATGAAGGTTCCGCCGGCAATAGCGATTTGTGCAGTAACACCGCCTTGTGCCGCAGGAACAATATGAAAAATTGCACCGCTCTTGCTGCTGATCTGATTGCCGGGGCCAAGCGTGAGAATAACACGGGCAGCATTAGTGGCCGGCGTAAATGCAATGGCGTTGGTGGGGATGCTCGGATTCGTAGAGTTGTTTTCTGTAACAAGAGCTGTATTCTCCATCGTGAGGCTCCCCGCCTGCATCAAAATACCGGCCGAGCCGCCCAGCTTAGCATTCTTAATAGAAACCTCCGCGTCACCATTGCACTCAATGACATACCCTTGTGCACTAAATAGGTCACCGCCATCCACGAGAATATCAACGCCCGTATTTCCCTCAACTGCATTGGATATTTGCAAGCACCAGCCACGGTAACTAAGAGCCCGCATTTCTGTATTATTTACCTCAACGCGGGTATAGCCATCATTATTGATTTGGATACCACGGGATGCCTCGATTTTCAAATCCTCCAAAATCAATACTGTAGGCCGCTCCTCATCATCGCTGCCGCAAACTTCTATAATTGGGTAAGCAGAGATATTGAGCATACCATTTTTGATCGTCATTTTGGCACCGTCCTTGATTTTGAAACAAGCTGTAAGCTCATGTCCATCCAAGTCCAAAACTGTATCAAAATCAACCACAATTGCTTCTCCAAAATCCATATTGAGGTACTCCTCCTTAAGGATAATACTTTCGCACTGATTGGCAATTGCCTCATCGAACTCATCTTCCCAATACACTTCTACTGCTGCAGCTGTGACAAAGAGCATCAAAACAGCCAGAAACGCTTTCATTAAGAGCCCACACATTTTTCCTAATCTCATGTCATGCCCTCCGATGTCATCATTAAATTTTGGTGATCAAATTTTTGCTTCCCGTTTCCATCCTCATTCATTATATCGGATATCGACTTTTTTCGACAGTACACCGCCTACGATTTCCTCCAAAATGGTTACTGAAAATTTCTCTGATTATTTGGTGATATTGCTTGTTTTCATGGACAGTGACTCGTTTTTAGAGTATACTGATAATAATTAAAAACTTTTCATGCAAAAAGAGGTTCCCTATGAAGAAGATCCTAATGCTGGGCACTGGCGGCACCATCGCCTCCGAGATCACCGAAAGTGGACTTTCTCCGCAGCTAACTACCGAGCAAATCCTACACTACTGCCCTGATATTTCCGGCTTTTGCAGTGTGGACTGCTTGCAGTTGTGCAATCTGGATAGCACCAACATCGCCCCGGAGCACTGGCAGCGAATGGCGGATTCCATCCGAAAGGAATATAACCACTATGATGGTTTTGTATTAACACACGGTACCGATACCATGGCTTATACTGCCGCCGCGCTAAGTTACCTTATCCAGTACAGCAAAAAACCCATTGTACTGACCGGCAGCCAAAAACCCATCAATTTGGAGATCACCGATAGCAAAACCAACCTGGTGGATGCCTTCCATTACGCCGCCAACGAGGATGCCCACGGGGTTTCTATCGTATTCAATGGTCGGGTGATCCTAGGGACCCGCGCACGCAAAACACACTCCAAGAGCTTTCAGGCGTTTTCCAGCATCAATTACCCTGAGCTGGCTGTCATTCAAGACGGTCGACTGCTGAATTACATCACCCAGGAATGCCGAGAAAAACCGGTATTCAGCGATAAATTAGACCCCTCTGTGGGACTGATCAAACTGGTACCGGGGTTGGAAGCAGATTTTTTGGAATTTATGCTAAGCAAAAAAGATGGTGTTATTATCGAAAGCTTCGGTGTAGGCGGTATCCCGACTGCAGGGGCAAAAAGCTATTACGATGTGATCAGCAACGCTGTTCGGGCCGGGAAAACTGTTGTAATGACTACTCAAGTCCCTAATGAAGGCAGTGACTTACTTCTATATCATGTGGGCAATCGGTTAAAGACCGGCCTAGATGTACTGGAGGCCTATGATATGACCACAGAAGCCGCGGTTACCAAACTGATGTGGATCTTAGGGCAAACGAGAGAACCTCAGAAAATTGAACAACTGTTTTACCGTCCGGTCAGCCATGATATTCTCATCAAGGCCGGTGAGAAATAAGGTAAGCCTTTCCCCTATCTGTAAAGCAATAAAAAAGACGCACGGTGGTGAGCCGTGCATCTTTTTCTGCATAAGTTTTCTGGTGAAGCCAAATCAAAGGAGTACAACGCATTTCCCGTTTGCGTTGTTCTGTAATAAGAATAGCGTATGAAGTGGCTTTTGTCAACGTTTTTTCCAGGTAAAATTGTGAACAAAAAGAAAATTCGCCGCTCCCCGGCATGGAAACGGCGAAAAATACGGAATTAAAGAAGTAATTCGGCAATCTGTACAGCATTGGTGGCAGCACCCTTGCGAATCTGATCGCCGCAGCACCAAAGACAGAGGCCATTGGGATTGGTAAGGTCGGGACGAATGCGGCCAACATACACCAGATCCTGATCGCTGGTATCCAACGGCATGGGATAAACATCCTGCGAAAGGTCATCAACCAGGCGGCAGCCGGGAGCTGCCGCAATCGCTGCACGAGCTTCCTCTACCGAAATGGGGCGTTCAAAGCGTGCCGTAACCGCGATGGAGTGGGAACGCACAACCGGCACCCGTACACAGGTGCAGCTGACCTTCATTTCCGGCAAGTGCAGGATCTTTCGGCCCTCATTCTGGAGCTTCATTTCCTCGGAAGTGTAGTCTTCATACGATGGGCTGCCGATTTTGGGGATCAGATTGTAGGCGATCTGATACGGGAATATATGTGGCTGTACCGGCTCGCCTTTATACAGGGCGTCCACCTCGGCTTCCAACTCCACCGGGCCACCGGCACCGGCACCGGAAACCGCCTGGTATGTAGCAGCAACCATGCTGGTAATCGGCGAAAGACGACGCAGTGCCGCAACCGCTACCAGAGTGATGATGGTGGAGCAGTTTGGATTGGCAATGATGCCATGATGATGCAGGGCATCCTCCGGGTTGATTTCCGGAACAACTAGCGGAACATCTTCATCCATACGGAAGGCACTGGAATTATCAATAAATACTGCACCAGTCGCCTTGATTGCCGGGGCAAAACGACGGGCAATATCATTCTCGGCTGCGCCCAGCACAATATCTGCATCAGTAAAGGCAGCATCCGTTGCTTCTTCTACCGTGATTTCTCGCCCAGCAAAAGGCAGCTTTTTCCCGACACTGCGGGCACTGGCCAGGCAGCGCAGTTCCCCAATGGGAAAATTGCGTTCCTCCAGGATTTTAAGCATCTCCTGGCCCACCGCGCCGGTGGCGCCCAGTATAGTCACATTCGGATTTTTCATGGCATGTTCTCTCCTCTCGGTCATCTGACAAAGCTTTCGTAAAGTACACGCACCGTTTTTTCAAAGTCAGCGTTATCCACGCCCACAATGATGTTGAGCTCCTCTGGACCTTGGCTAATCATGCGGATGCTGATACCGTTTTCACCCAGAGCGGCAAAGATCTTGCCGGAAATACCAGGGCGGAACGCCATCTTGCGGCCAACTGCCGCCACAATAGATATATTTTCCGCCACCTGCAGTTTGTCGGGGCGAAGCTCCTTTTGCAGCTCGCCCAGAATAGAATAAAGACAGGAGGCAGCTTTTCCGCTTTGCACCACCAACGAAACGCTGTCAATGCCGGAGGGAGTGTACTCTACATTGAGATTATGCCGCTCAAAGACCTCTAAGACCCGACGGAGACTGCCGATGGAGGAAGACAGGCCGTTCTTCGCCACCGTAATGATAGAAAAATTGCGGCGGCCGGCAATGCCTGTGATGAAACGGTTCTTTTCGCTTTCCAGTTCATCCTCAAAATGCTCCCGAATGAGGGTACCGGGATGGCCCGGATCATTGGTGTTGCGGATATTCAGCGGAATATCCGCCTGGCGAACTGGAAAAACACTGGCCTCGTGCAGGACCTGCGCTCCCATATAGCTAAGCTCCCGCAGCTCGTTATAGGTGATGCGCTCGATGGGGCGGGGATTTTCCACAATGCGGGGATCCGCCATAAGAATACCGGAAACATCGGTCCAGTTTTCGTATACATCGGCCCCCAATGCCGCTGCCGCCAAAGCACCGGTCACATCACTTCCGCCACGGCTGAGCACCTTAATATGGCCATCCGGCATGACGCCGTAAAAACCGGGAATGACTACGCTGCGGTCTTCTGCTATGCGGCGAAGCGCTTCGTAGGAATGCTCCCGGTCAATTTGGCCATCGAAGGAAAACTGGAGCCATTCGGCGGCATCGAGAAAATCAAAGCCGAGGTATTCCGCCATAAGGCGGGCAGCGAAATATTCGCCGCGGGAGACCAACTCATCCTGGCTGATGCCCTGCTGCATCTTTTCATAAAGGGCCAAAAACTCTTTATCGATATCAGCAGAAAGGCCACAATCGGCCGCAATGGAACGATAGCGCTCCACCACCATGCTGAATACCCCTTCGGCGCTGACGCCGTACTGAAGATGGGCATAGCAAAGGTAAAGTAAATCCGTAATCTTGTGATCTGCGGAAAAGCGCTTGCCAGGTGCAGAAACAACCACAACCCGGCGGGCTGGATCCGCTGTGATAATCTGGCGGACTTTTTCGAACTGAGCAGCATCGGCCAGGGAGGAACCGCCAAATTTAACTACTTTTAACATAATAGGCATTCCTTTCCCTTAACCCTGCAGCGCAGCGAAGAAGATGCCGGGATCATTGCTGCGGGCTTCCACATACCAGGAGTGCATCTGTGCCGGAGAAACCGGACGGGTAAGAACGCCATTACCCCAGCGCTTTTCCACACAACCATCCATGAACCAGGTATCCACGATATAACGGACATAGTACCGGCGCTCTTCACACATATTATTGGAAGGCAGCGGCTGGGACAGCTGTGTATAGAAGCCTTGCTTTCTCTCGCAGAGATCAAGAAGATCCTGCACAACGGCAGCGGCTGTGGGCCAGCGACCGGCTCCTTCACCAAAGAAGCTTTGCCGACCAGCGTATTCCGAAACGGCGGTGATGAGATTATAATTGGCGGGGACAGCTGCTTCCAGTGTTTCTGCCTTAAAAAGGGTGGGTTCTACCACTGCAAGAATTGCTCCATCGGCGACACGCTTAGCGGTAGCGTACAGCTTGCAGACATAGCCCATTTCATTGAAGCCGGCAATATCTTCCCGGGTGATACCGGCAATCCCGGCGGCCGGCACCTGCTGCTCAGTCAGGCTGGCATCAAAGGCAATATTGGCGCTGATCATGAGCTTACGCTGAATATCATAGCCTTCAATATCGGCAGTGGGATCCGCTTCGGCATATCCGAAGCTTTGGGCATCGTGCAGAACACTCTCGTAATCATAGCCCTTCTTATGCATCATACTGAGGATATAATTAGTGGTACCATTCATAATGCCGCAAATCTCATTGACGGCGCCAATGCGCTTGAGCCGCTGCAGATTGGGCAGCCAGGGAATGCCGCCGCCAACCGCAGCCGAAGTGCGGAAACCGATACCTGTTTCTTTGGCAAGAGTGGTTAGTTCATCATAATAGGCGGCAAGCAGATGCTTATTGGCGGTGACAATATTTTTGCCGGCGCGCATGGCGGCTACCATATATTCATGGGCAGGCTCCAAACCGCCCATGACCTCCACGACGGTATCCACTTCCCCATCATTCAAAATCGTGGAAAAATCAGTGACCGAAACAGCACCTAATTCTGCAATGGGGCTGCGGTCCAATACATATTTTACTGTAATATCGCTGCGGTTCTTCAGCAGTTCATATACACCACCGCCAACCGTTCCGTGGCCAAGAATGGCAACTACCATATCTTTTTTCCTCCTGTAAAATGTGTCGTTTATAGAGATACGATTGTTTCTCCTTAAAAATCACTTGTATTTCGTCGAAAAACAGTATATCATATGAGAAGATGGAAAGCAAGACTTGCCGGGGGCTTTCACCCGGTATGGTGATGCAGAAAAGGAGACTCCTATGCAATATAACAGCACCAGAAATCATAAACAGACTGCCAGCCCTGCCGAAGCGGTGTTGCGCGGCATAGCGCCCGATGGCGGATTGTACCTGTGTGACCCGGCCACTCTGCCGCTGGATCCAGCAGAAATGCTGCAGAAAGACTTTGCCGGGATGGCGGAGGCCGTACTGGTGCGGCTGCTGCCGGATTACACCCCAGAAATGCTGCGGCCAATGATTGCAGCGGCTTACGGAAAATTTGACACTGCCGACATAACACCGCTGGTTATGGTCGGCGATTACCATGTACTAGAGCTCTTTCATGGGCCAACTTGCGCCTTTAAGGATATAGCACTCTCCTTGCTGCCATATCTTATCACAGGTGCGAAGCAGCTGCTGAATGATAAGGCCAAGACGGTGATCCTAACCGCGACAAGCGGTGACACTGGCAAAGCAGCATTGGAAGGCTTCTGCGATGTGACCAGCACCTCCATTGTGGTATTCTATCCTAAGGATGGCGTAAGCAAAATACAAGAACGGCAGATGGTGACACAGCGTGGAAAAAATGTTTCGGTGGCGGCGGTACGCGGCAATTTTGATGACGCGCAGACTGGAGTAAAGCACATCTTTGCCGAGGTAAAGCCGACAGAAAAAGCGGAACTTTCCAGCGCCAACTCCATCAATATCGGGCGGCTGGCCCCGCAGATCATCTACTATTGGTACGCCTGGGCAACACTTTGCCGCGCCGGAAAAATAAATCCGACCGAACCGGTGAATTTTTCGGTCCCGACCGGCAATTTTGGTGATATTTTGGCGGGCTATTTTGCCAAGTGCATGGGACTGCCGGTAGGCAAACTGCTGTGTGCCAGCAATGCCAACAATGTGCTGACGGAGTTCCTAACGACGGGGCGCTATGACCGGCGGCGACCTTTTTACAAGACCTCCTCGCCCTCGATGGACATTCTGGTCTCCAGCAATCTGGAGCGGCTTTTATATCTGGCAAGCGGCGGCGACGCTAAAATGGTGGCAGAGAAGATGCAAGAGCTGGACGGACAGGGGTGGTATCAGATCGGCGATACGCTGCTGAAAAAGATACAGAAGGTATTCCTGTGCGGATGCTGCGACGACACAATGACCTCCGAGACGATAAAGACGGTGTGGGAGCGGAACAAGTACCTGCTTGACCCGCACACGGCGGTGGCGTGGGCGGTAGCGGAGCAGCACAAAGCCGTATTATGCGGACAGACGGTGGTGCTGAGTACCGCTTCGCCATATAAATTTGCACCGGCAGTGCTGGCAGCCTTGGGGCAGAAGGTGCCGGATGATGCCTTTGCTGCAATGGCAAAGTTGCAAGCACTGACCGGTGTGCCTGTCCCAACCCCTTTGGCGGAATTGCAAACACTGCCGGTACTGCACCATGACTGTATAGAAGTAAGCGAGATGGCTGACTATGTGCGCCGTAAGATGGAGGGCTGAAATGAATAAGATTACCGTGCGGGTGCCCGCCACCACGGCCAATATCGGGCCGGGCTTTGACAGCATGGGTTGTGCGCTGGCGCTGTATAATTATATTACCTGCGAAGTACTGCCTGCCGGCAAGCTTGTGATCACCGGCTGTCCGGAGCCGTACCAGAATGAAGAAAACCTGGCAGTACAGGGGTACCGTGCGGTGTTAAGTCGGCTTGGCTTACCCAATGAAGGCCTTTCACTGAATATTCGGGCGGAGATACCTGTGTGCCGCGGACTGGGCAGCAGCGCGGCACTGATTGCGGGCGGAGCCGCCGCCGCAAACCTGCTGCATGGTTCTCCCCTCCCCCCTGCCGAACTGTTGGAGGTGACTAATGAAATAGAAGGCCATCCTGATAATCTGGCTCCTGCTATCTATGGCGGACTGACCGCCAGCCTGGTGGAGGATGGAAAGCCCCGAACAGTAAAGCTGCCGCTTTCCCCCACCCTACGCTGGGTTGCGGCGATACCGGACTTTGAACTAAGCACCCACCTGGCGCGTGCCGTGCTGCCAAAAGAGGTTGCCTTTGTGGATGCGGTCTATAATGCCTCCCATGTGGCTGTATTGGTTGGGGCGCTTGGACGCGGAGACCGGGAACTAATTGCCATGGCACTGCGCGACCGGCTGCACCAGCCCTACCGGGAGAGCCTGATCCCCGAATATGGCAAAGTAAAAGCGGCGGCGGAGCAATGCGGGGCGATTGCCTTTTGCATCAGCGGGGCAGGCCCTACCCTACTGGCACTGACCAATGAAGCAAGCTTTGCTGCCCAATTTGCTGAGAAATGCAAACGCTTAGAACACCGCTGGAATATCATGGAGCTTGCGGTGGACACTGAGGGGATCGTGGCGGAGTGAAAGTAAGGCGGCGAGGAAAAAGCGGGAGACGGCAATGAGCCACCGAAAACAGGCTAGCGCCCGACGAAAGGCGGGCTGGCGCCTGTTGAGAGAAGCGACACAGCCGGAACCGATTTTTGCCGCCGTCGGAACGAAGTAGGGAAACAGAAAAGTGGCTCCCTGCCCTGCGATGGGTAAGGAGCCGTTTTTTATTATATTTATTCCTTAGTGATTTTTACTTCGACTGTTTCTGTCACTTCAACGACATCTGCCGGTTCGGCGTGCAGTTCGCCACGCACCCGCAGGTCACTGATAATTCGGTCATACATTTCCTTATTGATCTTAAACTTGCAGCGATAGATGATATAACCTGCCAGAATGAACACCACAGGCAGAACGATCATCATAAGCTTGACGGTGAACTGGCCGCTCGCCGAGATACTCTCCGCCGCAGTCTCGCCGACCTTAATACCAGACCAGACCAACATCAGACTGGTAATGCCCATAGAAACAGCGCCGCCAATCTTATTGATGAGTGGCTGCACCGAGAGGGTAATGCTCTCACTGCGCTTGCCGTTTTTCCACTGGCCGTACTCGATGGTGTCCTCCAGGAACATGAGCATAAGCAGCTGAATGAACGCCTGACCGATGAAAATGAACAGGGCGCCTACGGCAATGAGGATAATGCTAACCTCAGCAAAGAAGAAGATGGCATAGCCGATCATAACAAGGATAGTAGCCAAAAGATACAACTTCTCGCGCGGCATCCGCTTGGAGAAAGACTGGAAAATGACCAAGGCCAGCAGCTGTGCTACGCCGACAACCGCCGCCAGCACCGCGTACATATCCTTATTGCCGTAAACATACTGCATGTAGTAAATGGCCATAGTAGTGGTACTCATGTAGCCGATGTTAAAGAGTGACATGGCAAGGGTCGTCCATAGGAGCTGATCATTTTTGGTGAGGACTTCCCACATGCCACGCAGGGTGGTTTTTTCCTCCTCGCGCCGGAACATATCCTTGCGTTCCCTGACACCGAACAGTGTGAAGAGCTGGAACAGCAGCATGAGAATGGTAACGGCGAGTGCCACGGTAAACCACGCCTTGGGGGTATTGCCCATACCGGAGGTAATGGGCTCCCAGCCGACCATGATGGAGAACATACCGATATTGGCGCAGATGCGGGCAAAGGCGCCCATCTTTTCACGGGTCTTCTGCTCTACCGAAAGGGAGGGCAGCATGGACCAGTATGCAATATCATTGAGGCCATAGAAAATATCCCACAAAATATAGGCAATGGCAAACACCGCCACAAACCAATAATCCCGCAAACCAAAATCGGCAAAAAGGACAAGGTAGCAAGCACCGCCCGCCAAGGCCCCCAGCGCCATCGGGGGCTTAAAGCGTCCGTGACGGGAGCGAGTATTATCCACCAGCAGACCCATCAGCGGGTCGTTCAGAGCATCAAAGACACGCAGCACAGTAAAAACCATGCTGGTAGCCAAAAAGACGCCTAACGGCAGGCTGAGAACATTGGAAAGGTAGTAAATGAGGGCATTAGCTTCAAAGGCATAGAACATATCCCGCCCAATGGTACCAAGTCCGAAGAAAATCATATTTCTTCTATCCAGTTTATTCATTTGGTGTTATCCTCCTCATTTTCGCCGAGTTGCTCGACGAGATATAGCTGGGAACCAAAATCCCCCCAAAGGCGCAGATCTTTATGGTAGCCTGTGCCAAGAAACTGATCATTGAGCGGAATACCGCTGGCCAATGCCGCACCGGAAGCCATAGCGGTGAAGCTGCCATCCGGCAGGGCGTAGTGACGATTGACCGTGCGCAGCACCAGGCCATCGGTGGAAAGCTTGACCGGGGCAATGTGCTTGACCAAGCCGCCGAACCGAGCAACCGCCACCTGCTGCGGTACGGCAACAACACGGTATCTGGCCTCCGACTTCAACCCCGGAACCGTGAGATAGTCCGCTGGAGGAGCCGCCGTACAAAGCCGCTGCGCCAGCAGGACAGCAGCCTGTTTCTTATCCGGTGCGACCGCCGCCCAACTGACAAGCCCCTGACGACGAGTGGGAACACGGAAGAAATCGCCGTATTGCAGGGTGGGGCGGTACTTTTTGTACCATTCTATCTGCGCGGCGATCTGATTTTTCTCCTGCGGGGAAAGCTCGCCCAAATCCAATTCATATCCCAGAACACCGAAGGCAGCGACATTGAAACGGGTGGAAAGCGGTGTCTGTCTTAGAGTCTGCTGATGGGGCGACTGTGAAACATGGGCGCCCATGGTGCAGGGCGGGTAGAAATAGCTGAGCCCTTTCTGAATGGAAAGACGCTCAATCGGGTCGGTATCATCACTCGACCAAATCTGCGGCGAGTAGCACAGCATACCAAGATCAAAACGGTTACCCCCGGAGGAACAGGTCTCCAAAAAGATATGGGGGCGAGGGGTAAAGATGCGTTCCAGCACCTCGTAAAGCCCCAGCATATAGCGGTGGGGCAGCTCCCCGCCCGCCGTGACAGCGGAATAAAGATCGCTCATGTGGCGGTTCATATCCCACTTGACATAGGTGATGGGGCAATGGTCCAAAAGATGGGTAATGTGGTGAACGATATAATCCCGCACCTCAGGACGGGTAAGATCAAGCAGCAGCTGGTGCCGTCCCATAGAGGGCTGCCGTCCCGGTTGCTGTAAGGCCCACTCTGGGTGGGTGCGGTACAACTCACTCTCCAGATTAACAGATTCCGGTTCAAACCATAAGCCGAAGCGAAGGCCCATGGCGGTGATCTTCTGCGCCAGGCCTTCGATGCCGCCGGGGAGTTTTTTGCGGTTGACGGTATAATCGCCAAGACCCGCGGTATCGCTGTTTCGCGCCCCGAACCAACCGTCATCAAGGACGAACAGCTCGGCGCCGGCGGCTTTTGCCTGCCTTGCCAGCGTGAGGAGCTTTGCCTCGGTAAAATCAAAGAAGTACGCCTCCCAGTTATTAAGCAAGACCGGACGAGGTTTTTCCTTCCAATTTCCACGCAGGATATGCTGCCGTACAAAGCGATGAAAATTGCCGCTAAGGCCATTTAGGCCCTCATTGGAAAAAGTCATCACCGCTTCCGGTGCACGGAAAATTTCCCCTGCGGGAAGCCGCCAGCAGAAGCCCTGCGGCTGGATACCGGAGACAATCCGGACAAAGTCACGCGGAGAGCGCTCCACAGCAGTGTAATGGCTGCCGCTATACAATAGATTAAAGCCATAGGCAAGACCGGTATTCTCTCCTGTTCCCTGTTCCAGTAGGATCACGCCGGGATTGTGCCGGTTGGAGGAAAAGCCGGTGGTGCTTTCATTGACCAGCCGCCCCGGCTGCACCGACCGGGTATGCACATGCGTTTCACTTATCCAGTCACCATCAAGGGTAAGCATCTCATACTTCCGCTGTGGGAGATCGATCTGCTGACTCATCAGGCTGCGAACAGTAATTGGAACAGTTTCGTCATTGTAAAGAACAGTGCGGCGGGTGATGGCATCCGCTGCTGGAAACACGGTGAAGATAATCTCCAGCCGCAGGGCAAATTTCTTTTCCCTGAGGGAAAGCACCAGCGTTTCCGCTTCACCGCTTTCATCGTAGGCAGCAGGCAACCCCACAGCGGGCAGCGTCCCTGCACGGAGGGTACAATCCTCATAGACGAAATCAGTGGTAAGGGTGCCGTCCGGCAATTCCAGTTCAATAGGTGAAATGCGGAAATCGCCTTTGCCAACCCCCGACCAGAGAAGAGGAATATTATCGAGGCAGTAGGTGGGGTCTTCTTCGGTATACATCACCTGGCTGCCATAGGGCATAGTACGGCGGGCTGCCAAGGCCGCGGCGTCTTCTATGGATACCGGCATGCCGTAATGCAGCAGTTCCACATGACCGTACTTTGTAATTTGAAGCAGCATAGCAGCATGAGCGGTGGAAAGCAGAAAGGTATTTTCCTGCTGAGTGATATGTCTCATAGCCTACACCTCCCGCAGAATGAGTGCTTCATAAGGAGAAAGGCAGGCGGGACTTTCCTGCCGACCGTAGTTGGAAAGGACAACGGTGCCTGAAACGGGATTGGGTCGTTCCTTTGTAGAAAGGCTGATAACAACAATAAGGCTTTCGACATTTAGACTGCGGCGGTAAGCATAAACTCCATCCTTGCGATATAATTCGGAAAAATCACCTGCTTGTAGAATCTCACTGCCATTACGGAAAGCAATCAACTGCCGGTAATACGCTAAAACAGAGTTTGGCGCATTCTCCTGCTCTGCCACATTGATACGGGGATAATTGCCATTGACCGAAAGCCACGGCGTACCAGTAGTAAAGCCTGCATTGGGGCTATCATTCCACTGCATGGGGGTGCGGGCATTATCCCGGCTCTTGGTTTTTATCATGCGCCAGCGCAGCGAATGCGGCAGATGCAGCTGCTTGCCCATATTCCAGATATTGATGGATTCCACATCCTGTACCTTTTCCATGTCGGAGAAATCGAAATTGGTCATACCGATCTCCTGCCCTTCATACAGAAACGGTGTTCCCCGCAGGGTAAGCACCAGTGTTGCCAGTGCCTTGGCGCTTTCATCATGATATTGGGTATCATTACCGAAGCGAGAAACCGAGCGGGGCTGATCGTGGTTTTCAAGATAAACGGTATTCCACGGCAGAGCCTTCTGCCACTTGGTCAAGCAGGCAAAGAATCGATCCGGACTAAAACGGCGCAGAAACCATTTGATTTTATAGCAGTCGGTTTCCATGTGCTCAAAGGCAAATACCGTGGAAAGTTCCCCACGGGCGGGATTGACTAGGTCATCCGCCATTTTAGGCGTAACAAAAACCGTCTCCCCTACCGTAAAGGCATCATACTTGGCGAGCACATCTTCATGGAGACGGTGCAGCACCCGATGGCAGCCGGGGGTGGAGAGATAATACTCGCTGCCGGTGAGGGCAGGACGCCACTTACCGTTTTTGATGGCTTCCTTGTAGATGATATTGATGACATCGCAACGGAAGCCTGCCACACCCCGCTCCAGCCAAAAATACATGGCTTCTTCAATCGCTTCGATGACTGCTTCATTGTGATAGTTGAGGTCAGGCTGTTCCTTAGCGAAAAGATGAAGATAATATTCCCCACGCAGGTCATCGTACTCCCAGCAATCTCCACCGAAGAAATTACCCCAGTTGGTGGGCTTTTTGCCCTTTTCCCCTTTCCGCCAGATGTAATAATCGGTGTAGGGTTCTATGCGGCGGCGGCTCTTCTGGAACCATTCATGCTGATCGCTGGTGTGGTTGATAACAAGATCCATAATAATGCGGATGTCCCGCTTTTTTGCTTCTGCAATGAGGGTATCCATATCCTGCAGCGTACCATAATTGGGGTGGATATTGCAGTAATCGCTGATATCATAGCCGTTATCCTTATTGGGTGAGGGATAGACCGGTGAAAGCCACAGGGCGCCGACACCGAGCTTTTGCAGATAATCCAGCCGGGAAATGATACCCGGTAGGTCGCCAATACCATCACCATTGCTATCGCAAAAACTCATGGGATAGATCTGATAAATAACTTTTTGCTTCCACCAAGGGGTATCAGCCATTGGGATAGACCTCCTTTTCCACCTCTGCCGCCATTTCTCCGGTGATACCATGCTCCGCAATCATACGGGCATAGAACTCTCCGCTCTTTTTGATGGTGCGGGCATGAGTATCGGTATCGAAATGCACAAGACCAAAGCGGGCAGTAAAGCCCTCCAGCCATTCGAAGTTATCCACAAAGCACCAGTGGTAATAGCGGGTGACGGGCAGACCACTTTCCGAAAGAACCTTGAGATGCTCATAAAGATAACGACGGCGGAACGCATCATTATTATCGGCCGTACCGTTTTCGGTGATGTAAATGTCGAAGATTACGGCCGCAGCAAAGGTATGACCGAAGTGGTTGGACCACTCGGATTCACCGACCTCGACCCGGAAGGCATGCTTACCTGGGGATTCGACCAACTGGGAACAATGCCTACAATATACAACTACGAATATTATCCGAAGCACATGGAGGCACTCGGAGGATTCGAGGTTGACAACAAATACGTGGAATACAAACTTTATGTGCCCGACACCGTACCGGAGAAATACACCAAGATAGCGAAGATGATACAGAAAAGATATAATCTGCACATCAAGAAACTTACACGGACGGATATTTTCAAGAACGGATACGGACAGAAGATATTCAGACTCATAAACGAGACTTACAAGGACCTGTACGGATTCTCGGAGCTGACGGAGAAACAGATAAACCAGTATGTGGAGATGTATCTGCCGTTGGCAGACCTAAGTCTCATAACGCTCGTTGAAGACTGGAATGCCGACAAGAAGCTCGTAGGAGTGGGAATAACCATACCTTCGCTATCGAGAGCACTGCAGAAGTGTAAGCGCGGACGCATGCTGCCCATGGGATGGTGGCATCTGCTCAGGGCCATTAAATATCATAAGACAAACATCGTGGACCTGCTGCTCATGGGCGTACTGCCCGAATACCGCAGCAAAGGCGCAAATGCGCTGATGTTCGCCGACCTCATACCGAGATACCAGGCTTACGGTTTCGAATGGGGAGAGAGCCAGGTGGAAATGGAAACCAACGAAGGCGTGCAAAGCCAGTGGGACGCTCTGAACCCGGTGATGCACAAAAAGAGGAAATGCTACATAAAGAAGATTTCCTGATGAAAGAGAAGGGAACACCCCGTTATTGACTAAAACAGAAACATGCCAGAAACAAACGAAAACGAATTAATACAAACAGTAGAATATACGGATGACAACATCCGGCACCTGTCTGACATGGAACATGTCCGCACCCGACCGGGTATGTACATCGGCCGGTTGGGAGACGGCTCACTTCCTGAAGACGGTATTTACGTATTGCTCAAGGAAGTGATAGACAACTCGATCGATGAATTCAAGATGAACGCAGGAAAACGCATCGAGGTGGACATCATCGACAATCTGAGAGTAAGCGTACGCGACTACGGCCGTGGCATTCCGCAAGGAAAGCTGGTGGAGGCCGTGAGCGTGCTCAACACTGGAGGTAAATACGACTCCAAGGCGTTCAAGAAGAGTGTGGGACTGAACGGTGTGGGCGTGAAAGCAGTGAATGCGCTCAGTTCGAGATTTGAGGTGCACTCATACCGTGACGGAAAAGTCAGAAAGCTGACCTTCCAGAGAGGTAACCTCATTGACGACGTGACCGAAGACACCGACGACGTGCGCCTCCACCCGGAGGTCACGGAGTTCTCTACCCTTGCCAAACGAACCGGACTGGCACGGAATACGGTAAAGAAGCATTATGGGGTGGTAGCGGGGATGCTGGGGGAAATGTCGGAATAGAAGCTAAAGATCCTTCGTAATCTGTTGATTATTTCAATGACCGTGACTTGACTATAAGCGGCAGAATATGACCTTGTTATTTTAACGCTTCAGTTTTTGGTGATACGCATCAAGAATTTGCTGACGTTGTTCCGATTTGACTTTAGGAGAATAAGCGCCTGCACCTACAGGAATAATGAAAAGAGGAATGGCCAATGCACTCAACAAGCTAAGACAGCCGCTGTCTTTATAATGAATCCATAAAAATATAGACAACCCTATAACCGCAATAGTTAAAACTATACCAAGCCAGAACACCCAGCGGCGAACCTTAATCCAATGTTCCATTTTCTCATCTGCGTATAGTTCTTCCTGAGCAGCACTATATTCTGTTGCCTCTTTAGTAACTTTTTCAGCCTTTTTACGCGCAACTTCTTCAATGCCTCGCTGACGGTCAGCCTCGGCTGCTTCGGATTGGAGTTTTAACCGTTCAATTGCAAACTGTTCCTCGTTCTCGGTTAGTAACTGAAGAGCGACATTACAATCATTGTCCAGTTTTGTGTTTTGGGACTCCAATAGTGTTACTTGCTCTTTGGTTAAGTTAAGTTCCAAGAGCAGTTCATCAGAGACGCTGTTATAAATGATCTCTTCTTTTTCTTCATCGGTAGCGGAAAAATATCTGCTACTTACCAATTCACGAGCTAAAATTCGTTCAGCAATCTTAACGGAAACCCCATTGTAATGCCCAATCCTCGATAAAATTTCTTGAATATCATCGTTGTTGTACTTGAAGGTTGCTCCAAGAGATGATGATGCAAAAAACTTGATGAATGTTTCTTCGTAGCCACTATCAGTGGTAGAGAATGCGAACATTTGGAGCAACTGAGAAGGTGCAATGACAACAGGAGCAGAGTTTTTTGCTTCATGATCCTCTCTCTGGAAAGAAGTGAGAGCCTGATCGGTGGTTAAGAAAAGACAACGCGTATCAATAGCGTTTTTCGCATCGGCTTTTTGCATTTTTTGCACATAGGCAAAATTATAGGCATCATGCCACAGAGCAGCATCACTTTTTTCGTGCAACGGGTCTCGGAGCGACAGTTTGCCAAAAAAGTACTTCGCTCGTTCAATTAAAGGTTCTTCGTCAACCTCAATTTCCTCGATTTCGATTTGTTCGTCATTCAATAGAATATCGAAGTTTTGAAAAAAAGAAATGTAGTCCTCTACACTTACTTTTGTTGTCGCTGCCTTTAGCCAATATGTACTTACATAGTTGTCAGAAGTTCTATACCTATAACCTGCTTCGGCAAGATTCGTTTTTGTCGGAAACTGTACCAAGACCTTTGCGTCATATTTCAAGCGTGAGGATAATTCTTTTTTTGTGATTGCGCTAATTTTTAACTTTACACCGTATTTGCGGCAAAAATCGAGAGTTTCCTTAATTGATTCGTATCGAGAATTGCCTTGTAGATTGAGCAGACGATAAACGGCGTTGGTGTCTAAGTAGATTGTAAGATTTTTTAGAGCCTCTGTTATCTGCGTTAAGTTTTCATCAGAAATTACTTCGCTGATATAGCCAACTGCTTTCTCAATGCTATGCTTTAGGTATTCAATTACCGTTTCGTGGTTTGAAATTTGAAAGATTGAAGGGAGAAGAGTTTCGATTTCTGCCCTATATGTTTCATCAAACTCCAACGAAACATGGTGAGCAATATCTTGCAAATCAAAGGTGCTTTGGTCGCTGGTTGAAGTCAAAAGTTCATAGCTTAGAACACCATGTTTTACAAATAAACTTCGCAAAAAAATAGGTAGCGCCTGGGAAAGAACTTTTTCTAATTCTGAAGAAAGTTCCTGCTGGGTGCGGAGATTGTCGAGCCATATAATGGTAGCTTCTTTCCTGAGAGTAGTTTCTTTGAGCCGAGCGATTATAAAGTCCGGCTGTTTAGATGGACTAATCCGGAGATAGTCATCTTCATCCAAAAGGATAGCTCCCTCTAATGATAATGCATGAATTTGCTGTTTTAATCGTTCTGCTGATACAAGAATATGGAATAATGAAGTTATCTCACGAGATAGTTCTTCTTGGGTGAGTGGACGAACTGCTTCGAGCAGGGTATCAATAATGATAGCCTTACAACTGTTGTCACTGATTTGTTTTTGCTTAAGATGTGCCATTTGCCTCATCCTTGTCGTTGTTTTCACAGTTCAGTCTACCTCCTTACACGTGTGAGTTTTGTCATAAAAGGATAGGAAAATATAATTATCTGCACGGAAATATGTACGGCAGGTATTGCAGGCATAAGACCTACTGTTAATTAATTATAATACAATTTGGTGAAAATTACAATAAGTTGTCGACTTCGTGCAACTGTCCTCAAATCCTGCGCTGTAATAGACAAAGAATAAGAAAAACCGCCCCTGAAATCGTTCGATTTCAGGGGCGGTGGTCCGAGATGGGAGACTCGAACTCCCGGCCTGATGGTCCCAAACCACCCGCGC
>OGYL01001351.1_pt1 | contig 19050 bp, 17 predicted proteins | sample 1576541 | NCBI WGS metagenome assembly OGYL01 (sample SAMEA3541551, study PRJEB24748) | human gut metagenome | biome: human gut; feature: human-associated habitat; material: faeces | place: China | collected 2012 | reverse complement strand
CCGGCCTGTCCACGCCGTTTGAGGAAAGCTGTCTGCGCGGCGTCAGCGAGGCGGCCAAGGCGTGGCTGGACAGTTACGACCTGACGGGGATCGTCTGATGGCGGACCGCGAGCGCGAGAAGAAAAAGAAGCGCGCCTATCTCGACGACTTTGAGAAGGATCTGAACGGCAATTATCAGTATCGCGGCGCGCATTACCGCTATGCGGGCGAGCACCCTCACAGCAGGGTGCTGGCTTTGCTGTGGCTGTTTTGCGGCGGAGGGGCTGCGCTGACCGTCGGCGCGGGCGCACTGCCCGGGGCCACGGCCCACGCACCTGTGTACCTGCTGCTGCCCTACATGGCGGCACTGGTGCTGGCGCTGTATGCGGTGGTGCTGCTGGTGCGGCTGACCCGGGGCGGCGCGCGCGTGCGGGCTTATATCCATGAACAGACCGCACAAAAATTGCCCTCTTTGTGCAGGGCGACAGCGGTACTCTGCGCTGTTGCCTCCGCGGGGCAGGGGGTGGCTGCGTTTGCAGCGGACGCACAGCTGCTTTGGGGAATGCAAGGTGTTTTTATACTTTTTGAACTGCTCTCCTGCGCTGCTTTTGCCGCTGCTGCGTGGCTCCTCAAGCGGATGCCGTGGGAAAAAGAAGAATAATTATACATTATTATGATAGAGCGTGCTCCGCAGAAAAACGCAGGGCACGCTTTTTTAGATGAGCAGGAAAAGTCTTCCCACAGGGGGAAAAAGACTTTGGGGGTTACAAAATTTTCCTCTCAAATTCGGCAAAAGGTACAAAAAGCAACAAAAGTGTGATTTATGGTTGACTTTTTGTCAATTTTAAGGTATCCTATAAGCTAAGTCATTATCGACAAGTGTACGCTGTAAAGAGATACAGGGTGCGGAGAGGGGGACCCCCCCTTTCTCGTGTTGCGCTCTTGGGGAGCGCAACATTGATTTGTGGGTGAGGGCAAATTTATAGGAGGTTTTACCACATGAAAAACACAAAGCAAGCCATTGCACTGGCATCTGCTGCCGCTCTCAGCGTCGGCATGCTGGCAGGCTGCGGCGGTGCTGCTTCTTCCGCTGCGACTGCGTCCAGTGAGAGCAACAGCACGGCCACGGCCGAGGCATCCACCACTGCCGCTTCCGATCAAAAGGTTTATACCTACAATACACTTAAGCAACAGATGATTGAAAGATATGATGCGGGTTATGGCAGCGTATTTTGTGTAAAGGAGAACAATCGTGTTGTCGCTGCTGTCTGTGTTTCGGCGGCAAACAAGGATTTTATTTTCGAAGGTGGTCTTATTGTTCATGAAAGTCAAAGGGGGAAAGGGCTTGCACAGTTGATGTTGAAGCACTTGTGGCAATGGGCAAAAGATGAAGGAAAGTTTTGCTTATGTTACATAGAGAGTGATAATATTGCCAGCTATAAAATGCACGAAAAACTAGGAGCGGAATTCTTGTCTAAAATATACAAGTTTATATAATTTACGCTAATATTACGATTAAGTAATATTTCGTCATGAATGATAGTTTAAAGAAAGATACTACCAACGGAGTGGTTTGGAGTGCTATTGAACGTTTTTCAGCTCAAGGTGTTCAGTTCTTGATTGGTCTGATACTTGCGCGACTGTTAACACCGACTGAGTTTGGCATTATCGGTATGTTGGCAATATTCATATCTGTCTCTAATGTTTTTGTTGACAGCGGATTTTCTTCAGCGCTTATTCAGAATCAACAGAGAACAGAAAAGGATTTTTCAACTGCATTCTATTTCAACCTAGGCATTGGATTGGTGTGTTATGCCATTCTGTTTTTGATATCGCCCATAGTTGCTGATTTCTTTAACACTCCTATACTTAATCCAATTTTAAGAGTACTTGCTTTCACTGTCTTTATAAATTCATTGATTGTTGTTCAGATTGCAAAACTAACTATTAAAATAGATTTCAAAACACAAGCAAAGTCAAGTTTTATTGCAACAATTATTTCTGGTATAGTTGGCGTTTCTTGTGCTTACATGGGATTGTCTGTATGGGCTCTGGTGGTTCAGCAACTGTCTTTCGCAGCTATCAATGCAATCTTACTTTGGTGGTTCTCAAAATGGATACCTAGTCGAGTGTTTTCAGTGGATTCGTTTAAGAAAATGTTCAGTTATGGCGGAAATATACTTTTATCAGGAATAGTTCATACTTTATATATGAATGTTTCTGTAATTGCGATAGGGAAATATTATACAGCAAGAGACTTAGGTTATTATACAAGAGGAAGGCAATTTCCTGACCTGATTTGTACAAATCTGACAAGTATCATACAAAGAGTAACATTTCCAATACTTTCAAAAATTCAGGATGATACAGAACGACTGGCAAATATATATCGTAAGTATATCAAAATTACGTCTTTGGGGATTTTTTTCTTAATGGTTTTGCTTGCTTCTCTTGCTAAACCTATGATAGTATTCCTTATTACGGACAAATGGTTTGATGCGATTATATTTGTGCAGATAATGTGCTATGCTCTTATGTTTGACCATTTGAATAAAATTAATCTGAATCTCCTATATGTGAAAGGAAAGACAAACTTGGTTTTGCGATTGGAGATAATTAAGAAAATTTTGGGTTTCATAATTCTTCTTATAAGTATTCCGATAGGGGTGCTTGCTATTTGTATAGCTAATGTTATAAATTGTCAGATTGCAATTATAGTTAATACATACTATTCAGGAAAATATATAAATCTTGGTTATTGGAAACAGCTCAAAGATTATCTTCCATATCTTTTAATTGCACATATAGCCTGTTTCCCAGCTTGGTTACTAAGTACATTAATTGATATTCCAATCTTTGTTTTGATTATCGGACCTATCATATCAACAGTTATTTATGTGATTTGTCTTGAAATGATAAAAGATAGAATATATGTAGAAGATATTAAGCCAATAATAAAGAAATTTTTCTCATATGTTTCAGCCAAACTTATTCATTAGAGGCGTCAACTTTATATATAGGCATGCTCTGCTTAGACAGTATCTGAGCTATCAAAAAAATAAAATAAAGGAAATTCGAGCAAAAGCCAAGATAAAGGTTCTTTTTGTGGTTGGTGATGTTTCTATGTGGAAAACGGAATTTTTGTATAAAGCTATGCTGAAACATGATAGGTTTCAACCTATTTTAGGTACAGCTTTGATAACGGCAGATCTACCCGATGAATCTTTAAGAAAATATAATGCCTTACTAGAATATATTACCCAAAAAGAATATGATTATATCCAGTTGTACTCGGGTAACATACAAAATGTAAAAGCTGACATTATTTTCTATCAGCAGCCATATGATAATTTTATGGACGAGGGAGTGTCTTATAGAAAGAACCTCAATTCTCTTTTCTGTTATGCAGCTTATGGGATTTTATCTCTTGCACCTTCAAAGAAGAACAAGTGGGTTTCTGATTTACCGTTACATAGATATTGTTGGCATTTGTATTTTGAGAATGAAATCACAAGCAAATTGAATAATAAATCTTATCTAAAAGGACAGAATAGCCGAATTACAGGAATACCATTTCAAGATGTATTATTCAGTCCGAAGTCTGAGTTTGTCAATCCATGGAAGGGGCAGGAATGTATTAAGAAAAAAATAATCTGGGCCCCTCATCATACGATACCAGTTAGTGAAAATCCAATTCAATTTTCTACATTCTTAGATGTATCTGATATAATGCTTCTTTTTGCCGAAAAATATAAAGGTCAAATTCAGTTTGTTTTCAAACCACATCCTTTTCTAAAAAGAAAATTAAATGATTTTTGGGGAGAAGAAAAAACGAATGACTATTACAATCGTTGGGCAACAATGGATAATACTCAGATAGTAGAAGGTGATTATCTCGGCCTTTTCAAATATAGTGATGCTATGATACATGACTGTGTCAGTTTTACTATTGAATACTGTTATACTAAGAATCCAGTTATGTATCTGATTAAGGAACGAGATATAAACGGTCATAGATCGGAACTGAATGAATTTGGACAAAGAGCTTTTGATTTACATACTCACGGTTGTACAAAGGAGCAAATCAAAGCTTTCATCCAGATGGTAGCAGAAGGTAAAGATGATAAGAAGGACCAACGTGTACAATATTATAATGATTTTCTTTTGCCTCCTTGTGGGAAATCAGCGTGTGAGAATATTATTAATGCAATTCTTGGTCAGGCAAATTGGGAACACTAATATGAAGAGAATAAAATGCCTAAAGTTTCAAGAATTGTACCAGTAATGAAAATAACTTGAGGTAGGCTATAGTAGTATTAGAAGTATTATAGTTAGGCAATGAGTGCTATACTTGAAATTCTTAGTAGGTTAAAATTATGAGTTGTGATAAAGCATATAAAGTATCGATAATTGTACCTGTGTATAATGTTGAGAGTTATTTAAAGAAGTGTATTGATAGCATCCTTTTACAAACTTATACAAATTTTGAACTAATATTAATAGATGATGGAAGTACAGATCAATCTTATGAAATATGTGATGAGTATTCTTTGAATGATAAAAGAATTAAAGTTATTCATAAGATAAATGAGGGCGTTAGCAAAGCTAGAAATTTGGGGCTTTCAATTTCAACTGGGGATTATATTTGTTTTGTGGATAGCGATGATTGGATAGATTGTGATATGCTGGAATATATAATTGTGAATGCGGAGGATTTTGATATAGTACAATTTGGATTTAGAAGAGTGGGACATGCAATAGTTGACAAAGGATTTACTCCTGAAAACATAATGAAGCTTCAGATACAATCCTATTTTGGAAAAAATATGTTTAATTCAGTAATATGTGGGTATGCTATTAAAAATGAGATAGTTAGAAATCATAATATTACTTTCCCTACATACATTAAATATGGTGAAGATCAAGCTTTTATATTGAAAGTTTTACTGTGTTGTGAGAATATATTGATACTCAATAAACGATTTTATAATTATCTTGACCGGGATGGATCTGCTATGAATTGTTCTTACTCATTGCCAATGGCTGAAAATCACTTATATATCATTGAAGATGTATGTGACTTTGCGTCAACAAATAAGCGTTCATTGAGCCGTCTTCATTTTAATAAATTTGAGAATTTTATACAACGTTTTTTTTGGATATCCGTACAATGCTCTCGAAGTTTTAGAGATTTTATATCAATGATAGAAAAATATAATGAATGGCGAAATAGAGAAGGTGCTTTTTGCTATAAATCAATTAAAAGTATGATATTCAATACTTATATCTTCGCTGCTTTATATTATTTTTATGTTAAAATGAAACATTAAAAGCATTCACAAAACCTTATATTCTGTTTTCAACATATTAGTCGACTTTGAAATGCGTTTGTTGTGTATATTGTTCTTTTGCTTTACCATTATATTTGCTTATAAAACTAATGAGACGGCATTTGGAATAGGTGGATATAGTTACTTCCCTATTATTTGTATAGGGTTTGGTCTGTTGAGGATACTAGAAGTTTCTTTGAAGAGACAAGAACTAAAAATAAGAAACATTCTTCCTCTGTCATTAGTATTTATAATGGCAATACAGATCCTTGTATTTAATGTGCATTTTACTTCAGGAGTTGTTCTGTCTTATGTTATTTTTTTTGTTTTATGTTGGCTTTTAGGCTCTGAAGAATCGACTTGGAACGAAATTCAATGCGTGGCTAATTCTTACGTGCTATCAGGAGTAATATTTGCTTGTTTACTATTTTCTCAAATGCGGATTGCAAGTAATTCGGATATTCGTTTTTCAGTATTTTATTCAGATGATAAATTTTATGATTTGAATTTTTTGGCGTCATCTCTTTATTGTTCTTTTTCGATAGGAATGTTTATGATAAGTAAATATCATAGTAAAGTAATAAAATGCATCTATATGTCAGCAATATTGTTTATTGTTGCGGCGTTGTTGTTAACAGGTTCAAGAGCTGCTTTTATAGCAATTGGGATATCTTTTGTGCCATATATAAATAGGAAACAGCTGGTGTCTTTAATTATTATAGGGGGGGTATTATATGCTGTTTTACCTTATCTGCTACCTGAATTGTTGGTACAGCGTTTTATGGGTGATAGTTATAATGACGCAAGTAATGAACATCGATTAGAAAATTGGAAAAATGCTATTCTTGGAATTTCAATGCATCCATTGACAGGATGTGGCTTGGATTACTCAATTGAAGCATTGGAGCGAGTAATTCATAAAACTGTTAATGCTCATAACACGTATCTTTATGCGATTATGCATTTTGGAATTCTATTTTCGATTCTGTTCTTTGTGTTTATGTTGCGGCCTATTGTCAAAATCATGAAATTTGGGTTAAGCAAAAAGTTAGTTTGGATTATATTGGGCTATTTGTTTACTACCACAATCATTGAAGCAACACTAAGTTTAACCTTTATTACAAATATTGCTTTCTATTATTTACTTAGCAGAAGTGATGTTACTGCAACAAATAAACTATTCCAATGATACCAAGATTAGTTAGTAGTAAATATTGTACAGGCTGTTTGGCCTGTGTGGATGCTTGCAAATTGGGAGCAATAAACTTCTGCATTAAAGAAGATGGACATCTCTATCCTGTTGTAACTGACAATAAATGTGTCGGTTGTGGTCAATGCACAAATGTTTGTATAGGTATTGATGACAAGTATAAAACTTATCAGTCTCATGGCAGATCAACGCCATTTGCTGGGTGGTCATTGGATGATATCGGTAGAAAAAATAGTGCATCAGGTGGTATATTCTACGCTTTAGCATGCTATGTAATATCTGTTGGCGGATATGTAATTGGTGCTGTATTAGAAAAAAATGAAGTTAAATTAGTCTCAACAAATGAAATAGAATGTGTTAAGAAAATGCAAAATAGTAAATATCAGCAGCCCAATACTGCTGGCATATACGAAGAGGCTAAATCTATTTTAGAGAAAGGCTATAAGCTACTCTTTACAGGTGCGCCATGTCATATTGCAGCTCTATTTCTTTACTTAAGAAAACGTACATATAATAATCTCATCACTTGCGATTTTATATGTTCTGGGTATCCCAGCTTACTTCCTATAAAAAAAACCATTGCATATTTCAATCCTGAAGCGGAAATAAAATCGTTTAGAGATAAAACAAATGGCTGGAAAAATCTTGGATTTATATATGAGTTAAAACTGAATTGTAATAATGTAGTGATAAATTGTGGATCGCATAATTTAGCGACTGCGGCTTTTAGTTCTGGTTTGACCCAACGATACTCTTGTACTCATTGTCAATTATGTTTTAGTTCGCGTAAATCGGACTTAACTATTGGTGATTTTTGGGGTGAGAAACGATTTGCGGAGCAACAAAAAAAAGGTATTTCATTAATAATAGTTCATACCCCAGCGATTGTATCATTAATAGTCAAAGCTAAATGTTTTATTCAAGAATCATCATGGGAGGAATGTTTACCTTACAATCCAAGAATCATTGATGGGAAGAGAAGATATGTGCGTTTTTCTCCATCGCGTCTATTTATGGTTTGGCTTTTTAGGAAAAATTCTTATAAAAAACTGTGTAATTTCTATTATGGTGAAACGAATATTGTAAATATATTCTATAAATTATACTGTAAAATAACTATATGCATACATGAGTATTTTAGTAAACGAGTCATTGTTTTTTTTTTTAAAGCAAATAAAAATGAAAATTAAGTTATTAACTTTTTCATTGGGAGATAGTTTTGGAGCAATAATGCAAGCCTATGCGCTTTCTTATACATTAAGAAAAATGGGGCATGAAGTTGAGTTGTTTAATCTTACATGGTATAGATCGTTTAAGCAGCAAGTGTATCTTACAGTTACGGGCGTCAATCATCGCTTTTCAAAATTCCGGAAGAATTATTTACCTGATTACACAAAGAAATGTAAAACAAATGTAGACTTATATGAAGCGTCAAAAGGAGCGGATTTATGTATAGTGGGTAGTGATCAAGTTTGGAATCCTCAAATTACTCATAAATATGCTTTAAATTATTTTTTTGATTTTCTTGATTCAGACACCAAGCGCGGATCTTATGCTGCAAGTTTTGGGGATATAAAGTGGAATTATCCAGAATATACGATTAGAATACAGTCTTTACTTAATAAATTTTCATTTATCAGCTCTAGAGAGGAAACCGGTGTTGATATATGTACTAATATATTTAATGCTGATTGCGCCAAAGTTGTAGATCCGACTCTGTTGTTACCCTCATATATAGAACTGTTGAAAGGAAAGAAGAAAAAAACTGGAATAGTTAGTTTTTCTTTATCAAATTCTGTGGGATGGAATAATCTACTATCTGACTTAAGTAATCAAATGTCTATGAATGTGTATGTTATAAATCCAATAACTTCTTTCTCACAATTAAGCAAAATATGTACATTTCGATATAGGCCATTTATAACTATAGAGTCATGGTTAAGATATATTTATGGAGGAGAGATAGTTGTAACTGACTCTTTCCATGGTCTCGTATTTGCGATTCTTTTCAACCGCAATTTTATTTCTATATCTCCAGGGAGCGGGAGAGACGAACGAATAAAATCATTACTCAATTCATTAGGATTAGAAAATCGCTTTTATAACACTACAATGGAAGTAGATAATTGTTGGAAAGAACCCATTAATTGGGAAATGGTTAATGATAAACTTGCGCATTTAAGACAAGAATCATTGTTGTATTTGGAAAATTGTATAAATAGAATATGAAAATATCGTTTATCATAAGTTCGTTGTCTAATACTGGAGGTACAGAACGTATGACTTGCTTAATGGCCAATGAATTAGACTTGCATGGATACGACGTGTCTATTATATCATTGACGGGAAGTGCCAATTCTGCTTTTGAATTGAATAGGAAAGTTTCTTGTTTATCATTATTTCCAAATGTGCAAAATATCAGACAAACTATTGGGTTTGGGAAAATTGTAAAATCTTTAAGAAATGAAGTCGTTAAGCAGAAAAGTGAATGTGTGATTATTGTAGATATAGGGCTTTCTGTTTTTACTATTCCGGCTTTAATAGGGAAAAACATACGTATGATTGGATGGGAGCATTTTAATTATAACTCAAACTTGCACAAAAAATGGCGTAAATATTTGAAACGTATTTCGCTATTCTTTCTTGATGATGTTGTTACTTTAACCCAATCTGATAAGAAAGTTTATTTGTCTAAAAAGTTTCGCAAATCAAAAATAACTTGTATTCCTAATCCTATAATTGTAAATCCGGTTCGAGCAAAGGCTAAGCTAGACAATAAAATAGCAATCAGTATTGGACGATTGACCTACCAAAAAGGTTTTGATATATTAATTGATATATGGAGTGAAATAGAAAGTAAGGATGATAATTGGCAATTGTGGATTGTAGGAGATGGTGAATTATATCATCAACTTCGTTTAAATATTGAGGAGAAAGGCTTAACGAGAGTAAAACTCTTGGGAGAAAGACAGGATATTGAAAAACTACTATATAGTTCGTCTTTGTATCTTATGACTTCTAGATTTGAAGGACTTCCAATGGTATTATTAGAAGCAGTAGCTGTAGGTGTTCCTATTGTTTCATTTGATTGTGAGACTGGGCCATCAGAGATTGTAAAAGACAATGGATACTTAATACCAATGGGCAATAGACAACAGTTTATTAATAAAACTTTAGAAATTATGAATGACGATGCAGAGAGGCTAAAGTTAGGTGCGAATTCGAGTGGAGTATTGGATAATTTTGATAAAGATGAAATTGTAATGTCTTGGATTAGTTTATTAAATAAGTAAGAATTAAATGATAAATATTGCATTTATTACTAACTCAGTGAAACGTTGCGGACCTGTAAATGTTATTTATGACATAATAGAAAATCTCAATCGTGTTCATTTTAATCCTATAGTAATAACTTTAGCTACTATTAGTGATTTTACAAAACAAGATTCGAGAGAAGAAGAATTTAAAAATCTGGGCATTCGTGTTATAAAGCTGAATATAGAGTACATACGATTAGAACTAATGTCTAAAGTTATTGCAAAAAAAATAGATAAAATACTAATTGAAGAATTAATAGATATTGTTCATTTGCATGGATACCATCCGGTTATTATAGGACAATATTTATCAGTACCTACGGTTGTGACACTTCACAATATAAGTGGAGAAGATTATGTTTTGTCCAAAGGAAGATTATTGGGAAACTATATGAATTACAGATATCTTAAAGCACTTGATAAGTGTGTTTATCTCGTTGCAATATCAAGTCTTGTGAAAAAATATTATCTGAATAAAAGACGTTTAAAATCATCAGTATCGACAATTTTCAATGGAATCTCTGAGTCAAATTTTAAAATTTCTAGTGATTCTCAATCTCAACTAAGAACAAAATTATCATTGCCACAAGATGGTATTATATTGTTATGCGTAGGCAGCCTATCATTTAGAAAGAACTCTTTATATGTCATTGAGAATTTTATAAAATTACAAAAAGAGTATTCGAATGTCTTTTTAATATTTCTTGGACAAGGAGAATTGGATGCTTCTTGTAGGAATTTAGCAAAATCCTGTGCGCATGTCTTTTTTAAAGGGTTTGTGGTGGATGTTCAAAGCTATATATCTGCATCGGACTTTCTTGTTAGTGCTTCATGTTCTGAAGGATTTGGATTAAATATAGTAGAAGCTATGTTTTGTAATACTCCAGTCATCGTTTCAGATATTCCACCTCATAGAGAAATTGTTGAAATTATTTCGGAAAAATGTAATCATATATTTCCACTAAATGATAATGCTTTATATGCTGTATTATCATCGATTATCGCAGATTGGGATTCAAAAGAAGAACATCCTGGTTTGCGTCCTAAAGCTATTCAATATTTCTCGTCAAAAGTAATGTCAACAAAATATGAACAAATCTATGATCAAGTCTACAAAAACTGCGGTGATAATGTCTGTATACAAGAATGACTGTCTAGAGAAAATAAAACAATCTATTGATAGTATTGTATGCCAATTAGTAGATATATATGTACATATTGATGGACCAATACAGACAGAAGTAAATAAATGGTTGTATAATTCATTAAATACACAAATTACATATATAAGTGAGGGGGTAGTAAATAAAGGGTTAGCATATTCCATGAATGAATTACTCAGAATCGTTCTAAGTAGAGGCTATCAATATATAGCACGCATGGATGCAGATGATATCTCAATGTGTAATAGATTTAAAAAGCAAATAGCTTTTCTGGATGTGCATTTAGAAGTTGATTGTTTAGGTACATGGGCTATAGAAATAGATGCAGACGGTAATGAATACTTCAAAAAACAAATGCCTACAACTCACGCTGAATGTCTTCAATTATTTAAAAAAAGAGATTGTATGATACATCCAACAGTTATGTATCGGCGCACATTTTTTGATAAGGCTGGTTTATATCCTGAAGATACTTATTTTGGAGAAGATACAATGATGTGGGCAAATGGGTTTAAATCAGGTTGCCAATTTGCAAATCTACCTGAGTATTTACTTAAGTTCAGATTAGATGAAAACTTCTTTAATCGCAGGAGAGGTATTAGGCATGCAATTTCTATTTATATTCTTAGAAAAAAAGTGAATAGATTGTTAGGGTTTGGTATTAAGGAAGATATATGTGCATGTTTATATGCATTAGCTAAAATGATGCCGGCGTGTATTTTGAAAATAATCTATAAAATGGTGAGATAGTTTTAACTTTTAAAAAGCCTGATATATTTTCATTTTAGATTTAATTTTTATATAAATGAGTTTATGAAAATTCCATTTTCGCCCCCTTATATTGACGAGGCGGTCATCAACGAAGTCGTTGATTCGTTACGTTCCGGCTGGATAACTTCCGGTCCTAAAGTAAAAGCATTGGAAGAAGAAATAAAAGTATTCTCTAATGCAAAAGAAGTGCTTTGTGTAAACTCATGGACTTCGGGAGCTATTATGATGCTTCGTTGGTTGGGAGTAACTGCTGAAGATGAAGTAATCGTTCCGGCATATACATATAGTGCTACGGCATTAGCAGTCCTTCATGCGGGGGCAAAGCCTGTTATGGTAGATTCCGGAGAGGATTTCAATATCTCTGTGGATGCTATTCGAAAAGCAATTACGCCAAGGACCAAGGCTATTATTCCGGTAGATATTGCGGGCTTCCCTTGTGATTACGACCGTATCATGAGGCTCGTTAATGAACCGGAAATACGCAATCAGTTTCAGGCGACGTCATTGGTACAGGAGAAATTAGGACGTATACTTGTAATGAATGATGCGGCCCATTCTTTGGGAGCTTATTACAGCAAGAATCAGCGTACAGGATGCGAAACGGATATTGCTATCTTCTCTCTTCACGCCGTAAAGAATGTGACGACGGCTGAAGGAGGAGCCATCTGCCTGAATTTGCCCGAACCGTTTGATAATGCGGAACTCTACAAAGAATTGCGTATGATGAGTTTGAATTGTCAAACTAAAGATGCTTTTTCCAAATCTAAAGCCGGTGGTTGGCGTTATGACATAGTCGGTCTGGGAATGAAAATAAATATGGCTGATGTAAATGCAGCTATCGGTTTGGCTCAGATACGGGAATATCCTGAACTACTGAAAGAACGTAAAAGAGTATTCAATACCTATTCTAAAGCATTTGCTGATTGTGACTGGGCTATTTTGCCACCTTCTGAAGATGGAGAAAAAGAAAGCTCATATCATATCTATGCATTGCGTGTCAAAGATTTCACTGAGGAACAGCGTGATCGTATGATTGATGAAATCGCGAAAAGTGAGGTTGCCGTGAACGTTCATTTTATCCCGATGCCGATGCTTTCCTTCTTCAGCTCATTGGGATATGATATAAAGAACTATCCACAAGCTTATGAGAATTTTAAAGGTGAAATCTCCTTGCCCATTTATCCACAGTTGGATGAAGAAAAGCTGGACTTTATAATCAAAACTGTAAAAGATGCATACCTTAAAGTGACTGTTGATAGGTGATGATTCGTTTTTTTGATATTTTATTTTCCTTTCTGGGTATTCTATTCTTATCTCCTGTTTTCCTTTTCCTGTATATTGCTATCCGTCTGGAAAGTAAAGGTGGTGGTTTCTATAAACAGCTACGTGTGGGACGTGGAGGAACGGATTTTTATGTCTATAAGTTCCGCTCAATGCGTATAGGAGCTGATAAGCAAGGTTTGATAACTGTAGGCGGACGAGATCCCCGGATTACCCGTATCGGGTATTTTATCCGCAAATATAAATTAGATGAACTACCTCAGTTATTCAATGTACTGAAAGGTGATATGAGTCTGGTAGGCCCGCGTCCGGAGGTTCGTAAATATGTGGAACTCTACACTGAGAAACAGCGGAGAGTGTTGTCTGTTCGCCCGGGAATTACGGATTATGCATCTATAGAATATGTAGATGAAAATATGATTTTAGGACAGGCTGAGGATGCGGACAAGGCATATGTAGAACAAATACTGCCGGATAAAATATGCTACAATATGAAATATATAGAGCATCGTTCGGTGAAGGAATATTTCAAGATTATATTTCTGACTATATGGAGCATTGTACATTGATCAAATCGGTAATAAAGGTTATGAGATGGTTGTTTATTCCATATTATGTTTGGAAAAAGTAGTTTAAAATAAGATATAGAAAAGGTCGAAGCTCGGTTTCGGCCTTTTTTATTCTTTCAACACCGACGCTTGTGACAACCTCAAACTACTCACTACCGCTGCAATCAGCGCAAATACACTCCCTATTATCAAGCATACTTCCGTACTTTTGCTTCCTACCACCCAACTGAATAGAAGTGCTACAAGCGTAGTTCCAAGAGTCTGTCCCATAAGTCGTGCCATTCCCATCATTCCGCTGGCTCCTCCTGAACGTTTGGTCGGGGCAGATGCAATTATAGTACTATTATTCGGTGTTTGGAAAAGTCCGAAACCAATGCCGCAAAGGGCTAGCCGAAGGCAGATACTAAGAATGGAAGATTCTGCATCCAGCATGGAGAGCGCATAAAGCCCGATACAAAATATCCCCATACCGATACTTCCCAATATTCCCGGATGAATACGCTCCACCAGATAACCGGCAACCGACGCGGCAAATAAAGTTGCAAGAGGCCAGGGAGTTAATAATAATCCGGTCATCACCTCGCTATGCCCCAACGTATTCTGTAGAAAGAAAGGCAATGAAATCATAGCCAGCATTTGTGCGGTGAATGAACAGATGGATGTCAGTATCGAAAGCCTGAAGATGGGAATCTTTAGCAGATCCAAAGGAAGTAGGGGAGATTCCTGACCTAATTGACGACGTACATAGTAAGTACCTACAATAATTAATATCACTAATTGAAGAATCAGATAATCATAGCGTTCATGATGCGCAAAACCATCCAATGTATAAATCAATAATCCGAAGGTAATAGCATTAGCCACCGCACTGATAACGTCAAACTTACGTTTCGAAAGTTCCTTTTGTTCAGGAAGATACTTGATTCCCAATGTCAGAGCAATGATCCCCAATGGTAAATTTATCGCAAATAACCAGTGCCAGGAAGCTATTGACAAAATACCACTGGCAACAGAAGGACCTGCTGCTGCTGATATGGCAATTACCATTGCATTAATCCCCATTCCACGTCCTATCTGTTTTTTCGGATAGATAAGGCGAAGTTGGGCTGTATTTACACTGGTGATAGCTGATGCACTGAATCCCTGGAAAATACGGGCGGTTGTCAGAGTCCAGAAGGAATTGGATAAGGCACATATAAGTGATGTTACACAAAATAAAGCAATACCGGAGAGGAATACCTTACGATATCCGAAGATTTCGCCCAATGCAGAAAAAGAAAGTAATGACACTACAATAGCCAATTGATAGCCATTGACAATCCAGGTAATCACAGAGTCCGAAGTTCCAAAATCATGTGCGAGGGTAGGGAGGATTACAGTACTGATGTTGATATCGAGCACTGACATGCAGAGAGCGAATCCAATGGCCACTACCGCCCATATTCGTTGCGGAAATGGCAGTCCGTCCGTTTCTTCTATTTCCTGAGATTTTCCATCCTGAACCATATGAATTATTTTATCTGCGAATTAAACAAAAGGTATATCGGGGTGTTCGGAAACCTGCATAAAAATAAGTTTTTTTAGAAATTGTCTCGTAGGAAAGTAATGTGGAGAAGAAACTTCTTCGTACCTTTGTGCCCGTCAATACTAAAATCAATAATAAATAATAGGATTTATGGGAGGATTTTTCGGGACAGTCTCCAAAGCGAGCTGTGTGACGGATTTATTTTACGGTACAGATTATAATTCACATTTAGGAACAAAGCGGGGCGGGCTTGCCACGTATGATGCAGAAGAGGGCATGTTTGCCCGATCTATTCATAACTTGGAGAGCACTTATTTCCGAACCAAGTTTGAAGACGAACTGGATAAGTTTAAAGGAAATGTCGGAATAGGAATCATCAGCGACACAGATCCGCAACCCATCATCATTAACTCCCACCTCGGACGCTTCGCCATTGTAACAGTTGCCAAAATTGTGAATCTGGAAGAAATAGAAGCAGAATTACTTTCCAAAAATATGCACTTCGCCGAACTGAGTTCAGGCAATACCAATCAAACCGAGCTTATCTCACTACTCATCATACAAGGAAAAACTTTCGTAGAAGGTATAGAAAATGTTTACCGCCGTGTCAAAGGTTCTTGCTCTATGCTGCTGTTATCAGAAGATGGCAGTATCATTGCGGCTCGTGACAAGTGGGGACGCACTCCGATTGTAATTGGCCGGAAAGAAGGGGCATATGCTGCAACCAGTGAGTCAAGCAGTTTCCCGAATCTGGATTATGAAATAGACCGCTATCTCGGTCCGGGAGAGATCGTTCGTATGACTGCCGATGGAGTGGAACAACTGCGGAAGCCGGAGGAAAAGATGCAGATTTGTTCTTTCCTGTGGGTATATTACGGTTTTCCCACTTCCTGCTATGAAGGTCGCAATGTAGAGGAAGTACGTTTTACCAGTGGTTTGAAGATGGGACAGAGCGATGATTCTGAAGTAGATTGTGCTTGCGGTATTCCTGATTCCGGTGTAGGTATGGCTTTGGGCTATGCCGAAGGAAAAGGAGTTCCTTATCATCGTGCCATTTCTAAATATACACCGACATGGCCGCGCAGCTTCACTCCCAGTAAGCAGGAGATGCGCTCATTAGTGGCGAAGATGAAACTGATACCGAACCGTGCCATGCTGGAAGGTAAGCGCTTATTGTTTTGTGACGACTCCATAGTACGGGGTACACAACTACGGGATAATGTGAAGGTACTGTATGAATATGGTGCCAAGGAAGTACATATTCGCATTGCTTGTCCTCCGTTGATTTATGCTTGTCCGTTTGTAGGTTTCACGGCTTCCAAGAGTCCGTTGGAATTGATTACACGCCGCATTATTGCAGAACTGGAGGGGGATGCCGACAAGAATCTGGAGAAATATGCCACTACCGGTTCTCCGGAATATGAGAAGATGGTCAGCATTATTGCCGAACGCTTTGGCCTTACAACTTTGAAGTTTAATACCTTGGAAACTCTCATCGAGTCCATCGGATTGCCGAAATGTAAGGTTTGTACACATTGTTTTGATGGAAGTAGTTGCTTTTAAGTAACTCTAAATACTAACATTTTGTAAAAAGGGGCGTGAATTGCTTGGCAGTTCACGCCCCTTTTTCTACCTTTACGGCAGAACTATTGACTACTGTTGATAGATAATTGGTAGTTCATATTCTTAATCGTAAATTGAAAATTATTAAATCGTAAATATTATGGCTTTAGTAGAACGTTTTTTGAAGTATGTAAGCTTCGACACCCAGTCCAGTGAAGAGACAGAGGTGACTCCAAGTACTCCGGGGCAAATGGTATTTGCCAAATATCTGAAAGAAGAATTAGAGTCTTTAGGTTTGGAAGACATAACGCTGGATGAGCATGGCTATTTGTTTGCCACACTTCCGGCAAATATCGATAAGCCGGTACCTACTATTGGTTTTATTGCCCACATGGACACCAGTCCCGATATGAGTGGCAAAGATGTATCTCCCCGTATTGTTCAAAACTATGACGGTTCGGACATCGTGCTTTGTGCAGAAGAGAATGTAGTTCTTTCTCCGTCTCAGTTCCCCGAACTGCTGGATCATAAAGGGGAAGACCTGATCGTTACCAATGGCAAGACATTGTTGGGAGCAGATGATAAAGCAGGTATTGCCGAAATCGTTTCTGCGATAGTGTACCTGAAAGAACATCCTGAAATCAAGCATGGCAAGATTCGTATCGGTTTCAATCCGGATGAGGAAATAGGATTGGGCGCACATAAATTCGATGTGGAGAAGTTTGGTTGCGACTGGGCCTACACAATGGATGGCGGTGAAGTAGGAGAGTTGGAGTTTGAAAACTTCAATGCGGCATCTGCTAAAATCACCTTCAAAGGTCGCAATGTGCATCCGGGTTATGCCAAGAATAAGATGGTTAATTCAATTCGTGTGGCCAACCGTTTCTGTGCGATGTTGCCTGCTCATGAAACACCCGAACATACTGAAGGTTACGAAGGCTTCTACCATCTCATCAGTTTCAACGGCGATGTAGAGCAGACTACAGTGGCCTATATTATCCGTGATCATGACCGTGCACGTTTCGAGAGCCGCAAGAAGAAAATAGAACGCTTTATCAGTGAAATCAATGCCGAATATGGTGAAGGTACAGCAACACTTGAACTCCGTGACCAATACTATAATATGCGTGAGAAGATTGAACCGGTAATGCATATCATTGATACGGCTTTTGCCGCAATGGAGGCTGTAGGTGTGAAACCGAATGTGAAACCTATCCGTGGTGGTACGGATGGCGCACAGCTTTCTTTCAAAGGTTTGCCTTGCCCCAATATCTTTGCAGGTGGTCTGAACTTCCATGGACGATATGAATTCGCTCCTATCCAGAATATGGAGAAAGCGATGAAGGTCATCGTGAAGATTGCCGAACTTGTTGCTATAAAATAATTTAATACCTTAAGACATGAAAACCACTCCGTTTACAGAAAAACATATCTCGTTGGGTGCTAAGATGCATGAGTTTGCGGGATATAATATGCCGATAGAATATTCCGGTATCATTGATGAACATCTCACAGTTTGTAACGCTGTGGGTGTATTCGACGTTTCCCACATGGGAGAATTCTGGGTGAAAGGCCCCAATGCGTTAGCTTTTCTTCAGAAAGTGACTTCCAATAATGTAGCTGCCCTGACTCCGAGCAAGGTGCAATATACCTGTTTTCCCAACGAAGAAGGCGGTATCGTAGATGACTTGCTGGTTTATCATTATGAACCGGAGAAATACCTGCTGGTAGTGAATGCTTCGAATATAGAAAAAGACTGGAACTGGTGCGTTTCGCACAATACCGAAGGTGTTGAATTGGAAAATGCTTCCGACCACATGGCTCAACTTGCCGTACAGGGACCGAAAGCCATTCTTGCTTTGCAGAAACTGACGAGTATAAACTTGTCGGAAGTGCCGTATTACACCTTTACGCATGGTGAGTTTGCCGGTGAGAAAGATGTGATTATTTCCAATACCGGCTATACCGGTGCAGGAGGTTTTGAGCTTTACTTCTATCCGGAGGCTGCCATGAAGATTTGGGATGCCGTGTTCGAGGCAGGCGCGGAGTTCGGCATTAAGCCAGTTGGTCTGGGTGCGCGCGATACGCTTCGTCTGGAAATGGGCTTCTGTTTGTATGGCAATGATCTGGATGATACGACATCACCTATTGAAGCCGGTTTGGGGTGGATTACCAAGTTTGCTGAAGGTAAGAACTTTATCAATCGCCCGATGCTTGAAAAGCAGAAAGCGGAAGGTACTGTCCGTAAGTTGGTCGGTTTTGAAATGGTGGAGCGTGGAATTCCCCGTCATGGATATGAATTGTTCAATACAGAGGGTGAAGCTATCGGAGGAGTAACTTCA
>OGYL01001340.1_pt1 | contig 19115 bp, 10 predicted proteins | sample 1576541 | NCBI WGS metagenome assembly OGYL01 (sample SAMEA3541551, study PRJEB24748) | human gut metagenome | biome: human gut; feature: human-associated habitat; material: faeces | place: China | collected 2012 | reverse complement strand
CCTTTTGGAAGCTGTTGCGCGGAGTGTAATCAACGCGCTTCATGGACATATACTGCGTGGCGTCGATGCTCTTGGTGTTCGCCGCCGCAGCTTTGTAATACTTGAGCACCCGCGAAGTGTTCGTGGAGTTGAGCCCCTTGTAGACGTTGACAGTCTCGGTCTTTGTTCCGCCGGAAACATTGGAGCGCGTCACGGTTCTTGAGTCGGTCGTCGGCTCGTCAGTTGTCAGCTCCGCAGAGTCGGTGGACTCCTCATGAATATTCCCCGCATCAGTGACCGAGGGTTCGTTCGTAGAAGACTCCGAACCGTCATCGTTCGTTCTGCACGCCGAAAAGGAAAAGAGCATAGCCGCCGCAAGCAAAAGTGCGGCAAATCTCATAAGCTTTTTGTTCATTCTTCTCCCTCCCGACAGATTTCATCTGAGTGTTGCACTTGATTAGGCTTATATTTTAAGATATTGAAGCAGACAGGTCAAGAAAAATCTTATAAAAAAACATGGCAAAAAATTAATTTTTGATAAAGCCGCAGTTTATCCGACGCATATCCCCAACAGCCGACAAAAAACCGCCCGTCTGGAAAGATGGACGGCTTCGATTTTTTTCAGATATCAGCCCTTAGCGGTGTAAGAGAAAGCGACGATACCCTTGAGGTTATTGACGGAGACGATGGAGACCTTGATGCCGTTTGCATAGACATTGACATCATATGCCCAGCTGCCTTCGACGATCTTGCCGGTGGTGTTATCAATCTTGACGACGACCTTGCAGTTGGTGTAGGTCAGCTCAATCTTGCCGTCCTTGTAGTCGACGCTGAGTCCGAGCTCTCTGATAGCGTTATCAACATCGCCGAGAGTACCGACTGCGCAGCCGACGGAACCGCTGTGGTTATCAGCCTTCGCGCCCTGAGTCTGATCCTTGACGTTGAAGGTGATTGTGGTGTAGTTGCCGCTGGTCACCGCGCTGGCGCTCTTCATGTGGCTCGCCTGCATGCCCGAGGGCTTGCCGGGGATATCGGTACGATCCTTGGAGTTCTTGTTGAGTGCGTTTGCAACGGGCTTCTGAGCTATCTTGAGCAGAGCGCCGAGGCTGCCGTCAGCAGTGATGCTGCCCTTGAGAGCCATGTTCTGTCTGCCGCTCTTGAACTGCTTTGTAGCGTTGACCGCCGCCTGATAAGCTTTGATGCAAGCTGCTGCGTCGTTGGTGTTGAGACCCTTGGAGGGAGTCGTGCTGCCCTTGGTCGTGTTCTTTGTATCAGAGGACTGAGAAGCCTTAGTCTCGATAACGGTGTGACCCTCTTTATCGGTGACTACCTCGGTCTCGACCTCGGAGGAAGCCTCTTCGGAAGAAGCGGTATCATCGGAAGCGGAAACATCCGCCGCCTGACCGGAGGTCTGCGCGTCACCGGCAGTGGTGTCGTTGTTTGTGTCATTCTTCTTGCACGCCGCGAACGAGAGAACGAGGACAGCGGCAAGGATTATTGCCAGAATCTTTTTCATCTTTTTCACTCCTTATTGATTTATATATAATTGTATAATCGTTGTTCCAATCAGTCAATAGACAAAAGATAAAATTTCGTTTAACGGGGGGTAGTTCAAATTGTGTAAATGCGTCATTAGTGAAACACATCGGGGAAAAGTGTTTTGACTTTGGCGGCAGTTTCGCGTAAGTATCCGAAAATAAGAATTTGCCTGTTGATAAATATAGGACAACCACGACAATTTTTATCCGGACGCAATCCCTCAGTCTCGGCTTCGCCGATCCAGCCCCCTTTGCACAAGGGAACCGACAATAATTTTATATGTGAGAATAAAAAATGCCGTTATATTGCCTGAAGAGCTCCGCCGCTATTGGCACATAAGTGCGTCTGCTCATCCTCCCCGACCGCAAGCGAAAAGCCCTCCGCACTCAGAGTGCAGAGGACTGAATTTCGTTTTTTTGTTACGCAAGTATCTCGCCCATGAGACCGGGAGTTGCGCCTGCGGCGTTGGACTCATCGGTATCGATGTGCATTGCCAGCGCATACTTCGGGCTGACTCTGACGACGACATCGCCGAAAACGAGCGAACGGCCGTTGGAGTCGATCTTGACGCTGACTATCTGCTTGTCCTGAAGACCGTATTTTTCGGCATCCTCGGGAGTTGCGTGGATGTGTCTCTGCGCTGCGATAACGCCGCACTCAAGCTCTATTTCGCCCTTGGGGCCGACAAGCTTGCAGGCGCCGCTGCCCGCAACGTCGCCGCTCTCTCTGACAGGAGCGGTCACGCCTATCGAACGGGCGTCGGTGAGCGAAATCTCAACCTGATTCTCGGGACGCACGGGGCCGAGGATGGAGACTGCCGGGAAGCTGCCCTTCGGTCCGATAACGGCAACGCGCTCGTTGCTCGCAAACTGGCCGGGCTGAGAGAGCTCCTTCTTGACGGTCAGCTCATAGCCCTCACCGAAGAGGATATCAAGAGCTTCTCTGGTGACATGTACATGGCGCGCGGAAGTTTCAACAAGAACTTTCTTTTCCATTTTAAATATCCTTCTTTTTCACTTGATATGTTTGTAAATGCATTTTGAGGCAGGAAACTCCTGCCTCAAAACAGTCATTTTGTTTAATTAGTAAGCGATGTTGTAAATGGTCTTTGTGCCGAAAGGAAGCACTACCATTCCGTCGCCAAGAGGAAGGTGAATTGTCCATTTGGCATCATATGTAGCATTGATAACGCGGCTGGTCTTAGCATCAACCTTAACGGTAACTGTACCGGAGGGATACTCCATCTGAGCGGTGCCGATTTTAAAGGTTTTAGCGACAGACTTAAGCACGCCGCCGCTAAACTGATCGTTGATAACAGACGGGAGAACCACGCTGAAAACCTTCGGGGCATGACCCGAGCCGTGATGAACGTTGGAGGAAGCCTTGTCGGCAACCGTCTTTATAGTAATGGTGTAAACTCCGCCCGCCTCGGTGCAAGTTGCGCTTGCGACATCATTCGCAGTAAGCTTGCTCGACCAGGACTCGTTCTCAACAGGGAAGTTAGCCTTTATAGCCGCAGAATTGGAGAATGTTTCGGAGCCCTTGCTGTTCTTCTTGAGCTGACCGTCAACAAAGCTGTCTATACCGCCGACAAGCTTATCGACGATGGAGGGCACACCGGTGATTTTGCCGCTTCTGTAGTTCGTCTCAGAAACTCTTGTAACGCTCTTTGCGTTGGGCTTAACGCCGTTAATGGCCTTGTTGAAATACGCAACTATCTCAGCCTTTGTCGCGGGCTTGGAAGCAGTGCTGCTACCGCCCTGATTACCGCCCTGATTGCCCTTCTTGGTCTCCTCGGGAGCTACGGTGTTGCCGGAAGCGTCGGTCTGAGCCTCGGTGGACTCGTCGCCGCTGACGGACTCAGCTTCGCTGGACTCGTCGTTTGCAATCGTCTCGCCGTTTGCGGAAGTGTTGGGCTCGCCTGTGGTTGTGTCGCCGTTGTCCTTATCCTTCTTGCAGGCTGCAAAAGCAAAAACGAAGCAGAGAGCAAGGACAAGAGCTATGATCTTCTTTGTCATTTCTGTTACCTCCGAATATGAAATCTTCATTCAGTCGCGCTTTTTTTGCGGTTTTCTCTCCCGAGCGAATGAGCACGAAAAATCAATTTACTGCTTGCGCGGTCGTATTCATTATAAAATAAAAGAGTGCAAAAATCAATGGAAAATTAAAGATTTATGAAATTTTTATCGATTACCCTCTTTTGATTTGAGAAATTGTTCTTTGGCTCTTGATTGACGGGCGTTTTTCTGCGATAATATAGTGTATATATTTACTCAAGAAACGGAGTGCGGTTTAATGACTGATAACGAAAAACTCGCCGATCTCCTGTTCGGCTCGGACATATTGACGCCGGAGGAGTGCGAGCTGAGATACCCCCCGCGCGAGCTTCCCGAGGGGGCGCGTGTGACCCGATTCTCTCCGAGCCCGACGGGATATCTCCATATAGGCGGCCTGTTCGGCGCGCTCGTCGATTTTCTGACGGCGAGAGTCAGCGGCGGACTGACTTATCTGAGAATAGAGGACACCGACAAAAAACGCGAGGTCGCCGACGGCGTGTCCGCAATAATCAACGGATTCAAAAATTTCGGTCTCGAATTTGATGAGGGCGTGACCGGATTCGACACAGAGAAGGGCGCTTACGGTCCTTATACCCAGAGCAAGCGCGTTGAAATTTACCACGCGGTCGCCAAGCGTCTCGTGCAGGAGGGCAAGGCATACCCCTGCTTCTGCACGGCGGACGAGCTCGCCGCTATCCGCGAAGAGCAGGAAAACGGCGGCGCGGCGATAACCGGATATTTCGGCAAATGGGCGAAGTGCCGCGACCTGAGCTTTGACGAGCAGAAGAGACGCATCGAGGCTGGCGAGCCCTATGTTCTTCGCTTCCGCTCCGAGGGCGACGAGAACAAGAGAATTGTCTTTGACGACATGATCCGCGGCAAAATTGAAATGCCGGAGAATATAATCGATGAGGTGCTTTTGAAGAGCGACGGCGTGCCGACCTATCACTTTGCACATGTCTGCGACGACCACTTCATGCGCACGACGCACGTTATTCGCGGCGAGGAGTGGATATCCTCCGTCCCGAAGCACATCGCACTGTTCAAGGCGTGCGGCTACAGAGTGCCGAAATACGCGCACACTCCGCAGGTCATGAAGATAGACGAGGAGACGGGCGCCAAGCGCAAGCTCTCGAAGAGAAAAGACCCCGAGGCGGCGGTCAGCTACTTCGTTGAGCAGGGCTATCCGAAAGAGAGCGTTATAGAATACATCATGACGCTGCTCAACTCGAACTTTGAAGACTGGCGCAGAGCGAATCCCACGGAGGACTGCTGGAAGTTTCCGTTCAATCTCAAGAAGATGAGCGTGAGCGGATGCCTGTTTGACATGGCGAAGCTCAACGACGTGAGCAAGAATATCATCTCGCACATGACGGCGGACGAGGTGCTCGGCAATATACTGAACTGGGCGAAAGAATATGACGAGGAGCTCTACAAGCTTCTCGACTCTAACCGCGATTTTGCGCGCGGCATATTCTCGATAGACCGCGACTGCCCGAAGCCACGAAAGGATATCGCAAACTGGGAGCAGATCAAGGACTTCGTCTCGTATTTCTACGATGAAATCTACACCCCCGACTACACCCTGCCCGAGAATATCAGCGCAGGCGATGCGGCGGCGATACTTCAAAAATACATCGGCGAGTTTGACATAAACGACGACAAGGACGCATGGTTTGCGCGCATCAAGGCGATGTGCGAGCCGCTCGGCTACACGCCCAACGTCAAGGAATACAAGAAAGACCCCTCGGCGTTCAAGGGTCATGTCGGCGACCTGTCGACCGTTATCAGAATCGCCGTGACCTCGCGACGCAACACGCCAGACCTTCATTCGATAATCAGGCTGCTCGGCGAGGACAGGGTCAGAGCGAGACTCGCTGCGGCGCTCGCACACTACAAGGAGGAGAACTAAATGGCGGACAGCACCAATCTCAATTCAAATTTTATCACTGATTTTATAGACGAGGATCTTGCAAACGGGGTCAACACCCGCGTGCAGACGAGATTCCCTCCGGAGCCCAACGGCTATCTGCACATCGGTCACGCAAAGGCGATATGCATCGACTTCAGCATCGCGGAAAAGTACGGCGGAGTGTGCAATCTCCGTCTTGACGACACGAATCCCTCGAAAGAGGATGTCGAATATGTCGACGCGATAAAAGAGGACATTGAGTGGCTCGGCTACAAATGGAACGAGGTCTACTATGCATCGAGCTATTTCGATTTTCTCTATGAGTGCGCGATAAAGCTCATCAAGGAGGGCAAGGCGTATGTCTGCGACCTGTCGCCCGATGAAATACGCGAATACCGCGGCACTCTTACAGAGCCGGGCAAAAACAGCCCCTACCGCGACCGCTCGGTTGAAGAGAATCTCGACCTCTTCCGCCGAATGACCGAGGGCGAGTTTGCAAACGGCGAAAAGGTTTTGCGCGCCAAGATAGACATGGCGAGCCCGAACATCAATATGCGCGACCCGGTCATCTACAGAATCGCGCATGTCTCCCACCATCAGACGGGCGACAAGTGGTGCGTCTATCCGATGTATGACTTTGCCCATCCCCTCTCCGACGCTGCGGAGAAGGTCACATATTCCCTGTGCTCGCTCGAGTTTGAGAACCACAGACCGCTCTACAACTGGTTCATCGACGCTATCGGCTTTGAAGAGCCGCCGCGCCAGATCGAGTTTGCGCGCCTTAATCTCAACTACTGCGTGACGAGCAAGAGAAAGTGCCTCGAAATGGTTCAGAACGGCGTTGTCAACGGCTGGGACGACCCGAGAATGGTCACTCTCTGCGGTATGCGCCGCAGGGGCTATCCCGCCGCCGCAATACGCGATTTCATAAGCCGCGTCGGCGTTGCAAAGGCGTACAGCGTGGTTGACTACGGTCTGCTTGAGGCGTGCGTCAGAGACAATCTCAATCAGAACGCCCCGCGCGCCATGGCGGTTCTCAATCCCCTCAAGCTCGTTATCGACAACTACCCCGAGGGCAAGACCGAGGAGATAGAGGTCGAGATAAATCCCGACAAGCCCGAGCTCGGTCGCCGCAAGGTCACGTTCTCCCGCGAGCTCTATGTTGAGCGCGAGGACTTCATGGCGGAGCCCGTGAAGAAATATTTCAGGCTCTTCCCCGGCAACGAAGTGCGTCTCAAGAGCGCATATTATGTGACCTGCAACTCATATGATACCGATGAAAACGGCGAAGTCACCTGCCTGCACTGCACCTACGACCCCGAGAGCCGCGGCGGCGAGACGCCCGACGGCAGAAAGGTTCGCGGCACCCTGCACTGGGTCAGCGCGGCGGACAACGTGAAGGCTCAGGTGCGCCTCTATGACCGCCTGTTCAACACCGAGAATCCCGCAGGCGAGGACGGAAACGGCGACTATCTTCAGAACATCAACCCCGATTCTCTCAAAATTATCGACGGATGCCTGCTCGAGGGCGGACTCCGCGATGCAAAGCCGGGCGACACATTCCAGTTCATGCGCCAGGGCTACTTCTGCGTCGATAAGGACAGCACTCCGGGCAATCTTATCATAAACCGCACCGTTGCGCTCAACTCCTCGTGGGACAAAAAGAAGAAATAATCAAGTAAGAAAGGTCGGTCAGGATGAAAGCTCTCAACAGAATTGTGACAGCTCTGCTGGCAATTGCAGTGTTCCCCGTCGCATATTTCACGGATCTCATAACCGTCTATATGCACGCGACTATCTATGATTCAAATATTGTAGAGAATCTGAGCGTCAAACGCATCATCGAGCTTTTCACGGGAGACGGTCTTTTCGCTGACCTCGTCAAAGGCGGCGCATCCGAGCTCCCGGACGGACTTTTGAAATTCAAGGGCAATTTTATCGCCTTTGTTGTATTCTTTGTCATCGCCCTGCTCGTCGCGCTCGCGACGGTTATAGTCGCCGCGGCGACGAACTCGCGCAAGGCGACCGCTTCGCTCGGCGCGGCAGGTCTTTTGAGCATTATAGGCATGAGGATAGCGTTCTCCGCCGTCTCTTCGGCGGTCAAAGCGGGCACGCTGACCCTCGGTTCGCTGACTGACATGTCGTTCATGAATCTCTTCGGCAAGATAGTGCTCGTCACGATGAGCACGGCGCCTGCGGTGATGACGGTTTTGTTTTTGGCGATACTCATCTGGAACGTCGCGTTTATCGCAATCGACCTCGGCGAGGAACAGCCGAAGAAAAAAGCCAAGCACGCGAAGAAAAAATAAAAAACGAGGGAGTCGGATTTCCGGCCCCCCTTTTTTGATAGAACAAGGCTTTGTGTTGTGCCGAGCCGGCAACAGGGCTTCCAAATAGATTCTGTTAAAAATCCAAGCTCGCTCTTTATGTTCCACGCCGCCAAAAGATTTTATCATCTTAATCAAAAAATCCGCCGTATCAATTGTATTTGATACAGCGGATAATTTTTTATATTTTACACTCCGAACTGGCTGGCGTAGAGCTCTCTGTAGAAGCCGTTCTGTGCGAGCAGCTGTCCGTGTGTGCCCCGCTCGACTATCGTGCCGTTGTTCATAACCAAGATAACATCGGCGTCGCGGATGGTCGAGAGCCTGTGCGCAATAACGAAGCTCGTTCTGCCGTTCATCAGCGTGTTCATCGCCTTTTGGATATGCACTTCTGTGCGCGTGTCGACGGAGCTTGTCGCCTCGTCGAGGATAAGCACCGACGGGTTCGCGAGAATGGCGCGGGCTATCGTCAGAAGCTGGCGCTGACCCTGCGAGATGTTCTCGCCGTTCTCTTCAAGCATCGTCTCGTAGCCGTCGGGCAGAGTGCTGATGAAGTGGTGAACCCTTGCCGCCTTTGCCGCGTCAATGACCTCTTCGCGCGAGCAGCCTTTGCGCCCGTAGGCTATGTTCTCCATTATCGTGCCCTCGAACAGCCATGTGTCCTGGAGCACCATACCGAATACGCTGCGCAGATTTTCGCGCGGTATCGAGCGTATGTCGTGACCGTCGAGAAGAATCTCGCCTTTATTGACATCATAGAAGCGCATGAGCAGGTTCACGAATGTCGTCTTGCCCGCTCCCGTCGGTCCGACTATCGCGACGAGCTGACCCGGCTCGACTTTCAGATTCATGTTTTCGATAAGCGGCACTTCGGGGGTGTAGCTGAAGCTGACATCTTTGAATTCGACCTCGCCCTTGGGCTCTTCGATCCTGGTGTCGTAGCAGTCGGCGCACTCGTCGGGCTCATCGAGCAGGTTGAACACGCGCTCCGCACTCGCGAGCGAGGACTGAAGGTTGTTCGCGATGTTGCCGATGCTGACGAGCGGCTGCATGAAGAGCTTTGAATAAGTGAAGAAAGTTGTTATGTCGCCGAGAGAGAAAGTGCCCTTTATGACATACACGCCGCCTATGACGCAGATGAGCACATAGGCTATGTTGCTGACGAAATTTAATATCGGGCCGATTATGCCGGAGATGAACTGCGCTTTGTATCCGGCTTTTGCGAGGCTTACGTTTATATCATCGAACTCGTCTATCGCCTGTTCCTCGTGGTCAAAGACTTTGATGAGCGTGTGACCGGTGTACATCTCTTCGATGTGTCCGTTTATGTTGCCCGTCTCGTCCCACTGGCGGCGGAAGTACCGCTTGGAGCGCTTAGAGATGAGCGATATCACGAGAAGGCTCGGCGGGAGCACGGAGAGCGTGATAAGAGTTAACTGCCAGCTGACATAGAACATCAGCGCAAGCATACCGATGAAGCTCACCGCAGAGGTGATTATCTGAATAAGGTTGTTCTGCAGGGTGTTACTGATATTGTCGATATCGTTCATCATCTTGCTGAGGATATCGCCCTTCGAGTGCGAATCAATATAGCTCAGCGGCAGATGGGTCAGCTTGTCGTTTACCTTGTCGCGCAGATCGCGCACGACGGACTGCGTGACGCCCGCCATGATATAGTGCTGAACATAGCTGAGCACCGCGCTCAGACCGTAGATGCCGAGAATGGTCAGCAGGATTTTCTGTATCTTTGAAAAGTTTATCTCGCCGCCGGAGAGCTTTATATCCGCCTGCTCTTTTATCGCGTCGACTATGTCGCCGAGGAACATCGGTCCCGTGACGGTCAGCACCGTGCCGATAACGCCCGCTATGAGCACGACGACCATGCCGGGGATAAACGGCTTTAAGAGCGGCACGAAGCGCGAGACGGTCTTTTTGAAATTCTTCGGCTTTTCGCCGGGGCGGCGGTTGCCGCCGGAATATCCGCTGTATTTCTTTCTCGATTGCGAGGTGCGCTTTCTCTTCAGAGGTGATCTTCTGCTCATGCGAGTTCCTCCTTTGAAAGCTGGGATTGGGCAATTTCGCGATAGACCGTACAATTTTCAAGCAGCTCGCGGTGAGTACCGATGCCCGCCACCTTGCCCTCGTCGAGCACGATTATACGGCTCGCGTCGATTATCGTTCCGACGCGCTGGGCGACGATTATTTTTGTTATATCCGGCATCCTCTCGCGCAGAGCCTTGCGGAGCTTTGCATCGGTTGAGAAATCGAGTGCCGAGAAGCTGTCGTCAAAAACATATATCTCAGCCTTTCTTATCAACACGCGCGCTATCGCGAGGCGCTGGCGCTGACCGCCGGAAAGATTCTTGCCGTTTTGCGAGAGCTCGCTGTCGAGTCCGTCCGGCATAGCTTTGACAAAGTCTGCCGCCTGCGCGGTTTCGAGCGCCTCCCACATCTCCTCTTCTGTAGCGTCGGGTTTGCCCATGCGCAGGTTGTCGGCGACGGTGCCGCTGAACAGGAATGCGCTCTGCGGGATGAAGCCTATCTTCTCGTGGAGGGTACGCATAGACATATTTTTTATATCCACGCCGTCAATGAGAATCCTGCCGCCCGAGACATCGTAAAATCGGGGGATAAGATTGACGAGAGTCGATTTGCCCGAGCCTGTCGAGCCGATAACGGCGGTGGTCTCGCCGGGCATGGTCTTGAAAGATATGCGCGAAAGTATCGGCGAATCGGCACCCGGATAGCTGAAACTCACGCAGTCGAACTCAAGCTCGCTGCGGCGGTCTGCGTCGGGGGTTATCGGATGCTCGGTCTCTTTTATCATCGGGACGAGGTCGAGTACCTCGTTGATTCTCTTCGCGGATATCTCCGCTTTCGGGAGCATCACGAACAGCGACGCCGCCATGGAGACCGCGTAGATTATCATTATCATATAGACCATGAACGCCTGCAGATCGCCGACGGTGTTCGCTATCTGCACGCTGTCCGCGACGGCGTCGAGCGCGTCTATCTGATCCGCCGCCATCTTGAGGAGAATGGCGACTATGACATAGCAAAGAAGCGTTGCGAGCGGAATAAGGAACGCGAAAATACGGTTTATCTTGAGCATGAGTCCGGTCAGGTCGTAGTTTGCCTTTCTGAACTTCTCGTCCTCATATTCCGAGCGATTGAACGCGCGGATAACTCTGATTCCGCTGAGCTTCTCGCGCAGGATGAGATTGAGTCTGTCGGTCTTTTTCTGCGCCTTGTCGAACATCGGCAGAACCTGCTTTGCGACGACGAGGGCGATAACCAAAATTATCGGAATAGCGATGAACATGACGGTCGAGAGCCTTTTGTTCAGCGTGAACGCCATGAACGCGCCGCCGACCATGACTATCGGCGCGCTGATAATAATGCGGATCATCATCAGGATCATGTCTTGAATCTGGCGGATGTCGTTTGTCGTTCTCGTTATCAGCGAGGGCGTGCCTATCTTATCTATATCGCACTGGCTCAGCGACTCGACCTTGACGAACAGCGCGCGGCGAAGCGACAGACCGAAGCAGGCGGAGACCTTTGAAGAATAGTAGCTGCCCGCGATTGCCGCGCCTATCGCGATAGCGGAGAGCACCGCCATAGCGCCGCCGATGAGCTGAACAGTGCCCATGCGCCCGTCGCCGATGCCGGTGTTTATCATCAGAGCCATCATCGCGGGCAGGATCAGCTGCATAAGATTGTTGAACAGCGAGAAAAACAGCGCCGCCACGGTAGCTCCCATATACGGTTTTAGAAATTTAACTATCTTTGTCACGAAGCGCGATACCTCCGTCTGTCGAAAAAAGACATAATTACAATTTATTTTATCATTGAAATGTGAACGGTTCAATAACTTTGGTAAACTTTCGGCGACAAATTGAATATATATTGCACGGACTCAATAAAAAGGGGAGAAAATATGGACTGGTATTCGATGAGCGCCGCGGACGCGGTCGGCAAACTCAGCAGCAGCGTTGACAGGGGCTTGAGCTCGCGCGAAGCGGAGAAGCGGCTCGGGCAGGACGGCGAAAACATACTGCGCGGCAAAAAGAAAAAAAGTATCATCGCAGAATTTTTCGAGCAGTTCAAGGATTTCACCGTGATAGTCCTGCTCATAGCGAGCGGAGTGTCATTTGCGACCTCGTTTTTAGAGGAACACGGCGATTTCGCCGACCCGATAATGATATTGATAATAGTTATACTCAACGCCGCAGTCGGGGTCATTCAGCAGCGGCGCGCGGAGCATTCGCTCGAGGCGCTTAAAAATATGTCCGCGCCGACGGCGGCAGTCATAAGAGACGGAAAAGAGACAAAAATCCCTGCGTCGGAAGTTGTTCGCGGGGATATTATAGAAGTCCGTGCGGGCGATCTTGTCCCCGCAGATGCGCGGCTGATATCTTCGCATTCGCTGTCAGCACAGGAGAGCGCACTGACCGGCGAATCCATGCCGTGCGAAAAGGATGCTCTCTGCCGCATTCCGGACGGAAGTCCGCAGGCGGAGCTCAAAAATATGATATTTTCGTCTTCAGTCATAACCGCGGGCCACGCCAGGGCAGTCGTGACTCAGACGGGCATGGACACGGCGGTCGGGAAGATAGCACATCTTCTGAACACAGAAGACGAACCGACAACGCCGCTGCAAATAAAGCTCGCGAAGATAGGCAAAGTCCTCGGCATCGGCGCGCTGGCGATATGCGCGCTGATATTCGTGCTCAGCATCCTGCGCGGCATGGGCGTGCTCAGCGCGTTCATGCTCTCTGTCAGTCTCGCCGTTGCGGCTATCCCCGAGGGACTGCCCGCAGTTGTCACCGTTGTGCTCTCGCTCGGGGTGCAGAAGATGGCGAAGAGCAACGCGGTCATACGCCGCCTGCCCGCAGTCGAGACGCTCGGCGCGGCAACATATGTCTGTTCAGACAAGACGGGCACGCTGACTCAGAACAAAATGACCGTCACTGCCGCCTGCTCGCCGTCTGGCGAAATTCAGCTGACCGGCGAAGAGGCAAAAAAGCTTTTCTCTCTCGCCGCGCTCTGCTGCGACGCAAAATACGAAGGCAAGGGCAAGGTGTCCGGCGAGCCGACCGAGGCTGCGATAGTCGCGGCGGCGGAGCGATCCGGTACTGATACGGCGAAGCTCAACCGCCAAAAGCCCAGAACCGATGAAATACCGTTCTCGTCCGAGCGGAAGATGATGTCCGTCGCGATAAGAGACGGGGACAAAATAATAACGGTCGCAAAGGGCGCGCCCGATGTGCTGATAAAAAAGTGTTCCGATATAATATTAAACGGAACGAAAAGCCCGCTGACTTCGGCTCGGCGTGAAAAAATACTGAGTCTCAACGCTTCTCTCGCCGAGCGGGCATTAAGAGTCATCGCCGTCGCCACGGGCGAGACAAACGGGGGAAAAATAAGCGAGACGGGGCTGACATTCTGCGGGCTTATCGGCATGGAGGATCCGCCGCGCGAAGAGGCATACGAGGCGGTCAAAACCTGCCGCCGCGCGGGAATAACGCCTGTTATGATAACCGGCGACCATGCGGGCACCGCCTGCGCCACGGCGAAAAAACTCGGCATACTCTCGCGCTCCGGCGAATGTCTGACGGGCGCGCAGATAGACAAAATGGGCGAGAACGAATTCGCGCGCGCCGTGCGCTCCTGCCGCGTATATGCGCGTGTGACGCCCGAACACAAAGTCCGGATAGTCAAAGCTCTGCGCGCCCACGGCGAGGTTGTTGCGATGACGGGCGACGGGGTCAACGACGCGCCCGCATTAAAGGCCGCCGATATCGGCTGCGCCATGGGCAAGGGCGGCACGCAGGTGGCGCAGAACGCCGCCGACATGATTCTGACCGACGACAATTTTGCGACAATAGTCAAAGCCGTAGCCCAGGGGCGTGGAATATATGACAACATCCGTCGCGCCATACACTATCTGCTCGGCTGCAACATCGGCGAGATACTCTGCGTCTTTGCCGCCACTCTCTTCGGCATGCCCGCGCCGCTCCTGCCAATACAGCTTTTGTGGATAAATCTCGTCACAGACTCCCTGCCCGCGCTCGCGCTCGGCGCGGAGAGGCTCGACAGCCGCATCATGCAGCGTCCCCCGCGCGACAGCTCAAAGAGCTTTTTCGCCGACCGCACGGGGCTCGACATAGCCCTCGAGGGAATGTTGATAGGCGCGCTGAGTCTGTTTGCGTTCGTCGCTGGCAACTCGCTCTTTAAAAATTCCTGCGTCGAGCTTGGACGCACCATGGCGTTTGCGACGCAGAGCCTCTGCGAGATAGCTCATTCGTTCAATATGCGCTCGCGCCGCTCGGTTTTCAGCATCGGTATTTTTTCAAACAGAAAGCTCACTATTTGCGCCGCCCTCTGCGCCGCGCTCCAGCTCATTGTTATGACCGTCCCGCCGCTGCGGGTGCTGTTCGATGTGTCCGTGCTCAATATATATGAGTGGCTGACCGTCGCCGCCCTCGCCCTCGCACCGATAGCGTTTTCCGAACTCGGCAAAGCGGTTGGAGGGAAGAGGGAGGAATGATTTGCATGACCTGACAACCCCCAACTTATCGCAAATTATAAAAACAGCCCCGGAAAACTCCGGGGCTTATTATATGTATCACTGTGTCAATCCGAGCTTCTTTGCCATCTCGGCGGTCTTGAGTTCGAGCAGTTTGGAGACTCCGTCCTCCTGCATTGTGACTCCGTAGAGGACATCGGCTTCTTCCATCGTGCCGCGTCTGTGCGTAATAAGTATGAACTGCGTGTTCTTCGTCATGCGGCGAGCATACTGTGCGTAGCGCGTGACGTTGACATCGTCGAGCGCCGCCTCGACCTCGTCGAAGAAGCAGAACGGCGCGGGAGTGACCTTGAGGATGGAGAACAGCAGCGCGATTGCCGCAAGGCCCTTTTCGCCGCCCGAGAGCAGGTCGATATTCTGAACATTCTTTCCCGGGGGCTGAACCTTTATCTCAATGGCACATTCGAGTACATCGAGCGGATTCTCAAGAATAAGCTCCGCCTTGCCGCCGCCGAACAGCTCCGAGAATGTCTGACCGAAGATAGTATTTATGCGGTCGAACTGCTCCCTGAACCGCTCCGACATTTTGCCGGTCAGGTCGCCTATGAGCGTGAGCAGCTCCGCGCGGGAGCTTTCGACATCGTCTATCTGAGTTTTCATGAACTCGTAGCGCTCGGAGACCTCTTTGTATTCCTCGATAGCGCCGACATTGACATTGCCGAGGGCTCTTATCTTGTTCTTTATGTCGTTCAGGTCGCGCTGAGCCTTCTGCGGGTCTTCGATAATTATTCCGAGTTCCTCCGCCTCGCGGCGAGTGAGCTGATATTCGTCATAGAGCTTGTTCTGCGCATTTTCGAGCTCGCGCTGCATCGAGTCGCGGCGCTCTTCGAGCCTTGCCCGCTCGCCGGACAGCCTCTCGCGCCTGTCGCTGACCGAGCGCTCCTGAGCACGCAGTTTGGTGCTCTCGCCCTCGACTCCGCTTCGCTTCTGAGCGAGCGAGGATATCTCGTCTTTCTTCTTCTGAGCCTCGGCGCGAAGCGATGCCGCCTCGCCCTTGAGCTGTTCAATCAGCTCGTTCGTTGCGGTCATCTGCTCGGTTATGGAGTCGATCTCCGATTTGAGTTCATCGGCGTGACCCTCATGGGAGCTTCTGCGGCGTTTGAGCGTTTCGATAACTTCCTCTCGCGCCTGAATATCCTTTTTGAACGCAAGGATGCTGAGGTTGATGCTGCTCTCTTTGTCCGCGTTCTGTTCGCGGGTGCTGAGCAGTTCATCGCGGCGCGATTCGATTTCGGTTATCTTTTCATTGACCGAGTCGAGCTGAGAGGTAAATTCATCTATCTTCTTCTGCGCCTGAGTCTGAATTTCTTCGAGCTTTGCGGTGCGCTCTGCGGAGCTGCGCTTCTCCGCTTCGAGGTCATTGAGCGCCGACTCGGCGGTTTCTATCTTGTCGTCTATCATGCGCAGTTCGCCCTCGCGGCGGATTTTTTCTTCCTGCGCTTTCTGGAGCTCCGCCGTCACGCCGTCGTATTCCGCCTGCGCCGCCGAGACTTCGCCCGCGAGCTCTTTGTATCTCTCCTGCCGCTCGGCAAGGTCTTTTTCAAGCTTCGCGACGGTCTTTTTGAGCTGTTCTATATCATTGCCGCGGCTGAGTATGCCCGCGTTCTGCCCGCGCGAACCGCCCGTCATTGAGCCGCCCGCATTCATGACCTGACCGTCGAGCGTGACGACTTTGAATCTGTGGCCGAAGCGCCTGGAGATGGCTATCGCGCTGTCGATATTATCCGCAACGACGGTGTGGCTGAGCAGGTTTCTGATTATCGGCAGATACTCGTCGTCGCATCGAAGAAGCCTGTCCGCCATGTCGATGAATCCGGCGCAGGAGTCGAGTCCGTCCTCCCTGAACGGGCGCGGCTTTATCGCCGTCATCGGCAGGAAAGTCGCGCGTCCTGCGCGGCTCTCTTTAAGATAGGCTATGGCACGCTTTGCCGCCGACTCGTCGTCGGTTACTATATTCTGCACGGCGGCGCCGAGAGCCGTCTCGACCGCCGCGGCGTACTTCGCATCAACGGTTATCAGCTGGGACACAGGTCCGTGGATTCCGCGCAGCGTTCCGCGCTTTGCTTCGCGCATGACCGCTTTAACGGAGCCGGAATAGCCCTCCATGTTCTTCTCGAGGTCCTCGAGCATTCTGATGCGCGCCTGCTTCTGGTGGATGTCGAGCGTTGCGGCATCGAGCTCGCGGCGCATCTTCTCCGCCTTTTCTGAACGCGAACGGACTATCATCGAATAGCCGTCTATTGAATTTGAAAGTGATTCTATATTTTCAAGGCACGCATCAAGGTTCCTGCGGCTGACTTCGGCCTGCTCACGAAGTGCGTCAAGCAGTCCGCCGCGCGAAGCGATGACTTCGTCGACTGTGCCGAGGCGCGCGGCTATCTCCTGCGCGGAGGAGCGCGCCGTGCTCTGCTCGATTTTTGCGGCGGAGAGAGACTCGTTTATGGCCTTCGCCTGCGCTTCTGCGCTGTCGCGCTCGGCGGTTATCGCGCTCTCCTGCTCCTTGAGCTTGCCCGTGCTGTCGAGCAGTTCGAGCAGCTGCGCTTGGCAGCCCTTTATCTCGGCGTCTATAGATTCTATCTCTTTTTGGGCGGCGTCGATCTGCTCCTCGAGGTGCTGCTCGGTGGCGGTCGCCGCCTCCATGTCGCGCTTTATGCGCTCTATCGTCTCGCGGTTATGCGCGAGGTTGTTGTGCTCGACGGCGATTCTGCCGTCAACTGCGGTCGCCTGCTCTTCGTCGGAGGCGGCTTTCGTTCGCAGTTCTTCTATCTGCACGGTTATTCCGCTGCCCGTGCTCATGAGCTCTTCTATCTGAGCCGATATCTGTTCGAGCTCGCGCTCCGCCTGCTCATAGTCCGCGGCGGCGAGGGATATTTTATCCTCCTGCGCCTTGAGTCCCTCGCGGGAGCGCTCTATCGTCTTGAGCCAGAGACCTATCTCAAGCTCCTTCTTTTCCCCTGCAAGCACAAGGAATTTCTGCGCCTTTTCGCTCTGCGTTTTGAGCGGTCCGACGCGTCCTTCGAGCTCGGTCAATATATCGCGCAGGCGAACGAGATTTTCCTCCGCCTGTTCGAGTCTGCGGGTCGCGTCCGCGCGGCGGTATCTAAAATGGGATATTCCCGCCGCCTCTTCGAGCATATCGCGCCTCTGCGGCGAGCGCGAAGAGATAAGGTCGGCGACTCTGCCCTGGCTGACCATGGAATAGCCGTCGCGTCCGAGTCCCGTGTCCATAAACAGCTCGTGGATATCGCGCAGGCGCACTGTCTCGCCGTTCAGCTGATACTCGCTCTCGCCCGAGCGGTAGTAGCGGCGGGTAACGGAGACATCGTCCTTGTCGCAGTTGTTGAGGGTTCGATCGGTGTTATCGAGGCGCAGAGTGACCTCGGCGAAGCCCATCGCTTTTCTCAGCGAAGTACCGCCGAAGATGACATCCTCCATTTTCGAGCCGCGCAGGCTCTTTGACGACTGCTCGCCGAGAACCCAGCGAACGGCATCGGAGATATTGCTCTTACCGGAGCCGTTGGGTCCTATGACGGCGGTTATGCCTTTTCCGAATTCGAGCGTTGTCTTGTCGGGAAAGGATTTGAAGCCCTGCAGTTCGAGTGCTTTTAGTAACATTTATCTGCCTGCCTTTATAATAAGTTGACTTTTTCCAAGGTTATATCGCGCGCCGAGAGAGCCGCATTTTCTTTTATCCTGCATTCATAGCCGAGTTCTCTGAGCTTTTCGATATTGCATCTTCTCTGCCCGGAAGCTTTTGAAACTTCACGCGGGGCGACATATATTATGTACTTCCCCTTTTCTTTTCCGGAGAGTGCTCTGTTAATAATATCAAAATATATATGCCCCTCGCACATCTCGCGCAGAGCCGGATGATATGCGCCGGCAACGAAAGAGCCCTCGACATCGCCGCCGGAATGGAGCCCGAGGCGGATGACTTTTATCCCCGCTCGCTCGAACATCGGAAGTATCTTCGCGCAGAGCACCGCCGCCTCTTCGGGAGTCTGCGGGCGGTATTCACCATTGCGGTATAGCTCGGCGAGCTCGGTGTTTTCTATAACAACCGTCGGATATATCCGCGTGGTGTCCGGTGAAAGTGAGATTATGTCCCGCGCCGTCCCGATGCTGTCCTCATCATTCGAACCGTAGAGCCCGGTCATCATCTGGAGCCCCAATTCGAAGCCGCGTTCTTTTAAAAGCCGCGCCGAGCGGAAAATATCCTCGCGTGTGTGCCCTCTGCGGTTCATCGCGAGCACTTTATCATTTGTGCTCTGTGCGCCGAGTTCGACCGCCGTGACATGATATTTTTCGAGGATATCGCATATCTCGCCGTCAACAGCGTCCGGGCGGGTGGATACTCTGATGCCCTTGAAGCCGTTTTCGCCGATGAACTCCTGTGCAGAAGAGAGCAGCTCGATCATATAATCGCGGTCGATAGCCGTGAAGCTGCCGCCGAAAAATGCTATCTCCCCGTCTTTTATTCCCTCGGGGGACGAACGCATGGCGACGAGCGCCGCGTCGCGCACATCCTGCGCCGTCGGCTGGCTCTTCGCGCCCGAAATACTCCTCTGATTGCAGAAGCTGCACTGATGAGGGCAGCCCGCATGGGGAACGAATACGGAGACGTTTATATGTTTCATGCCTTGAGCCCCATGAGCTCCAGAGCCTCTTTTGCCGCCGCCTGCTCGGCTATCTTCTTGCTTCTGCCCGAG
>OGYL01001337.1_pt1 | contig 19126 bp, 13 predicted proteins | sample 1576541 | NCBI WGS metagenome assembly OGYL01 (sample SAMEA3541551, study PRJEB24748) | human gut metagenome | biome: human gut; feature: human-associated habitat; material: faeces | place: China | collected 2012 | reverse complement strand
CAAACTTGGAAAGACACGGATCATCGAAGATGCAAACATTCGGCTGGTTAGAAATGCCACATTTTTTGAACCGAATTTCCATCTGCATTTTCATCTGAAATCCCACGGTGTGGTTTTCTGATAATATTACTTATCAATCCAAAGAACGATATTCTTATTGCGGCAATTCCTTTTTGTCTCCTTTATTATTCCAGCAGCCCCAGAAAGATTTCTCTCCGCTCCACTTCTTCCGCTTCCTCATTTCCGTCCGCCCTGGCGTGCAGCAGCGGATATTTTGACCCCGTGCGCAGCATCTCCATCACCGACGCATAGTTGGCATATTCCGGCGACACCAGAATCATTCCTTTTCCACGCGGCAGTTCCTGCTCCATCAGGCTGCACAGATAGCGGAGGTTTGCTCCGTGAACCAGCGGAAACTTTTCCCGGATCTCCTGTAAGCGTTCGTCCGGCTGCTTCCAGCTGCCGTAGACGCCGCGGTAAATCTGCATAAATTCATGCAGCTGTTCTGTAAAATGCTCCGGAATCTTTCGTCCCGACTCTGCAGCAAGGAACCACAGATATTCCGAGAGCGGCATATACACCGGAACAAAAGCATGTTTCCTCACCGCTTCCTCCATATTCTGATTCAGATAAGCGCTATGCAGCACAATCGGATCGCCGGCCAGCAGCAGCTGTCTGTCCTCCGTCACATATACCGCCCACTCCTGTAAAAGGCTTTTGGTCCACTCCCTGCTCCAGGCATCCGGCGCGGCGGTCTTCTCCCGGAAAGAGGCACGCACCTTTTCCCGCCACTCCTCATCCAGGCAGTGCCATGCATCCCCGAGTAAGAGCACCTGCCACAAGATATCCGCTTCTTCCGCAAAAAGCAGCTGTTCCAGAAACGGTGTCACAAGATGCGCCCTCTTTCCGTCCGCATCTAAGACCGCACGCAGGATTTCCGGAACCATTCCGTCCGCCTCCGCACCCTCGGTCTGGAATACCAGAAACTGTTTTTCCTCCCCGTCCGTCTCCTGCAGCCGGTTTGCAACCTGTCCTGCCGCAGCCGAGAATGTACAGTATTCTTTTGCGGTGCTGTACGCTTTTCCCGCATGAAGATCCTGCGCCGTGTAATCCGGCAGTACTGCCGTGCGTTTTCCTTTCTGATTCAGGTAAAGTGCCATCCACTCTGTATACACGGACAGCGGCGGCAGATACACCGTCTCCTGCTGCGGTTCTTTCGTCTCTTTCGTGCCTTTCTTCCCGTCCCGAAGCCGCCCGGACAATACGGCTGCCTCCGGCAGTATGGCGCGCTCCGTGCAGTTCTCTACATGGGATAAGCTGTTTAAAAACGCCTCGATTCTCGTTATCACTCCCACCTTGGACTGATGCTCGTCCACCTCTATTTTCAGGTACGGCTTGTCCCCCATAATTTCCGCAAAAAGGTGGGAGATCATCCCGTCCGGTCCGCAGCCGTGGTTCGTCAGATAGACGGCATACAGATTCGGATGCTCCTTAATGATCTTCGCTCCCGACAGAATGTGCTGCGCAAATGGCCAGTACAAATTTGGATAATGACCGGACAAATCCACATCATGTCCTTTCAGATGGGAAATTGTCAACACTCTGCACCCTCTCTTTAACATTTCCCCGGGAATTCCCATATTTAAAACCGGGTCTGACACGCCGTAGTTTCTTGTAATCAGAACGAGCACCTTGTCCTCCGGTTTCAACTCGTCCAGGATCTGCGCGCCCAGTTTTTCAGAATTCTTCTCACAGCGCACCATCGCCGCCGCTCCCTTCGCGAGCGCCGCCGCACACCGTGCCTTGTCGCATCCCAGTTCCTGACCCGCTTTGATCATCGCTCCCGCAAGCTGCGGTTTTCCCATATCCAGATCCAGAACCGGGCAGATCAGCTCCACGCCGCGCTCCGAAAGCCCCAGCACACTTGCGACAATCCGCGGCGCTGTCTGCATATAGACACAGCCGTAATTGTGCGCAACGCCGGAAGTCTCATGCCGGATCGTATGGATACACGGGATAAAAATGTAGTCCACCTTTTTTCTCGCAAGCCATTCCATGTGCCCGTGCAGTAATTTTACCGGATAACAGGTCTCCTCCGCCGCCATCTCCTGTCCGAGCGCAATGATCTTATCGTCCGTCTCCGGCGACAGCAATACATTAAAGCCGAGAGTCTTAAAATACTGGTACGCCATCGGGAAAAATTTATAAATCATGAGCGCACGCGGAATTCCCACAGTCTTTTTCCCCGGCAGCAGCGTTCCGTCATAGCCTGCCAGGAACCATTTCTGGCTCTTCCGGTAATTCTCCTCATTCCGGATGCTCTCCTTTTGGGATGTGCCACCCTGCTCTTTTGCCGCGAGCGCCGCTCCGTATGCCCCGGTCACATCGTAAAACGGCGTGATGTGAAGCCGTTCTCCAAACACTTCATAGAAAGCCGCAACGATTCCCTCGTTATGCACGACTCCGCCCTGAAGGCAGATATGTTCTCCCTTGCGCTTATTGCCGACTACCCTGTTTAAATAGTTTCTGACAATCGAGCGGCACAGCCCTGCACAGATATCCTCCTTGTCCGTGCCTGCCGCAAGCTCCGCTGCAATCTTGGATTCCATCAACACGGTGCAGCGCTCTCCCAGATCGATCGGCACATTTGCCTTCAAGGCACTGTTTCCGATCTCCTCCAGCGATACTTCCATGCGGTTCGCCTGTTCCTCGACGAAGGAGCCCGTACCCGCCGCACACACTTTGTTCATCTCGAAATCGACGACCTGACCGTCCCGGATACTGATGTATTTGGAGTCCTGACCGCCGATCTCAAACACGGTATCCACCTCCGGGCACAGATGGGCAGCCGCGCGCGCCTGCGCCGTGATCTCATCCAACACCGTGCCTGCACCGGTCTTCTCCGCGATATAGTACCGCCCCGATCCCGTGACACCAATGCCTTCCCACGTGAGTGCTTCCCCGTATTTCTGCTTTAACTGTGCCATTCCCTGCTGCACCGCGCCGAGAGGATTGCCGCGCGTTCTAAGATACAGATCGTCAATGACGGCTCCGTCCTCCCCCGTCAGCACAAGGTTTGTGCTCGTGGATCCCACGTCAATCCCGAGCCAGAGCTTTTCCCCGCCACGTAACGGTCTGGTCCGGTGAAGTGCCTCCTTCTCGTAGTCATATCTCGGCAGCGCCTTTCTTTTTTGCTCCTCATCCGCCACCTCCCTGCGGACCGGGTGTTTCCAGTCGAAGGCCAGCTTCCCGTGACATGCACAGGCTGCGATTCCGGCAGCAGACACCACAGCTCCCTCTTCCCCGCAAAGCAGTTCTTCCTCTTTTAATCCGAAGATATCACAGATGGCGAGGCGCACGCCTTCATTATAGACAACGCCTCCCGTCACAAGCACCGGCGGCTGTACCGGAAGCTTCCGCACGACCGCAGATTTAAAATTGCGGATCACGGCATAGGAAAGTCCGAGCAAAATATCTTCCACCGGCACACCTTCCTGCTGTCTGTGGATCAGGTCTGTCTTGGCGAACACGCTGCACCGTCCCGCAAGCCGCGGCACACTTTTCGCCCGTCCGACATACTCCGAGTAGGCGGACAGCGGAAGTCCGAGCCGGTACATCTGATCCTCGAAAAATGCTCCCGTTCCGGCGGCACATTCCCCGTTCATGGCGTAGGAGAGCGTCTCTCCCTCACGGATTCCGGTAAGGAAGCAGGAATTCTGTGCTCCCATCTCTACGATGCTTCCCGCGTCCGGATAGAGCATTCTCTGTCCTTCCAGAAGGCTGCTGATGCGGTTGATCTGCACTTCCTTTTGGATCCCCGGATACAAACAGACTGCACCGGGATTGACCGCTGCATACAAAATCCTGTCGCCGCACGATGTCTCCACCTGCCCAAGCATGTCCACAAGATTCTGATACAGTTCTCCGCGATGCAGTCTGTAATCTTTATATATGATGTTTTCGCCTTCGACAACAGCGATGGAAATACTTCCATTTCCGATGTCGATTCCAAGTCCTGCTTTTCTCATTGCTTTCCTCCGAAATTACTTCTTACGCATAGTTAGAATATTCTAACTAAATGTATCACATTGCAAGAGCCGTTTCGGTTGCAAAAGCAACAGAATCAGTTTTCTATCAGAGAAAGATTCTCAAATAGTTCGATCAGTCTAACTTCAATCCTGCCAGAAGCGAGCCAAGGCTGGTTCCTGTGGATGTGTGGTCTGTGTATGCCTCCAGATCTTCCACGCCTTCGGTATCTACCATCTCCTCTGCCAGCGCCTTCATGGACAGGCTGATCTTATTGTCGTTGGTATTCAATACCTTTGCCTTAACCTTCTCTCCGACCTTAAGTACTTCGGACGGCTTTCCGATTCTGCGTTCACAGATCTGTGAGATGTGTACCAGTCCGCTCAGTCCATTGCCCAGATCAATAAATGCGCCGTACGGCATCAGGCTCTCGACAGTTCCCTCAAGCACGGTTCCCGGCACGATCATAGAGATCTTGTGATTGCGCTCCTCCGCCTCTGCCTCGAGTGCGACCGCCTTTCCGGAAAGCACGAGCTTTTCGCGCTCCTCATCCACCGTGATGACCCGGACCGGAATCTCTTTTCCTACCCAGCTCTCCGTATCCTCCACATAAGCGGATGTGATCTGGGATGCCGGAATGAACGCGCGGATCCCCTCAAGATATGCCACAACGCCTGCCTTCACGCTCTCCTTGATGCGGACGGTTACCGTTGTACCCTCCTCCATCATCTCTTTGAGCTTCTCCCATGCCTGCTCTTCATTGGCTTCCCTGCGGGAGAGAAGAATGTTGCCTGCGCCGTCGTCTACCCGGATCACGGTCGCCTCGATCGTATCCCCCACATGCACAGCCTCCGCCAGTGAGAAATCCGGATCGCTGCTCATCTCCTCCGCACTGATAAATCCCGGTGCATAATATTTCAGGTCAAGCGTAACGCCCTCCTCGTTGACATCGATCACCGTGCCGGTTAAAATATCTCCCTCTCTGATTCTGCGGAAAGAAGCTTCTAACTCCTCCTTGTAATCATCCATTGATTCCATGTGTCTTAAACCTCCATCTCTTTTTCTACCTGTAGTGTACCACATTTCAGTCTGATTACAACCTTGAATAAGTCACCGTCCACCTCGATCGTCAGTTTTCCGCCCTGCGCCTCGGTAAAACTTCTGGCGATGGCAAGCCCCAATCCCGAGCCCTCCGTACCGCGTGAAGTATCGCCGCGCACGAAGCGCTCCGTGATTTCCTCCGGATCAAAATTCAGTTCCGTCGCCGACATATTTTTGATCGTGATCTCCACGAACTCCTCCGGTGCCTCCCCGGATGTGTGCACCTGCACGTACACGCGGCTCTGCGGCATCGCATATTTCTGGATATTGACAAACAGATTTTCAAAGATGCGGAATGTCTTCTGATTGTCAAGCACCACGATCACTTTTTCCTCCGGCACATCCCAGCGCAGCGTAAGTCCCATCGCCGCAAAGCGCTCCGTATGCTCCACCGCAACCTGCTTTAACAGATTCACCACATCGACTTCCATCGGATGCAGCACAATATTGTTGCTGGTCGCCTTGCTGACCTCAAAAAGATCCTCGATCAATATTTTTAACCGCTGGCTCTTTTTATCGAGCGTCTCAATGTATGACCTGCGCTCCTCCTCCGTGATGTCCTCCTTCTTTAACAGTTCCACGTAGGTTGTGATCGCCGTGAGCGGTGTTTTTAAATCATGGGAAACGTTCGTGATGAGATCCGTTTTCATTCGCTGGCTCTTCACTTCCTCATCCACCGCCTTCTTAAATCCGTCGCGTACCCTGGAAAGCTCCACCTTCATCGGCTCATATATTCCCAGATCCTCGGTGATCTCCGTGTCCAGATCTCCGTCCGCCATCCGGCTTACACTGCGCAGCAGCGCCTGATAGTCTCTGCCGATCCTGTCATAATATTTTTTGATAAAACAGAACACAAAGATGGAGTACACGATCAGTGCGCCGATGCCGAAAAACCACATCATCGAGCAGAGCGACAGCACCGCAAAGTTGATCAGCACGATTTTCCAGATCGTCTTTGTGGATTTTTCTGAAAAATCCACATGCGCCACCTCATAGCGGAACGTGTTCCACAATTTTTTCAACCACGGAAAAATCTGATAAATCAGGCTGTACTGCCTGATATATTCCCTGACTCCCAGGAAAAATACCGGACGCAGTATGCGAAGCGCCGCATACCAGATGCCATACAAAAACAGGAGCGGAACCATCATCTGTCCAAGCTGTAAGATGGCTCTCCAGGCATTGTTTCCAAGTAAAACATCCACTCCTTCGCTGTAATAGGAATAGCTTCTTATGATATCGTAGAAGTTTTCCTCCATACATGCCATGCAGCAGACGGCAATCACCGCCACCTCCATGAGATACCATTTTCCCGGGCGCTGCATTGGTATGTCTTCCTTCCAGATGCGTCTGCTCGTCATAAGAAACATCCATCCCGCCACCGCAGCAAGGCTTACCAGAAACAAAATGCTTCCGCCAGACGCGCGGTACACTAACACCACCTGCACCCAGTAATTTGTCATATCCTCATACGGATCTCCCAAGGAAATCGTATCACTCGTTGATACCGGAAGTCCAAAGATCACTTTAAAGTCCTTCGGTCCCTGCAGCTGACCCGCTTCCACATATCCGCCCAGCGACTGTCCCAAAAGATTTTCCCGGTCTACATTCTGAAACGCCTTGATCAGAACGCTGCCGCTGATATTTTCGTCGTACAGCGGTGTCACTTCCAGCGCGCCCTCTTTGTCAAAGGATAAGCATACGATGTCCGTATAATACTGCTTTATCTTCTCCGTCACGGTTCCATCCACGCATGTCTCGAGCGGCTGATCCGTATTTTTCACGCAGTCAGCACTGCTTTTGTATACACAGTAATCGATGTTCCAGCTGTCACTCTCAAACTGGCTTTTCCATTCGTCAAACGTAGAGGTTACCGTGTCCTTTACATACTGGTAATCTTCATCATCCGTCGGCAGATTCAAAAACAGTCCGCCTGCATCTGCCTGCCCGCTCCGCTCCATCTGCTCTACATACAGGACATAGCTGCCCTGATAGAGTGTCTGTACCGTATCGTTGTCCACGCTGTCCGAGGACTCGCGCATCATCTCCGCTTTCTGCTGCTCTTTCTGTCTCTCAGCCGTCCGGTACACCACCGGGAAAAAACACATGGTAATGATCGTGATGAAAATGATTCCCGCGATCGCTATGATAATCCGCTTGCTGCTGTTTACGGCATTGTTGTTGCTGCTGTTGCCGGCACCATTATTTCTGCTGGCACCACTGTTGCTGCTGGCATCGTTATTTGCGCTGACATTGTTATTGCCGGCACCGTTGTTTCTATTGTTGTTTTTCAATTTTATATCCAACACCCCACACCACCTTTAAGTATTTTGGATCTTTCGGGTTGATCTCAATCTTGTCCCGGATATTTCTCACATGCACCATAATCGTATCGGTATTGATCGCCTTTTCATTCCACACGCGCTCATAGATCTCGTCCGCCGAATATACACGCCCCGGTGTCCGGATTAAGAGCGCAAGTATCTTGAACTCAATCGGCGTCATCTTCACCGGTTTTCCATCCACAAACACCTCCACGGTGTCCTCATTCAGTTCCAGTCCTCCGATCACATGAATCCGGTCGTTCTTTTCCTCCTTCGGACTCCTGTTTGCAAACTGCGTATACCGGCGGAGCTGGGAATTGACGCGCGCCATCAGTTCCAACGGTGTAAACGGCTTGGTCACATAATCATCCGCCCCGATATTTAACCCGATCACCTTGTCGGTCTCCTCTGACTTCGCCGAGAGCATAATGACCGGAAAGTCATATTTTTCCCGCAGCTTCATGGTCATTGTAACGCCGTCCATGCGCGGCATCATGATGTCGACGATCGCCAGCGAGATCTTCTCCCGCTCCATCACCTCAAGTCCTTCCACGCCGTCTGCCGCCTTGAATACGTTGTAATTCTGACTCTTTAAAAAGATTTCAATTCCGTCCCTGATTTCTTTATCATCCTCAACAATTAAAATGTTATATTGTTCCATTTTTCCGCTCCTGCTCTTGTTCTCTTTTCTGCTATCATAACACATCCGCCGCAGAATCACACGCCTCCCCGTGCATTGATTACATTTTACCTGATCTGACGCAAAATTCCCCGCAGAAATACCCGAAGAATTTCTAAAGAATTATTTAGAATTATTATCTTGACAACTGCCACTTCGTAGTGTATAGTAGTACAAGTGCTGAGGCAACTCACACAGATGCTGCTGTGGCTCAGTCGGTAGAGCGTCGCATTGGTAGTGCGGAGGTCACGGGTCCGATTCCCGTCAGCAGCTTCATTGAGAAGAAGCGCAAATCCTTGAATGAAAGGGTTTGCGCTTTTTTGTGCTATGGTGTTACAGTGTTATGGTATTATGACAAATGTATTGTGATGGAAGTCTGGATGAGGGGGGGATATACGGTTGAGGCGTTAATGCTATCTCGTGGCCAAGGGGGAAGTAGAAAAACTTTTCTCGTCCTGCGGGTCTCAACGATACTTTTCTACTCTTGGACCCGATTTTTGCTTCTATGCGGGTCTGGTTCGCACTTTTTCTCTTCTCAGACCCGGGTTGCTCTTCCCTTCTGGCATTATGTCAACCTTTTTCTGTTCTTTCCGGGTCTGGCACGCACTTTTTCTGTTCTGAGACCCGATTTTTACTTCTATACGGGTCTGGTTCGCACTTTTTCTCGTCTCAGACCCGAGGTGCTCTTCTCTTCTGGCATTATGTCAACCTTTTTCCATTCTATGTGGGTCCGGCACGCACTTTTTCTGCTCTGGGACTTCGCCTTTTCCTTCTATCAGCCCCGGATTCCAGTTTGTTTGACGATTCTTCACACATTTTTCAACACTGCTTCATACCTTTTTCACATTTATCCGGTATCTTAATCATTGTCAAGAGGAAATCCCCATTGACACAATTTCTTTTTCATAATATGGCCGGTAAGTACCCCACATCTTACCGACTTCTCCTTCTTTTTATAAAATGATAAACGTACAAAACGCCTCACCATCCGGTGAGGCGTTTTGCGTATTCCTGTTGAATACCCAGATTCTGTCAACTTCTCCTTTACTACATGCGATTCATCATCTTAATGTGTGACTTGAACAGGGAATAATATTTCATTCCCTTGTCTTTGCCATAGTGCCCCTGCAATGCTGCGCGGAGAGAATTGAGATTCTTTCGCTTTCCGTTTGCCTGATAGAGGAATCCCGAAAAATCTTCCGGCGGTTCCTTTGCATATTCACTGTGGTCAAAAACCATTTTGCAGTACATGTCAAACTTTTCTTTTAAGCCATAAGCCGGAAGTTCTGACCAGTAAGACGCATACTCTGCATTCGTCTTCAGTTCCTGATACAGCCGCTTGCCTTCTTCCTCGCCGAGAAGCGCAACCAGTGCATTGTGAAAATCCACCAGATTTTCCTTGCTGATGCAAGCACACAATGTCTTTAAAATTGCTCTCTCTGCATTCAGATCCAGTCCAAACTTCACTGGCGCTTCGCTCTGATCCGTGGCATTTGACACACTCTGTGGATTCTCTGACATTTCTTCTTTCAAATCCATCATTTCTGTCATCTGTCCGGATTGTTCCTCCGTCAGATCCGGCTTCTCATTCCCTGCGTTCTGCGTCTTTGCTTTGTCACTCTTCTGTGACTTTTCCGAACGATCCGGTTCTGACATATGCTCAGACTTTTCTGCTTTGACTGCTTTCGCTGACTTTCTTGACCGTTTTGCCTTGCCAGTCTTCTCTGCCGGCTCAGCCTTCCTGGATTCCTCTGCCAGCCCAGCGTTTTCTGCCGGTTCAGCCTTCCCGGATTCCTCTGCCAGTCCAGCGTTTTCTGCCGGCTCAGCCTTCCCGGATTTCTCTGCATTTCCAGCCTTTCCGGACGCTTCCGGCTTCCCGGATTCTCCTGCCTTACCGCCGGCTTTCGACGGTTCTGACTTCTTGGATGACCGTGGCTTCTTTGACTGCTCTCTGCCACGCTCTGCTTCCGCTTCCGGGCCAATCTCCCGAACCTGCTCTGCTTCCGCTTCCGGGCCAATCTCCCGAACCTGCTCTGCTTCCGCTTCCGAGCCGGTCTTTCGAACCTGCTCTGCTTCCGGGCCAGCCGCTCTGGTCTGCTCCTGTTCCAGCTCTACTGCTGCCCCGGATTCCTTTGCCACGCGCTGCTTTTTCTCTGTCAGCATTCTGTGGCATTCCTTTCCGCTCAAACGGCTCACCGGCATTTTCCGCGTTGACCAGTAGCGCACCGCAGCGTCAAATCCCGTATCATTTGATACAATAACATACTCCCTGTCCGCGTTCTGGCTCAGGCGATAGCCAAGTTCCGATACCAGCTGGAAATCCAGCGCATTGCTTCCCTCAAAACACTTAATAAAGTCTGCTTCCTTTTCCGTCTCCTTAAGCATCCTCACATTTTCGTAATTCATATGCGGGCTCTTTGTCGTATAAAATACAAGAACCTCGTCATCTTCCTGCGAAGATACCAGAAGCGGCACCCATATATCTCCTACATTCTCACTGTCAACCAAATAAATTTTTCCCATTCATTCTCCTGCTGACAGAATCCTTTTTTATTGTACCACATTCCGCTTTTATACTGCAATGTTGTTTTTCCGCTGACGCTTCTTCACTTTCCCGTGTTCTGTTTTATAAAATATCGATGTACTCCCCCGCAAGCGCCTTGTTCATGCTGCGCACCGCACAGAATTTTCCGCACATGGAACAGGTGTCCTCGTGCTCCGGTTTGCGGTCCTCGCGGATTTGTTTTGCGGTCTCGGGATCAATCGCACATTCCCACTGTGCATCCCAGTCCAGCACACGGCGTGCGTCTGCCATCTTGTCGTCAATCTCTCTTGCGCCCCGCACGCCCTTGGCAATGTCTGCCGCATGCGCCGCAATTTTCGATGCAATGATACCCTGCTTGACATCCTCCACATTCGGAAGCGCCAGATGCTCCGCCGGTGTCACATAGCACAAAAATGCAGCTCCATTCTGCGCGGCGATCGCTCCTCCGATCGCGGAAGTGATATGGTCGTACCCCGGGGCAATGTCCGTTACAAGCGGTCCCAGTACATAAAACGGTGCTCCCATGCAGATCGTCTGCTGAATCTTCATATTCGCTGCAATCTGATCCATCGGCATGTGCCCCGGTCCCTCTACCATGACCTGCACATCTCTTGCCCAGGCGCGCTTTGTAAGCTCGCCCAGCCGCACCAGTTCCTCAATCTGACACACATCGGACGCATCCGCCAGACAGCCCGGTCTGCAGGCATCGCCCAGAGAGATCGTCACATCATGCTCCCGGCAGATCTCAAGAATCTCATCGTAATACTCGTAAAACGGATTCTCCTCTCCGGTCATACACATCCACGCAAACACCAGCGAACCGCCTCTGGATACAATATTCATTTTTCTCTTGTGCTTCTTGATCTGCTCGATCGTCTTGCGCGTGATTCCGCAGTGCAGCGTCACAAAATCCACGCCATCCTCGGCATGCAGGCGTACCACATCAATAAAATCCTTTGCGGTCAGTGTCGCAAGATCCCTCTGATAGTGAATTACAGAATCATATACCGGCACGGTTCCGATCATAGCCGGACATTCCGCCGTCAGTTTTCTCCGGAACGGAATGGTGTTCCCGTGCGAGGAGAGATCCATGATCGCATGCGCTCCCATGTCAACTGCCGCCATCACTTTTTCCATCTCCACGTCATAATCCTTACAGTCTCTGGAGATTCCGAGATTTACATTGATCTTCGTCCGCAGCATCGAGCCGACACCCTCCGGGTCAATGCATTTGTGATGCCTGTTCGCGCAGATGACCACCTTTCCCTCCGCAACGAGCGGCATCAGCTCCTCTGTGGTCATACGTTCCTTCGCCGCAACCTTCTTTAACTCCTCTGTCACAATTCCCTTGCGTGCTGCTTCCATCTGTGTTGCATACTGTTCCATATTTTTCTGCTCCATTTCTGCAGAGGATGTGCGAAAAAATCCGGCGTCGCAGTGACGCCGGATTCCACAAACTATCTGATCCATCATTCGCTCCCTACGACAGTATTAACTGACAGGTTCCAAGAGTCAGGTTTTAACCTTCTCAACCGTTTACGCATGCGCACAGTCCCTCTGCGATATATTCTTTTTCCTCTAACACCTTATCTCAATTCTATGCTTCTGTCAATCTCCCTTTCCTCAGAACTGCTCTTTTCCATAACAAAAAAAGAACAGCCATCACTGGCTGCCCTTTTAGGAGAAGGTATTTTTACTATGGGGTATAGCAAAAACTATATATAATGTATTGGGGGGTTTTTACGGTTATTATAGTACCATGACTGCGCAAAGAAGTGTGCACAAACTTCACAAAACTTCCATTCTATTTCTATACATTTTGTACAGTACCTTGGGACTAGTTCTTTCGTTTCCGCAAAATTTTGCATAACCGGTTGTTCATTTCCCGCTCTTTTTTGCAAAATGTCCTTTTTGCCTTCTCTCTATCTCTGCCGGATCTTTCCCTTGATACGCGAGAGCGCATTGTCAATTGTCTTAGGACTTTTCCCGAGTTCCTCCGCTATCTGGCAGTAGTTTTTTCCTTCCAGATATGCGTCTAAAACCTGGCGCTCGAGCGCGCTTAACTGTTCCCGCAGCTGCTCCCAGAAAGCGGTAAAATTCTCCTGCTCGATCACGAGCTGTTCCGGATCATCCATCTGGTCGGTGAGAAGCGTCTCCGCCAGGGATTTTCCCTCCTCCGTGGTCTGGGAATAAAAAGACACATACGTGTTCAGGGGGACATGTTTTTTCCGGTTGGACGCCTCCACCGCGCTGTAGAGCTGTCGGTTGATGCACAGCTCCGCAAAATGGAAAAAGGATGCCTCCCTGTCAGACCGGTAATCCCGGATCGCCTTAAACAATCCGATCATCCCCTCCTGAATCAGATCATCCGTATCTCCGCCAATCAAAAACATTGCATTTGCCTTACGAAGCACCAACGGCTTGTACTTTTCAAGGATATAATCCATGATCCGCTCGTCGCCCCCGCGCAGTTTCTGGATGAGTTCTTCATCCGCCAGCTTCTGATATTCGTCCACGTCTTCCTCCGTCTTCCCTCTCTGCTCTGCCCTGCCATGCCGCCTGAACTTTCCGCGCACGGCTGCGCTGCCTGAACTTTCCGCGCACGGCTGTATTTTCCGCAGCATAAAAATCTGCCAGCCTATGCCTGCTTTGTCATCTTACATCATCCGCTGTCTGACGATCTCATAGGCAAGCACACCGGCTGCTACGGAAGCATTCAGAGAATCAATGTCACCCTTCATCGGAATGGAAGCCACATAATCACAGTTTTCGCGCACCAGCTTGCTGACACCCTCGCCCTCGCTTCCGATTACAAGACCGATCGGTCCCTTCAGATCCAGGTCATACATCTGCGTGCCGCCCATATCCGCGCAGACAAACCAGATGCCCTGCTCCTTTAACTCCTTGATCGTCGCCGTCAGATTCGTCACCTTGGCAACCGGCGTATAGTTTAGCGCGCCGGCGGACGTCTTTGCCACAGTCGCGGTCAGTCCCACCGCCCTGCGCTTTGGAATAATGACCCCGTGTGCTCCGCAGAGGTTCGCGGTACGGATGATCGCCCCGAGATTGTGCGGGTCCTCAATATTATCCAGCAGAAAAAGGAACGGCGGCTCTCCCTTTTCTCTTGCGATCTCCAGAATGTCGTCCACTTCCGCATATTCATACGCTGCCGCCACCGCGATCACACCCTGGTGTTTCTTCGTCTCCGAGAGCTGATCCAGACGTTCTTTTTCCACAAAATGAATAATGGTATCATGCTTTTTTGCCTCTCTTACGATCGTGCGCACCGGTCCGTCCTGACAGCCGTCCAGCACAAAAAGCTTGTCGATCGTCTTGCCGGAACGAAACGCCTCAAGCACAGCATTGCGTCCCTCTATTTTTAATTCCTCGTATCCCATGTATTCTCCTTTTCTCTCTGCTTCCGGCAGACTCTTTCTGCTGCCTGTAGCATCCTCTGCCACCGGCAGACGCTCTATGCTTTCGCCCTCTGATTCCTCTTCCCGCGGCAGACGTTCTATAACTTCAAATGCAGCCCGTCCACACCGGTCTTCACCAGTTCCACCAGACGCTCAAACTCATCCTGTAAGTACAGCCATCCCATCAGCGCCTCAAACCCGGTGGCCTTGCGGTAGTCGGACATCGTCGCATTCTTTGCCATCGTCGGCGACTTGGCATTTCTGCCGCGCCGGTAAATGTCCGCTTCCTCCTCTGTCAGAAGCGGCAGAAGCACCTCCATCATCTCGGCCTGCGTGTGCGCCTTGACAATCTGGCTGGTCCGTTTGTGCAGTTCTCCCGCTCTGGTATTCCCTTTTCCCACGACAACAGAACGGATGACGAGATCATAGATCCCGTCACCGATATAAGCCAGTGTCAGCGGTGAGTAGGTGCGGATATCGACTTCCGCAATCCCGAACTGTTCCTTAATATAAGAATCGATTTCTCTTCCCATACCAGCTTCCTCTCCGACTCACGCTTTATGCCAGATCACACCCTCGCGTGTGTCCTTTAACACAATTCCTTTTGCCAGAAGATCATCCCGGATCGCGTCCGCCTTTGCAAAATCCTTCTCTTTCTTGGCAGCTTTGCGCTCCTCGATCTTCTCTAAAATATATGCCTCAAGCTCTGCATCCACCTCTGTGTCTTCCGCCGGATTCTCCACCTTCGCCGTCGTCAGGTTCAAGGAGAGCACGCGGTCAAAATCCTCCGCCAGCGCACGCTTGGTTGCATCGTTTAAGGTATCATCCTTGAGCAGGTCATAGACGATTGTAATCGCCATGGAAGTGTTCAGGTCATTGGAAATGGCATCACAGAATTTTTCCTTGTACTCTGCAAATTTACCCTCATCCACTGTGCCGTCCGCCTTCAGATCCGCGATTCTCTTCACAAGCTTCTTGTAGGCAACGCTCATGTTGTCCAGCACCTCGTAGGAAAACTCAAGCGGCTTTCTGTAGTGGGACTGCAGGCAGAACATACGGTACACGATCGGATCGTATCCTTTTTCCTGCAGAAGCGACACCGTAAGGAAATCCCCCTTCGACTTACTCATCTTGCCCGACTTGTCGTTCAGGTGGTTCACATGGAACCAGTAACCGCACCACTTGTGTCCCAGATAGCTCTCGGACTGTGCGATCTCGTTGGTGTGATGCGGAAAAATATTGTCCACGCCGCCGCAGTGGATATCCATATATTCACCCAGATGCTTGATGCTGATGCAGGAACACTCGATATGCCATCCCGGGTATCCCACGCCCCACGGACTATCCCATTTGAGCGCCTGATCCTCGAATTTGGACTTTGTAAACCACAGAACGAAATCATTTTTGTTCCGCTTATTGACGTCCTCCTCCACATCGTCGCGCACACCGACTAACAGCTCTTTCTCGCTCTGGGAAGAAAAAACATAATAGTCGTCCAGCCTGGAAGTGTCAAAATAGACATTTCCGCCTGCCACATAAGCGTAGCCCTTCTCCAGCAGCACCTCGATCATGTGAATAAACTCCGGGATGCAGTTGGTTGCCGGCTCCACAACGTCCGGACGCTTGATATTTAACTTTTTGCAGTCATCGAAAAACGCGTCCGTGTAAAACTTCGCAATCTCCATCACCGTCTTGTGCTCGCGCTTCGCACCTTTTAACATCTTATCCTCACCGGTATCCGCATCGGAGGAAAGGTGTCCCACGTCCGTGATATTCATGACACGTTTTACATCGTAGCCCACATAACGCAGTGCTTTTTCCAGCACGTCCTCCATGATGTAGCTACGCAGATTGCCGATATGCGCGTAATGATATACCGTCGGTCCGCAGGTATACATGGCAATCTTTCCATCCTCATGCGGAATCACCGTATCGATATTTCTTGTCAGTGTATTGTAAAATTTGAACTTATTCTCCACTTTGGTATTCTCCGTTTCTTTTTATTCTTATTATTCCTGTGACGCTCCGGCTCCCGTGCTTAAAATACGCACTTCTTTTTCCAGATCCAGCACACGGTTCACCAGTTCGGCATTCTCATGCTGCAGCACGGTGATATCCTCCTTCACAGGGTCCGGAAGATGCACCTGATCCATGTCATCCTGCGGTGTCCTGATATTGTCACGCTTTACAACGCGTCCCGGCACTCCGACCACGGTGCAGTTCGGCGGCACTTCCTCGATGACGACGCTTCCGGCGCCGATCTTGGAATTATCCCCGACCGTAAAAGAACCGATAATCTTCGCCCCGGCACTGATCATGACATTGTTCCCGATCGTCGGATGACGCTTTCCGGTCTCCTTGCCGGTACCGCCAAGTGTCACGCCCTGATACAGCGTCACGTTATCTCCGATGATCGACGTCTCGCCGATGATGACGCCGCTTCCGTGATCGATAAAAAATCCCTTGCCGATCGTCGCTCCCGGATGGATCTCAATGCCTGTTTTCCTGGCTGCGCGCTGCGAAATAAACCGTGCCCAGAAATAATGCCCTTTGAGATAAAGCTTATGCGCCCTTCTGTAGCTTAGCATAACATGAAATGTCGGATAAAGCAAAACTTCCATCGGACTTTTAATCGCCGGATCGCGTTCCTTGATTACCTGAAACTCTTCCTTCATATACCTTAGGATACCCATCTCTTCCCATTCCTTTCCACATACAAACCAGAACAAAGTTTCCTATTACAAAAAAAGGATCATCCGTCTCCTAGAGACGAAATGATCCGCGGTTCCACTCTACTAAAATCATATGATTTCACTTGACGCATGTAACGTATGCCAGACGTACCCGGCTACGGCATCCCTGCATCCTGCGGTGCAGATGACTCTCGCCGGATCAGCTCACGGAGGCACTTGGGGACTCTCTCTTCCAAGACTGCTTTCAGCCGGTGACAGTCTCTCTCTGACGAATGTCCGAATCCTTACTCTTTCCGATCTTCGCTTTTCCAATTCATCTTTTTATCGGCAGAAGATACCTCTCCTGCCTACTATAGTTTATGCACTTCCTGTGTTTTTGTCAATCTTTTTTCACTGCATGTTTCGTCTGCAGCCGCCTGAATTCTTCTTAGCTCATTGTACGCTTCGTCCGCAGCCGCCGCAGCCCGCGCAGCCCGCCGCAGAGTCCGCCACAGTAAAACTTCCCTCATAAAAACTGGAAAGCGCGCAGATCGCCTGTGAGGAAATCCCTTCCTCCGTTCCGGTGAAGCCAAGTCCCTCCTCCGTGGTCGCCTTGACATTGACCTGATCCGTGCTGATGCCGAGCGCTCCCGCGATGTTTTCCTCCATCTGCGGGATATGCGGGCGCATCTTCGGCTTCTGCGCAATGATCGTGGCGTCAATGTTCTCCACCACGTAACCCCTCTCCCGGATCAGCTCCGCCACATGGGAGAGCAGCTTCATACTGGAAATTCCTTTATACTGCGGATCAGTGTCCGGAAAATGCTTTCCGATGTCACCTAATCCCGCCGCGCCCAAAAGCGCATCCATAATCGCATGAAGCAGCACATCCGCATCCGAATGTCCGAGCAGACCAAGCGTATGCGGGATCCTGACACCGCCGATGATCAGATCTCTGCCCTCAACCAGTTTATGCACGTCGTAACCCATTCCTACTCTCATGATACCCTCACTTTCAAGCCTTTTCCTATGAAAGAACAAAAATCCCCGGACACACAACTACTTGTATTCCCGAGGACTCTCTAGTAGCGGAAGGGAGATTTGAACTCGGTATCAAACCCCGCAAACCCGCATAAATACTAGGTTTCTTTACACCTAAAGGTGTTACCTCGTGTTACCTTTTACATCGATAGTGCTTTCGCAATGTATTCTTGCATCTCACTCTCTGTTTTATTATTAAAATAATAATGGTCAAGCGTTGTTCTAATATCAGTATGACCCATTTGTGTTTTTATTACAGATTCTGGAACATTTCCATCTATAAGCTTTGTAGCATATGTCTTTCTCGCCTTATGAATTGATCGCTCACCAATTTTAACTTTATCGCAGATCACATATAAACGTCTTGTAAATGCTTGTCCTTTTATCCTTTTACCGTTTTTCATAAAAATATATTCTCCAAAAGGGTTAAGCATTTTTATTTTTCTCATAAGTTCATTGGTATCTTCGGTAATTATAACATCTCTAAATCCGGCATCGCTCTTTGGAAAATTCTGAACATCAAACACATATTTGCCACTATCATCTCGGTATCGTATTTCTGTCTTTGATATATGTATCTTATTTTCTGCAATATCTGACCATGAAAGCGTGGATATTTCTCCAACCCTTAGTCCGGTTTTAAATGCCAAAATAATTCCAAGTTCAATCAATGTAGGCTGGTCTTCCATTATGAATTGTTCAATCAAAAGCTCTTCATCCTTAGAAAAAACTAATTCGTTGTCAGACTTATGATTCCTTTTAAATGACTTCTCCGAAATTTCCAAATCACCCATGAAACTGGTTATGCTCAAGCTGGTATAATGTTTTTTCTTTGCATATTTGAAAATTCCGTTAATCAATATCCGCATATCGGAGTACGCTTTCTGCGTAAGTTCCAGCTTTGAAATAGCTGTTTTTATGAATGATTCCAATATTTCTTCGTCAATATACCGGATTTTTCTATTTGCAATCGGCAAATACTTATTTTCAAAAAATCTTTTAAAATTCGTTTCGTACTTGTCCTTTGTCTGCCTTGTTATTTCACCATATTCCAATTTTTCAGAAATCCAGCTAGAATATACTTGGCTGATTGTCGGTTCATCTTCCATGGCTTTATAAAACTTCACTATCTCGTCCTCTATCGCCTTTTCAGATGTTCTTTTTACAAGTTTTTTCCCTCTCTGGCTTTCTTCGTCGGGCAAATATGTGTAAAACTTACCGTCTTTTCCTTCCCAAATGCTGTAGTTATGTTTTTCAATAAATTTCTTCCTCGTATTATATAGTAGTAGTTTTTAGAGACCCTCTCCAAGGTCTTTATAACC
>OGYL01001316.1_pt1 | contig 19264 bp, 11 predicted proteins | sample 1576541 | NCBI WGS metagenome assembly OGYL01 (sample SAMEA3541551, study PRJEB24748) | human gut metagenome | biome: human gut; feature: human-associated habitat; material: faeces | place: China | collected 2012 | reverse complement strand
AAAAATCAGTATATTTGCCGATGGCTTCGGGGAGAAATCCGGAGTTCGCAGAAAGGCATTTAAGCTGTAGTTCTACATTCTAAAATCGCCAAATTTCAGAATCCATTAAGAGAACACAAGTGAAGGTGCCCCTTTTGTTGTATCGTATATGTTGATGGGCGGGAGAATTGCATCCTGTCCTGTCGTCATATCAATTCGGCGTGGGGTGATTGTTTTCTTCCGTTCTATTAATGGCAGTGTTTGGCGATACTGAGAATGTTAGAACGTGGTGATAATCAAGTCCGCGCCTTTTCTGTATATGCTAATATGAATTATTAACTGCCGAATTCGACGGGCTTACAGGCGTATAAAATTAATTGCCTTATGAATAAGACATTAAACAGATTGGGGTTGCTTTTTTTGTTCTTATTATTTGTTTTTCAATGTTCGTCCCAAACTATTTTAAGTGTTGAAAATAAAAAAGCAGGAAAACTATATAAAGTCTTAAAGAAAAAAGGGACCTTGGTTGTGTCGTTGAAAATTAATGGCTTCTTGAATGCTGATGATGTTATTTATTTACGCTCTTGTCCGAATCTTAAAAATTTGGATTTAACAGATGCCATACCACAAAATCAAACCGACAAAAAATCAAGTGTGTTAAGTGGAATAGCAGGTAAATTTATTGGTGTAAATCTTGTAGATCAAAAATCTTCAAACGAATTTCGAACAGATGTATTTAATATTGGTGAGCATTATTTTACGAAGAATACATATCCTGGTGCATTCATGAACTATATATATGGTGAAATGAATAGAAAGAAACTAGACACTTTGACTATATCAAGTGATTTAGATTTGCAAAATCCCATAGTAGCATATTTTGATCCGTGTTTTATTAAGATAAAGTCTTCCAATAGATTGATATTAAATAAATGTCCAGGCCAATTACATAATTTATATGGTATCACGGAAATTTTTGTAGGTGCGTTTGCAAATAACAAATCGATAGATGAAGTTACTATTCCATCGTCAGTATCGATAATACCTGATTTCTGTTTTTATGGTTGTACAAGTCTGTCTTCCGTAAAAATAGAAGGTGCAGTTACATCGATAGGTAAAAATGCTTTTGCAAATACTAGCGTAAGAAATATTACGTTACCAGCGTCTGTCAGAAAAATATGGTTTAACTCTTTTGATAAGTGCAATATGAAATTATTGGCCTCAGTTCCTCCGCAGATACAATTAGGTGGGACCGTTTCATATAAAGATAAGAATGATAAGTTGAAGAATTGGAACGTAGAAATACCTTCTGGTTCATTTAAAGAATATCATGAAAATGATATGTGGAACAAGACTGTCTTGAAAGAAAAAGGAGCTATGAATAAATATGTCATATATATGGAAAAGCCAGGAACGATAATGTCGAAAATACCAATGTCTGTATGGGGTTCCATAGATACACTCATTATAAATGGATCTTTGTATGACACGGATATGGCTATTATAAGAAAAATGGTTTCACTTAAATATGTTGATATTCAGAATACCGTTATAAGCGAATCTCCTGAGACTAAGGCAGAAAGAAAGAGGCATGAAGAATCTCTTGATGCTGCGGCAAAACTTATAGGCATATCTGCCGATATGGCGTATAATGATGGTGATATATCTACACCTGCATATATGATGGCTAAAAGCATTTCTGTATCAGGTGTAAAAGAATCACCAAAATACAGCATGATTCCATCCGAAAGCTTTATAGGCTTAAAAAAATTAAAGGCAGTAAAACTGCCGAAAGGTACTGTTTATATAGGTGATGAAGCTTTTAAAGGGTGCATAAATCTTAATACTGTAGATATTCCAGAATCAACAAAAATTATAGGCAGGGAAACTTTTAGTGGCTGTGAAAATTTGAGAATTGGAAAATTCCCCCAAAATATTTCTACATTAAAAACGGGAGCTTTTAGAAATTGTACTTCATTAAATGAAATAGATTTGAGTAGAACTAATTTAAAAGGAAAATTCGATCTTTCCATATTCTATGGCTGTAACTTACATATGTTGAAACTACCTTATGGCATTGAGACTATAATAGGAGACATTAAAGGATGTATCGTATTTATTCCTAATAACGTAAAGCAAATGCAGACAACTTTTGAAAACTGTGAATTACATTTCGCTTCAAAGAATCCGCCTCAGATTAGATTCTTAGATACAGTATATATTGGATATAAAAACACAATATATGTCCCGAAGAATTGCACAACAGCTTATTACAATACTTTTGGAGATGGAAATAGTTATATTGAAAAATAAGTAAATCCTAATATGCTAAGTTTAATGAAAAAACATCGGTAGATAAGTAAATTAATTAATAAAGCTTATTTATAACGATAAAGAAATTCGTTTTTTAACGCACTGAGATTTATTTCTTGGTGCGTTTTTATTCTTCAAACCACTTGTAATAAATAACTCTATACAGGTCTGGTATTTTATTCGTTGTATAATAATTTTTCGATAGAAATCTCTGTTATAACTATATGTTTTTATAAGAATTGAACTCATACGGATATTTAGATTTTTGATGCAAGAATCTAATTGCCTGTATTTGCCAATATCGCTAGTTTATCATATCCCTTATAAATATTTTTTAAGATAATTTGATTCAAGTTGTTCAAACGATTATTTTGTGCGGTTAAATTGTTTGTTGGTTATAGAATGTTATATCTCATTATATCATGCATTATGTCTTTCTTTATTGAAGATTTTTCTATTTTTGAAACGTGCCATTTTGTATGCGGAAAGATCATACTTTGCGGTGTAAAGGTATGCTTTTACATATCGGCATTTTGTCTTATGCAGATATAAATATAATTTGCATTTATAACGTTTGCAACACATTTCTGTTGTAATATTTTGTCCTGTCCTAAATTTGATGGTTCTTCCGCAATTTAGTTGAAGCCTAGTTCACTAAACACCATCTTATAACATTTATAATATAACGCAAAGAGACTATTTCAACTAAATTGCGGAAGAACCAATTTGATTGACTTCAAATGGTCTTTTCTCTGATTAAAGTTGGCATTAATTAAACTTATATCAGTTATTGGTTAACGGTACATTTTAAATAATAACTTTGTTGTATTCTTGTTTATCATTATTTATTCGTAATTTTGTATTTAATAGATTGAATAATGCTTGCTTTATGACCAAACAGGAAATATCGGAATATATAAGAGTCCAGTATCCGCGTGAAAATGAAGGATGTGATTGGAAAGAATATAAAAATCTAAAGAATAGCCTTTGCGGACATGAAGGCGATGATGTTGTATCTTATGTGTCTGCCATTTCTAACATGAATGGTGGCGCAATAGTCATTGGAATTCAAGATGGAACTTTTGAGGTAATTGGTATTCAGGATTTTGGAAATTATACTATTGAATCCGCAAAGGCAAAGATTATTGAGAAATGTCGGAATATTCCGTCTGAAGAATTTAATATAGATGAACTTAAGGCAGAAGACACAAACGAAACAGTTTGGGTGATAACAATACCAAAGCATAAACCAAGATTACCTGTTTATGCGCATAATAAGGCCTGGCAACGTATAGGAGATTCGCTTATAGAGATGACAGAAGACAGGTTGCAGACAATATTGTCAGAACTTGTTATAACCGATGATTGGAGTATCGCTATTGTTGACAACGCAACGATAGACGACCTTGATCCTGAAGCTATAGAAAAAGCCCGTAAGGAGTATTTGAAAAGGAATCCTTTTCGTAAGGCTGAAATATCCGCATGGGATGATGCAAGATTCTTGGATAAGGCAAAAATAACAATTAACGGGAAAATCACCCGTGCAGCTTTGGTCCTTTTGGGTAAAGAGGAAAGTGAATATCTGCTTAGTCCATATGTTGCTTGCATCCGTTGGTCATTACGTGAAGTAGGAACAACGCAGAATAAAGATTACGAGATATTGCCGATGCCATTGTTGTTAAGTGTTGACAAGCTTTATAATAAAGTGCGTAATGTTAAATACAGACTTGTTCGTCCTGATACTCTTTTTCCTGACGAGATGCTACGTTACGATATGTTCAATATCCGTGAACCGCTGAATAATGCAATAGCTCACCAAGATTATACGAAATGTGCAAGAATAGAAGTTGTAGAGTATGAAGATGACCATATCATATTTCAAAACTATGGGACATTCCTGCCAGAGAGTGTGGAGAATGTTGTCACGAAAGATTGTCCGGAATCGGTCTATCGTAACCGTTTTCTTGTTGAAGCAATGAGAAACTTGAATATGATTGAGACAGAAGGCGGAGGAATAAAAAAGATGTTTGTTAATCAGTGTATTAGGTTATTCCCAATGCCAGAATATGATTTCAGTGATGGAAAAGTTCAAGTGAGTATTATAGGAAAAGTTATTGATGAGAATTTTGCGCGTATCTTAACTGATACTCCTGAATTACATCTTGATGATATAATGCTGCTTGATAAGGTGCAGAAAAAGAAACCTATAACTGATGAACAGGCCTCCTACTTGAGAAAGCGTAAACTTATTGAAGGTCGTAAACCAAATTTTTATCTTGCTCATAAGGTGGTCTTTAAAGTAAAAGACCCAGGCTTAAAAGAACAGTATATAAAGAATAGAAGTTTTGACGATGGGTATTTCATGAAACTTATTATAGAATATTTAAATAAATTTGGTAAGGCTTCACGAAAGGATATAAATGGCTTGTTGGCTGATAAGTTGTCTGATGTGTTGGATTCAGATCAAAAGAGGAATAAAATTGATTACTTGCTGAAAAAATTAAAAGAAAGCAAAAAGGTAAAATTGAATGATGACAGAATGTGGGTATTGGTAATTTGATTCCGCAATTTTTCCGCAATTTTTCCGCAATTTTTCCGCAATTTTTCCGCAGAGATGCTTGTAACTCTCTGATAATAGGGACATTGTATACAGATTTTTATCTTCTTATTTTACCGTAAATTCAGCCAATTTTATTCCGTCTCCTCTATCCGGCCAACTTGCGTATAAGGCGTCATCTTCAAGGCTTTTCACTATCACAATTTCCTGTGAAGGGTTAATATTGCTGAGACAGTCGTATTTGTCAACAGGAATCTGATAGTTGCTTGTATGGCCGTCGTGTTCAATGATGAGCGATAATGTTGTCTTGCTGATAAATACATCTTTGATATGATAAGCGTCAGACATGTCAACAAAGCCTGATATGGATTCTTTAGCTTTCTTAAATTCGCTTTCACCCTGCTGTTCGTCCCACATGCTTAATATTCTTGCCCACACTTTTTCGTCTTTGCCTTTGGGATTGTCAAAGTTTATCATCTGTAATGTTTCGGGCAGTCCTAACGGTGCGCCGTTGTCGGGAATGAATTCTATGTTAAGTTCGTGCTGAGGCTCATCGTATTCATAAAGGTAAAAACAGCATTTTCGCTCCTTTCCGTAGCCTTCGAATACTTGTAACACGGGCGGATCGTCCTCCTTGTCGATAGTCCAGAAATTAAGTATAAGTGTTTTGTCAATTGTGAAAGTCTCTATGTCGTTGCCGGCTTTCATGCGCATAGCTATATAGAATCCGTTTGTGCCATGTTTGTATGTTTGAGAAACAAGAAGCCATATTTCACTGCCCTGACCGTAGCTGCTGCCCGGCAAACGCCAGTAACTCCGCTTTCCGAAGTTGAAAATGCGCAACAGTTTGAGGGCTTCATTTCTAAAGTTTTCTTCAGTATAATATCTAAATATTATGATAAAATTGTGAATAATATTCCAAAGGGCTTGTGCATTGTTAAGTCTTTTCATGTTTTCTGCGGCTTCGTGTGCATCGTGTCTTTCAGGGTAAATATACGACAGGATATTTTCGAGCATGTCTACTATTTTCCATGTCTCTTTCCTTTTGATATATTTGTATGCATCAATGCCGTTTGCCTTTATGAATATCATTGCCACGATGCCCCAATAGACATCGCGCTCATTGTTCTTAAGGTCGATGAGCAAAGGCATGGTCTCGTTTTTGAACTTAGGTGAAAAGTATTTGTATTCGTCGTATATTAGAGATATTATCAGATTTCTTATCCATTCAGGATGTCGGGTGTTCATCTCTGATATAAGTTTGTCGTAAAAGAATTTCACGCCGAAGAATATCCGTGCAATTTTGTAAAGATGTTCTTCATATAGTCCGAATCTGTCACAAATCTGTTTAGTGATTTTGTTGACGGTTTCGTCCTTAACCTTTCCTTCCGACAACCTGTAAATAACCATCTTGCCCTTGTATCCCAGTATTTTTGCCAGTGCAGAGTGTGATGGTGCAAAGGCTTGGTTTTCAATCAGACATTGCAATATCTCCAGTTTCTCGTTCATCTTGTATCAGTTTATGCAGTTTTTGGTACTATTTCCATTCAGTCTTTCAAATGTAGTTTTTTCTTTCTGTTTTAAAGAATGATTATCCGTATTTTTGTGAAAAAATATATGAATCAATACAAATTTTCATATAAAAGAGCGTCATGTTCGGGCAAAAAACGTATCTTTGCAATATCCGGCGGGAGAAATCGCCGGGTTAATAAGGAAAGCGTTGATGCTTTCATCCTAAGGAACGAAATCGCCAAATTGAATACCAGAAGGATGAAGGGACATGGCGCTCATCCGTTTTTGCATATGTCGTTACGGCTATTGCCGTATTTGCATATCAGAACGGCGTGGGAGTATTGTTTCTGTTCATTTCTGGTTAGGCGTTTGGCGATGCCTGTTTCTTGGTGAATGGCGGGCAAGTCCTCACGCCTTTTCCGTAATGTTAAATCTAATGCCGACTTCGTGGACTTATAGGTGTGTAAGAAGATAAATTAAAGAATAATATAATGAACGATAGTGAAAATGAGATAATCTCGTTGGGGACGAATGAGGAAGAAATTATAAACTTCAATGACCTGGAGAAGAAATTGGAAGAAGAATTAAATAATCATATGGAAGACCTAAAAATCTTGCAAGATGATTATGATAAAATAGAAAATCCAAATTCCATAGGTGAAGTTGTAGGGAATGTAGTATGGGAGCAGTTCATTAATCAAATTGGAACTTATGCTGGAGAAGATTTTAAAAAAGAAAATGGTGGACTTCCATTAAATTTAACTAATGGTGCTCATATTCAAACACCTGAAAATTTTGCGAAAGGTAAATTAGCGATCCATAACCATTATAGTGCAGACAAGTTAGTAGAAAATTATGATAGATATAAAAATACGCCACATAAAGAATACCGAAAAAAGTATGTAGATCCAGGAATGGATAAAAATTTGCAACGAGCAGGAGATTTGAAATCACAAGGAATTGATTTTGTTAAAGATATATATACAGGTCGACTTATTCCGACAGAAACTAAATTGGAAGGTGGAGGAAATAACCCTAAAGCAGCTCAAAGAGAGCATGTGATTTCGTCTGCTAAAATCTATGAAAATCCATCCCTTCAAATGGCAAATAGTAATGAAGAATTAGCTGAAGTAACAAATGACCCTGAAAATTTACAAGGATATACGACTGCAGAAAGAAATATAAGGAAAAGCGATAAATCTTCTAATGAGATGGAAGATAAGGACAAAACTGTACATTGGAAAAAAGCTAATGAAAAGGCTAAAAAGTATATAAAAGGAAAGGAAGAAGAGGGAGAAGAACGACTCTGTAAAGAAGGTCGTCAAACCCAAAAAGAGGAAGCCATGCGTATCGGTGGAAAGGCCCTTCGAGCTGTGTTAATGGGACTTTTGGCAGATCTTGTCAAAGATGTAATACGTGAACTCATTATATGGTTTCGCTCTGCAGAAAAGAATATTAGAACGTTCTTTGACAGTCTTAAACAATCTATTAAAGATTTCTTTGCTAATTTTAAAAAATATTTAAAGAATTCTTTCAAAACAACCATAGACGTAATTATGACGGCTATATATGGACCGATTGTTAAAACAATAAATAAGGCCATTATTTTTTTTAAACAAGGATACAAATCTTTTAAGGAAGCTATTAAATATCTGAAGGACCCTGCACATAAAGGAGAGCCATTGAGTATTAAATTATTGCAAGTAGGTAAGATTGTAACAGCAGGTGTTGCTGCAGGTGGAGCTATTTTGCTTAGTGAAGTAATAGAAAAAGCACTTGTTAATACTATTCCTGTTTTCGCTTTCGAGATACCAATGTTAGGTAGCTTAGCTAGTATACTTGGTATATTTTTTGGCGCATTGGTAAGTGGAATAATAGGAGCCTTGGTTCTTCGAATGCTTGATAAAGCTATTGCGACGAAGCAAAGACAGATTAATAGAGGACAGAAAATAGATAAAGGAAATAAAATTTTACAAATACTAGATAGGTATGAGGTTGTTGCAAATATAAATACGGAAGAAGTAAAAAATAACTCATATAAAGAAATAACTTCACGTCATGAAGAATATAAAAAGATAGTATCACACTCATTGGAAAATATAAAAAAAGATGAAGAGGATAATCTAAATAAACAAGAAGAAAATAAAAAAGAGTTGGATAATATTAATAACATTTTAAATGATTTCTAAATGGAATATTCTGATATGCATAAACATAATTTTGAAGAAGCGAAGAATAAAATAAAACGATTTTCGGAAAATCTGCCAAGCAATATTACGTTTGAAAAGGTAGACGAAAATGGCGGATTTTTGTGGCTATTTGACCATAACGTTACAGGTGAGGAACTGAACCGCTTTATGGAAAAAGTACAAGCTCAATTTATAAATTTTAAAAATAATCAAGTATCTATAATTCGTGAATTCAGTGAAATTTATAAGACTTTTGATTATCTAGATAAAGAATATCTCGCAGGTATACTAATTTCGCTTAAAAAAGCTGAAAATGCTGTAGAAAAAGCAAATATAGCGCAAGAAGATATAAAAAAGACTATTGAGGCTTTAGGAAAAACGGTTGCTGTTCTTAAAAATTTTAAAGACAACGTTACAGGTGAATTAGAAAAATTAAAAATAATTGGCCCTGCACAAATTGAAGCCGTTCAAGAAGTAAGCACTCATATTGGCGAGTTAAAAGAACTTTTGTCGAAACTTAAACATCTAGAAATTTTCACTCAAGAGCTTCAACAATTATATTTAAATATTAAAGACATCTCTATAAAATTAAATATTGATGTAACAGCTCTGATGCAGTATAAAAAGACGCTTGATTCCTATTTGCATCTTAGTGATGTTGACACAATGTGGACGGATGTAGAACAAAGCAAGAAAACCATAAAGACTATTTGTACACAATTATCAGATTTTTCTGATGAAGTTCGTGGAAATATTAATGGTATAAAAAGTTCAATTATTGATATACAAGAGCAACAACAAATTAAAAATAAAGAGTTATATGGAAAAATTGAAGACGTCTCTACAAAATTAAATATTGATGTAACAGCTCTGATGCAGTATAAAAAGACGCTTGATTCCTATTTGCATCTTAGTGATGTTGACACAATGTGGACGGATGTAGAACAAAGCAAGAAAACCATAAAGACTATTTGTACACAATTATCAGATTTTTCTGATGAAGTTCGTGGAAATATTAATGGTATAAAAAGTTCAATTATTGATATACAAGAGCAACAACAAATTAAAAATAAGGAGTTATATGGAAAAATAAAAATTGCATATTATATTGCAGGTGGGGCTTCATTTTTGATTATAGGGCAACTACTGTTGTTGTTACTTAATATTCTTTAAAATGAAATATGCTGATAATTTATTAAAGTGTGCGTCACGCTTAGATTTAAAGGCAAATAGTAACGGCATTTTATTACAATGTGTCGTTGATATTATTGAGAAAAAAGATATAAGAGCTACTATTGAATTATTCAAGTTGATTTCTAAAATTTCAGAAACATCAAATAAAGATATTTTAAAACAAACGATAGAATTAAAAGATGCTCTTGTAAGATATTATGGCTATATAGAGCTTATGAGAATTTGTAAACAACAAGTTCCTGTAAGTCCTATTCAAAATATTGAAGGAAAATCTTTAGAAGAACTATTGGATGAGCTTAATAATCTTGTCGGGTTAGAAAACGTAAAGTCGAAAGTTCATGATTTGATAGCATTTCATAAGGTCCAACTATTGAGAAAAAATGCAGGTTTGCCGATACCACAACATACAATGCATATGGCTTTTGTGGGTAATCCTGGTACAGGAAAAACAACTGTTGCTAGAATTGTCGGTCGTATGTATAAGCAATTAGGACTTCTTTCAAAAGGACATTTTATGGAAGTTTCACGAACGGATTTAATCGCAGGGTATCAAGGTCAAACTGCTCTTAAAGTAAAGAAAGTCATTGAAAAAGCAATCGGTGGTGTCTTATTCATAGATGAAGCTTATAGTATAACAGAAAATGAACATTCAGATTCTTATGGACGTGAATGTTTGACAGAATTGACAAAAGCTCTTGAAGATTATAGAAATGACTTGGTCGTAATTGTTGCTGGATACACAGAACCAATGATAAAGTTTTTTAATTCTAATCCGGGTTTAAAGTCTAGGTTTAATACTTTTATTGAATTCAATGATTATAATACCAATGAACTTTTGGAAATGCTAAAAAAAATTTGTGATAAAGATAATTACATTCTTACTGATGATGTCTTAGATGTTATAAAAGAACGTATAGAAACTATTGTTATGAGAAATGATAAACAATTTGGAAACGGTCGTTTTATAAGAAATCTTTATGAAGAAATGATTGTGAATCATGCAAAAAGAGTGGTAAACATAAATAGTCCTACAAAAGAACAATTACAGAAGTTTTTGTGTATTGATATTCCTTTGAAGTAAATAATCATATTAGATCATACAATGATATCTGATAGTTTTAAAATAATTGTTTATGAGCAAACTGACAGACCATTTGGCAAATATCTTGACATCACCATGGAGAGATAAAAAATATGAGAAAGAGCGTGGCAATGAAATCGCTACTTGTTTCTTGATTAAGAATGCCTTGAAGAAAGGAGCATATTTGTCTGAAGAATTAGAATGTCAAAGTCAAGATGAGCATATGCAGTTTAGGGCAAATAAAGAGCATCCTGTTATATTGGGTGATATGCTAAATAGAATATTCGACATCATGAAAGAAGATCTTCGTGTTGTGTATGCTATCTATTTGCGGAGTTGCGGACAGACTGTAGAAGTAATCGATCAGCCGGATGTCATTTGGAACTTTGACATGTGCAAGGCTATGGAGAACGATAAACAGCCTGGAAGTTTTTGTCGGCAAGTTACTCTCTCGCTTTCTTATGCTCATGGAAATATTGATGATACCATACTTGTTGATTTAAAGATGAATGGGGGAGATGAGCATACACACTTTATCCGTGCTTCAATCATACGGACACTATCTACAGAAGATGGCGATGTCTCTTTCTCTGTTAATCAGAACCAACCGGAAACATACTCCATTCTATTTGCATATGACAAGGATTATCAGCAAAAGAGGAATGCTGATTTCGATAATACTTTGGAAAGAATTGTTGATAAATATGCAAAAGGAAAGGATCTTGATGATGATGAAACGGCTTTGATAGCCAAAATTGCTCCGGAAGCAGGATGGCATTATTCATGGGGGCATAAGGCTTTTGACGAGAAACGATATTGGGATGCGTTGCTGTATTTCGAGACGGCTTTTCATTTGTTGAAAGAACAATGGTATGTTGGTAAACTGTCGGATGAGGGCTTACAGATATTCTATCATTGCTGTTATTTGATAGGTTATTGCTATGCAGAAATGCGATTGTATCAGAAGGCATATTTTTACCTCGACATCGTATGGCCGTTGAAGGTTATTACATATTGTGCGGAATACATAAACTGCTTGGTTAATAGTAAAGATGTCCGTGCAAATAACATGATAGCGGAAGAATTAGAACGGTTGGACGCTTTGAAAGACGAAGATTTTACAACGGAAATTTCCGATTATTATCGTTTCCTGCTTCGTAGACACGCTCATGTTCTTACGGATATGCATCGTTTGGATGAGGCGGAAGAGTTATTGAAAAAATTATTGGAAACTGATGGTCGTACAGAATTTATCCAAAATGAATTGGATTACATCAAGCAATTACGTGAAGAGTAACAAGGATTGAGCGCTCTTTTGAAATTATAAAGTGGCATTATGACTTGAAGTTTATCAAAATGATGAAAGTATTGACGTATTTCTTGTTATACAATCTTTTTGGGCATAAGAATTTAAGAGAAAAATCTATGCCAAAAAAGATTGTAATTGAATAACTTTGTGGTAATTTCAACTTTATTGGTACAGATGCAGAAAGTAATAAATATAAAACAATCTTGATGGTAAAAATAGACTATGAAATTTAAGAAAATTGATAAGGATGAGCTGGTGGGCAATGTTGTCGTTGGAGGCGTTTTGGCCGGATTGGTATTGAGTGTTCCATTTTTAATATTGGCAAATGGTGTAAAGAAGATTTATAACCGCATACCTGCCGTTGCAAGAAAGCGCGAGAGACTTAATGCCGAGATTCGTAAGCTGGAGCAGATACTCGGGCTTGAAGGCCGTGATGAAACCTGCGTGCAGTATGATCCTTATTTCTACAGAAATTTTTCACGCGACAGGCTTCATTATTATTATGCGCTGAAGAATAAAGTGGAGAGGGGATATAAGAGTCCGGACATTGTCTTGGCAATGAAAATAAAGAAACCTGAAATAAATTTCCTGGATATTCTGGAATCACCTATTTGTCGTGCCAATTCAGGCCCGAGTAAATATATCGTTTATCTGATGGCAGACAAAGGCATTTATAACATACCTGACGAAGCTGTGCAAAAGGTGCTGAAAGAAGATTTGGGAATGGAGTTGGTCGATGATGACTTTAAGTCTTTAGGTTTGGCTACATTGTCTGAATGCGGTCGCCCCGGAGATTATTTCATTATGTCTGCTCCCGGTGAATTTCTTTATGAAGATGTTTCATACAAGAATGAGACGATAAAGAAGCTGATTGAAGACTTTAGGCAGAGAATTCAGAAGTTGTAATGCTCTTGTCTTGTTTACGGCATGTGCCTTAGTTTTAAGTCCAATACACAATTTTATTTTTTAGCATGCAGATGTGATTCTTTTGTAAAATTTTGCAATGCAGGCATATAATGTCTTGAAATAATATCGCTTTAGCAGAAGGCATCAAATGGCTTATTAAAACGTGCCCTTTTGCATGCTGAAAGGCCATGTTTTGCAGTGTAAAAGGCATGCTTTTACATGCAGATGTTTTTCTTTATGTACATACTTGGCCATTATAAACACTTTTATAAATATTTTCAGCATGCAGTATTGCTTACATAGCTTAAGGCATGATGTAAACTGAATATATTTTTAAAAGAAACTCATCACTCGTCACATTACCGCTTAATCTGTTGTAATTCAGCATGTTATGGCGTGATGAGTTGCCGGACAGACTCATCACGTTTAAGTATGCCAGAGTTTGAAAATGTTACTTTATGCGGATGCGGACAATATTGTGATGAGTTCATCCGGTAACTTGTCACACTGTAATGGCTTGAATGTCAGGTCTTTATGCACGGATGTGACGAGTGATGAGTTATTTAAAAACTTTTTTATGGTTTGTAAGGCAATATGTCTAATTGATGAAGATTTCTAGGCTAGCGAAAGTCATATCAAACTACAAACATTAGTTAAATAATGAGCGCTTAGTGTTAACAGACTAAGCTTATTAGTTAAATGTGCGGTCGCTTTCACTCTTCTTAACATCAATGTTATTGCTATAACTATAATATTTAGTTATTTTGTAACAGTAAATTCCTTTATCATGAATTTGATGTTGATATTTCGGCAACCACGGTTATTAGCCATGATTGTTGTTAACACGATGTTTGATAAAGTCAAGTAAATGATATTATAAAACAGACCATACTGTAATAAAAGGAGCGGAAACCAAAAAGCTATACGAGTAGGTTTACAGAAAATAAAAGATAATAAAGATATGAAGAGATTGTTCTTATGCGCGTTGTTTGCAGCTGTCTTTGCAACCGTGGCGTCTTATGCACAGACAATATCCAGTGCTGACCTGCCTCCAATAAAACCAATAGAGAAAAATGTGTTTGATACGGCTTATACAAAAATATACTATGAATATTCGTTTAGGAAGGATTCGCTGAAGAGTAAACGTACTGAAGGGCAGACTATCTTGTTGGTCGGCAAATATTGTCTTGGCTTTATGGACTATTACCGGTTGATGTCAGATAATATCAATGACTCTCTTTATTACGCCAAACAATCACCAATGACCTTATTTTCTAAGGTAATGGGCATCATGAAAAATATTGCTTATAAGTATCCTCTTGTTATTGACAAAAGAACGGGGCAGGCTACAATACAGGTGGATAATATAAATAAATATGAATATACAGAACCGCAGCCCGTAATAAACTGGAAACTGGCAGATGGTGACACCGTGATTTGCGATGTGCCGTGCAAGAAAGCATCATGTACCTTCGACGGACGTGAATGGACTGCATGGTATGCTCCGGCATATCATCTGCAGGCAGGACCGTATCTCTTTTCGGGACTTCCGGGGCTTATATTCGACATCAGAGATACAAAAGACAATTATCGTTTCACTCTTAATGGTCTGGAGAACCTTCAGTCTGGAGTTGCGATATATTTGAATGCTGAAAAAAATATAATACGTACTACGCGGAAAAATGTGTTCCGGGCAGTGGAGAATGAGCAACGTGACATACTTAAAGCCTTTAAATTGTCGTCTCCCGGTATCCAGTTCTCAGGAGATATGAAGAAACAAAGTCACAGTCGTCCTTATAACCCCATAGAATTTGAATAAATGAGGCATCTGATTGTTTTTCTATTGCTTTTAGTGCCCGTATGTTTTTTCGGACAAACTGCCAAAGACTCTATTTCGCGTGAGATGAAGTTGCCAGAGGTTACCGTCAAGATGAAGCCTATACGACAGGTAGGAGACACATTAAATTATAATGTATCATCGTTCCGCGGAAAGGACGATCATTATCTTGTGGACGTGTTAAAGAAACTTCCGGGAATAGAGGTGTCGGAGAATGGAACCATATCCTACAGGGGCAACTCCATCAACCGTTTTAATATTGAGGGGCAAGACTTGCTCGGCAACCGTTATAACCAGGCCACGCGAAATCTGCCCGTTGACGCGGTGGCGCAAGTACAGATAATGGAGAACGACCAGCCAATAAGAGCATTGAAAGACAACACACCGTCAGAGCGCGCAACGCTTAACATCAAGCTTAAACGCGACTATAAGTTGAGGCCTTTCGGTGAAATACAAGGGGGCATCGGAGGCTTTGACAACACTTTGTGGAACAACCTTCTGACCATTATAAACATTGCTCCCAAGAACCAGATGCTGGTCACCGCGAAAATGAACAACACAGGCGAGAGCATCAGCGACAATACCTTAGACCATATTGACGTTACCGATATGGACAACTATATCTCGTTGCCCGAAAACATCATCAAAACGTCTTCAGACGTCTATCTGCCAATCATGCAGAAAAGGTATCTGCGCAACAAGTCTTATTCAGTTGGAATTAACCATCTGCACCGAATAGGGCGTTACGGTAATTTACGCACCAACATCACTTATTACGGCACGAGCGACCAGTTGTCCGACAGTACTTACAATTATTACGGAGGCTCACCGGCCATGTCTCTCAGCGAGAGCAGCAAAAGAAAAGCGCACGAGTTTACCCTCATGCCGCACTTGCGCTACGAGTTTAACGCTCCAAAGACTTATCTTATTGACGAGCTTTCGGGGGAGTTGTCGTATACAGACATTTTAAACTGGATGAGCAGCAACGGATTGCCTTTGCAGGAGCGGGTAGGGCGTCATACGTCTTACGTGCAGAACAAACTGCAGATGATTCTTAATGCCGGAAATCTTGTTTACTCAATAAACTCACTGACACGATATTTGCGAAGGAGCGAGACTATGGGAGTTGACGACTCGACATCAACATACAATACGGGCGAGAGGATAATTCTCCAGCGTATGTTTACGCGCAACAGTGTATCTACGTCATTGCCGCTTTGGGGCAACCGCATCAGACTGAAATACAGCATGGAGTATCGCCGTGACAGGCTAAAGGAGGCTTCAAGCAGATTTATGCAAAATTATTATCTGCTCAACAACATCGGGTTCAACTACGCAATAGTATATGCATCCGGATCTGTTACGCTCGATGTGCCTGTTAATGTCTTCTATTCTTCAGTGCCTTGGCGGCATACTGACACAAACGACACTAAAGTCTACGTTTCTCCGTCAATACTTTGGCGGCATGATTTTTCTCCGTCATGGCGCTTGAAAATAAACGGGACATTAAATGAAGACGCCGACAACTCAATATTATACTCTGACAGCATCTTGACAGGTTACCGCACCCGCATGATTCCATTTGACCGAATCGGCTGGAAGCGCACGTCCGGTCTTTCATTCTCGCTTAATTATGTTGACTTCGTAAGAATGTTCACATGGAATATTCTTGCATCGGCGTCATGGATAAAGAACGACTATCGTTATCATTATAGTTACGGAGAGAAATATACGGTGATAACGCCGGTTTGGGAAGACACTGATTCACGCATGATTATTGTGCAGACTTCCGCCGACAAGACGTTCTCAGACATAGGCTTCTCTGTCAACGGCAGAATAAACTATACAAGAAATGAACTGCCTGTTATGCAAAACAATGTGGAGCAGACCGTTAAATCAAACATCCTTTCGCCGTCGCTCAATTTAAGATGGAACAAGTTGTCATGGCTTCAGCTTTCAAACGAGACCACATTTAATCTTTCATGGCAGGACAAATATCAGAACAGTGCCGGATATTCGCTCAGAAGCTGGTTTGAAGCACTCAGGCTGTATGTCTACCCACTGAAAAAAATATCTATGGAGATAGACTGCGAATACACGTCAACAGAAACAGAGAGAGGCAAATATAACCGCAACACTTTTGTTGACTTTCGTATGACCTATAATCCGGTCAACCATATCGAGCTTGGTCTTACGCTGAGCAATGTCTTTGATAGACACGAATACGTAGAAGCGTCTTTTACAGGATTAAACTACCAATATTATTCCATGCCGTTGCGTGGTCGTGAGGTTCTGTTTAGTGTAAAGTATGAATTGCATTGATCGCAAGGCGATGCATGGTTTTTACTAAAGTATACGTGAGTTCGGTATGACATCATTATGCAACAAGCCTGCTTTTGTCAATAATGTCGCCTTATCACGTAGAGAAAATACTATTTACACCTATTTTCCGGGAATACAGCTGCAGAATATGTAAATTGTCGGTGAGCAAACTTTATTTTTCGCCGCGTTCGCGCCACAGGCTGTAGTCTATGGCACAGTTATTATCAGATGCAATCTCTATTGGGGCGTTGCCCTGTCATGAGCCGTCTGATGTTGTGTAGCGGTTGTATAGCTTGACTGCCACATACGCAGCAACAACTAATGCCAGCAATGCCACTATGATACGATGTCTACTGCCTGCAACGGGCAGCGACATCACTGCCAACATATCCGACACACTTGTAAACTTTTCATCCCCAAGCATTGCCGCTTAACGCTCTCAGAACAGCCATGCTCATCACAACACTGCCATTTGGCACGAAAAATGGCGAAATTTGAGTGTTTTCAGCAAAGCATTGATTAACAGGCGCTTAGACCACTTATCCACACAAAGCGATAATGTTAACAAACATTACTCGGCCACTTACGGTGCAAAAGTCATAGGTTTACGACATGAAAATGGTGCTTTTACCATGTTAAAACAGCCGTTTTAAGGCCTGAAAAGCATAATTCTGAACCATTTTTTCGGCATAAAAGCAAACGAATGTTAAAGAATTGACATATTAACTACCATTCATTTAACATCCGTTATACTTGCATTTTCCAGAATGGAAAATATTTTTGTCCTGACTTTTTACCGTCTCATGAACATTCAATACAATATGTCCGGCACACAATAGTCTGCATTTTAACCCCAATTGGTCATTAGACCACACATAGTTTTATATAAAATGCTCTCTTACGACCTTTCTGTCAGTATAGCAGTTCTTGCACTCAATAATGCTAAATTTTACTCAATAGCAATTTTATACTGCATAAAATAATACATATTTTGTGCAATAGACATTGTTATTTGAATAAAAAATAGTAATATTGTATTCGAATAACAACATATAAAAGATGAAAACAATCATTCTGAATCAACGCAAAGAACGTGACGAGCTGATGTCTCGTCCGTATTTGACGCGTAAGAGCAACCAAAATACAGATTTGCTATTGGGCAGCCATCTTATCAAATTGATAACAGGTCCCCGGCGAGTGGGTAAATCCACTCAGGCACTATTGATGCTGCGGGACAAGAATTTTGCATATTTGAACTTCGATAACTATCAATTGCTGGAAGCCTGGGATGCTGATTTGGTAATGCGGATGCTGGATGATGTATATCCCGGGTATGAATATATGTTGTTGGACGAGGTGCAGAACCTTGCCGGATGGGATCTGTGGGTCAGTGAACTGTATAGAAGGGGAAAGAATCTCGTGATAACAGGCAGTAATGCCAGAATGCTCAGCAGCGAAATGGCTACAGTATTAACCGGTAAGTATCTTCAGGTAGAAATGTTGCCATTTAGTCTTGAAGAGTTTTTCAACTGGAATAAGCTTGATCTGCATGCACTGAAACCAGAAAACAAAACAGAATCTCTTGTGCTGACAGACGACTATTTGAGGTATGGCGGTTATCCTGAAGTAGTTGCTTCACGCCAGCTGACCCGTAGTTACCTTGATACGTTATTTGATTCCATCATATGGAAAGATGTTGCAAAACGTCATAACGTCCGGAATGTGACCGACTTGAATAATCTGGCCATGTATCTTGTCTCAAACTTTTGTAATCCTGTCAGTGCTAATGAGTTAGCAACAGAACTTGACTTCTCCAGTGTCAATACGACAAAGAAATATATGGACTATCTCCATGAACCATACCTATTCTATTATTTGTCACGCTACAATAACAAACTTAAGCTGATGAAAAAAGCTCCAAGGAAAGTGTATGTGGTTGACAACGGCTTTGTGGCGTCCAAGGCTTTTTCTTTAAGTGACAATCTGGGACGATTGCTTGAGAATCAAGTTTTCATAGAACTTATACGCCGAGGTTATGATGTTGAAAAGACCATATTCTATTATC
>OGYL01001309.1_pt1 | contig 19354 bp, 14 predicted proteins | sample 1576541 | NCBI WGS metagenome assembly OGYL01 (sample SAMEA3541551, study PRJEB24748) | human gut metagenome | biome: human gut; feature: human-associated habitat; material: faeces | place: China | collected 2012 | reverse complement strand
AAGCGACACTGCGCGACTACGGCTTCTTCAAAAAGGAGCAGGTCCGCGACTTTATCACCCGCGAGCGTCTCGCCCCCGGCGGCAGCCTCCCGGTCAATACCTCCGGCGGCATGCTCTCTGAGGCCTACTTTATGGGCCTTACGCCTCTGGCAGAGAGCGTCATGCAGCTGACCGGCCGCTGCGGCGATCGGCAGCTTGGCAAGCTGGCCGGAACGAAGGAGCCCACCCTGATCGCGTGCAGCGACAACGGCGCGGTCTTCCAGGGCCACGCGGCGATGATTTTGGAGAGAGGGGAATGAGCATGACAGAATTCTTTGAGCCCAGGATCAGCGCCGACACCAAAGCATATTGGGACGGATGCAGAGAGCACAAGCTGATGGTGCAGAAATGCAAGGTCTGCGGTCGGCTCTGCACGCCGCAGAACGCCGGCAGCGACCACCGCAACCACTGTCCGAACTGCCTTTCCAGCCTGCACGTCGACATCGAGCCCGGCGACCGGGCGTCCGACTGCGGCGGCATCATGGAGCCGGTGGCTGTATGGGTGCGCAGGGACGGTGAGTGGGCCGTCATCCACCGGTGCAGACGCTGCGGCGCGCTGCACTCCAACCGCACGGCAGCGGATGACAACCCCATGAGCATCGCCATGCGGCCCCTATGCCAGCCGCCGTTCCCGCTGGAGCGCATCCGCGAGATGACTGCCCTGATGGGCGGCGACGGGAGCATGGAGCGGGAGTAGGAGACTGAGCCTGCTTGAAAAGAAAAGATACCGCCTCGGGGGAGGCGGTATCTTTTTTACAGCGCAGGTGGTTTTATATCACAGGTGGTACTTCTGCTGGTATTCCTCATAGTAGCGGGCGAAGGAGTGGGACTTCATGGCGCGGACGCTGCTGAGGTACTCGTGGGTATCGAAGGAGTCGGACTCCAGCTCTATGATGGCCACGGCGATGTTGGAGCAGTGGTCGGCCACGCGCTCGTAGTTGGTCAGGAGGTCGTTGAACACAAAGCCCTGGTCCAGGGTACAGGTACCGGACTGGAGACGGTCCACATGGTGGGACTTCATCTCATCGCACAGACCGTCGATGATCTCCTCCAGCGGCTCCACGCGGGCGGCCAGCTGCAGATCGTTATTGACGAACGCGCGGATCGTGACGGACAGGATCTCCGTCAGCGCAGCCTCCACGACCTCGAGCTCATGCGCAGCGGCGTCGGAGAAGGAGAGGTTTTTCTCGTGCAGCTCCTTCGCGCCCTCGGCGATGTTCAGCGCGTGATCGGAGATGCGTTCAAAGTCGGAGAGCGTGTGGAGGAATTTGGAGACCTCGGCGTTCTGCCGGACCGTCATCTCCCGTTCCGTCACCTTGACCAGATACGTACCGAGCTTATCCTCATAGCGGTCGACGGATTTTTCCAGATCCTCGACCAGCTTATAGCGCTCGTCAGAGAAGCCGTGCAGCAGGGCGACAGCCTCGACAAAGTTCCGCTTGGCCTCCTCGGCCATGGCGTTGATGGTCAGGCGGCTCTGCTCGATGGCCAGCGCCGGGTGCTGGATGAAGCGTTCTTCGAGCCGGACGGCCTCGGGCTCGACCGGCTTCTGCTGCGGCTTGTCCGGGACGAGGAGGTCGACGACCTTCTCGATCTGGCGCGTGAACGGCAGCAGCGCGACGACCTTGATGAAGCGGAAGACCGTATTGGCAAAAGCGATCGAGACGCTCGTCATGATGCGGTCTGCGAATGGGAAGCGGATGAGCGCGTCAAGACAGTAGTAGATCGCGGCAAAGAAGATCACGCCCGTGACCTCAGCGACCAGATAGACCATGGCCGTGCGCTTGCCGTCGACCGAAGCGCCGATGGCGGAGAGCAGGACCGGCATGGCCGCGCCGATGGCGATGCCCATGATGATCGGCAGTGCGATGGAAAAATCGATGATGCCCGTCGAGGCCAGCGCCTGCAGAATGCCGACGGCCGCGGAGGCCGACTGCAGCACGCAGGTGAAAAGCGTACCGAAAAGGATGCCGAGGAAGGGATTGGAGAACGAGGTCAGGATGCGGATAAAAGTCGGATCCTCGCGCAGCGGCGACACAGCCGCGGACATCGTGGACATGCCGAACATCAGGACTGCGAAGCCCATCAGGATATCGCCGATGTGCTTTTTGGCAGGGTCTTTGCTCGCCATGCGCAGCACGATACCGATCACGGAGATCACGCCTGTGAGCGTCGCCGTTGAAAACAGGTCCATCCAGCCGCCGGTGGAGCCGATATCCGAAAGACAGATGATCCAGCCCGTAATGGACGTGCCAAGAATGGCGCCGAGCACGATGGAGATCGACTGCCGCACCTTCATCATCCCGGAGTTGACGAAGCCGACCACCATGACCGACGTCGCCGAGGACGACTGGATCACGGCCGTCACGCCCGTGCCGAGCAGGAAGCCCTTGACCGGGCTGCCGGTCAGCCGGTATAGAATCAGCTCCAGCTTATTGCCCGCCACCTGCTTCAGTCCGTCGCCCATCAGTGCCATGCCGAACAGGAACAGCGCGATGCCGCTGAACAGAGAGATCACATTCGAAATACCCACACCTAACATCCTCTCGTTGTATTAATTGTATGTTAAATGCCGAATCTTAAATGTATCGCAGGTTTTATCTTAAATTCATGTTAAATCTTGCTTTTTGTTTACATTTCACGTAAACTTAACAAAAAGAGGCACGACGATTTTACATTCCCATTCTATTGTATGTCCAAAAGGAGTGAAACAGATGATTTATTTACTGGAAGACGACGACTCCATCCGCAAGCTTGTCCTCTACGGGCTGGACAGCCAGGGCTTTCAGGCCAAGGGCTTCGCGCTTCCGTCGGAATTCTGGCGGGCGATGGACGCCGAGATGCCGGAGCTCGTTCTGCTCGATATCATGCTGCCGGAGGAGGATGGGCTGTCCATCCTGCGCAAGCTCCGCGCCCGGCCCGCGACCAAGCGGCTGCCCATCATCATGCTGACCGCGAAAAATTCGGAGTATGACCGCGTCATCGGCCTCGACCACGGGGCGGACGATTTTGTTTCCAAGCCCTTCTCCATGCTCGAGCTCATCGCGCGCATCCGAGCGGTCCTGCGCCGGGCGGAGCCTGCGCAGGCGAGCGGCGATTTTTCGCTCGGCCTGCTCTTTGTCTCCCCGGACCGCCACGAGGTCAAGGTCGGCGGCAAGGATGTGACGCTGACGAACAAGGAATTCGAGCTTCTGTGCCTGCTGCTGCGGAACAAGGGCATCGTCCTCACCCGCGCAACGCTGATGGACCGGGTCTGGGGCTTTGAATCCGAGCGCGAGAACCGCACGCTCGACGTGCACATCCGCACGCTGCGCGTCAAGCTCGGCGAGGCAGGCAGCTATATCGAGACCGTGCGCGGCATCGGCTATAAGATCGGAGGCGAAAACGCATGACCGCAAAGATCTTCCGCAATGCATTCCTGATTGGCTTTACCGTTCTGCTCGCGTGCGTCCTGCTGTTCTTCTTTATCATGTATTCCAATTATCAGGCGCAGGCATTCGACAATCTGGCGATCGAGGCGGAGCATATCTCCGAGGGCATGCAGATCTGCGGCGGTGAGTCGTATCTTTCCGCCGTGCAGTCCGGCGAGCGCATCACCTGGATCGCGGCAGACGGCTCGGTCCTCTATGACAATATGGCGGACTCCAGCACGATGGAAAACCATCTCCAGCGGCCGGAGGTCGCCGAAGCCTTTGAGACCGGCAGCGGCCGCTCTGACCGGTATTCCTCCACGATCCTGGAGAAAAACAACTATTATGCTCTTCTGCTGAAGGACGGGACGGTCCTGCGTGTGGCAGGAAAGCAGACGAGCCTTGCGGCCATGGCGCTGATGCTGGTGCAGCCGTCCTTATGGATCGTTGTTCTGGTGCTGGTTCTGTGCGGATTGCTTGCTATGCGGCTTGCCAAACAGATCGTGCGCCCGATCAATGCTATCAATCCCGATAACCCAAACGCGACACCGACTTATCCAGAACTTCAGCCTCTGATTTCCCGCTTGCAGGAGCAGAATCGCACCATTCGGACGCAGCTGAGCGAATTATCGACACGCCAGCGTGAGTTTGACGCAATCACAGAAAACATGCGCGAAGGTTTTCTGATTGTCGATGACAAATGCAATATCCTTTCGAGCAATCGCAGCGCACTGCGTCTACTGGGGATAGACGGCACACAAAAGCCTGAAAACCTGCATCAAGTGGTTTGCTCCAGCGAACTTCTGGCGTTGGTTGACGCTGCGCTGGACGGAACGCGCGGAGATGAGGAACTTTCCTTCAGCGGCGGCACATGGCAGCTGTTCGCCAATCCGGTCATTACCGGCAACCGTGTGACGGGTGCAATCGTGATCTTCATGGATGTGACAGAGCGGGAGCAGCGCGAGGCACTGCGGCGCGAATTTTCTGCTAACGTTTCGCATGAACTCAAGACACCTCTTACCTCCATCACCGGCTTTGCTGAACTCATGAAGGAGGGCATGGTTCCGAAAGAAAAAATGCAGGAATTTTCCGGCGATATCTATCGTGAGTCCCGCCGCCTAATTGATCTGGTAGACGACATCATTCAGCTTTCCCGGTTGGACGAGGGCACGGCGAACTTCACAAAAACATCGGTTGATCTGTATGTGCTGGCAGGCAGCGTGATTGAGAGTCTTCGTCCTGTCGCGCAGCGACAGGATATCACGCTTACCCTTTCCGGACAGCATGCTGTGATTCCGGGCGTTGAGCAGCTTTTGCAGGAAATGATCTATAATTTGTGCGACAACGCAATCAAATATAACGTTCCGGGCGGCAATGTTGCCATTTCCGTCTGGCAGAATGGGCCGACGACAACACTCTCCGTCGTAGATACTGGCATTGGTATTCCCTACGCCGACCAAAGCCGTGTATTTGAGCGATTTTACCGCGTCGATAAAAGTCATTCCAAGGAGGTTGGCGGCACCGGTCTTGGCCTTTCCATCGTCAAGCATGCCGCACAGTACCACGGCGCGAAGATTGAACTCAAGAGCGACCCCGGTAAGGGCACGGCGATCGCTGTCAACTTTACCGCTGCAAAAAAATCGTGAAATCTGATAGGGCCGCTGCTCTGGCAGCGGCCCTGTTCGTACATTTTCCCGATCCTGCCTGAATCGCCTATTTTTCGCTTGCATCACGGTTTTTTATCCGGTAAAATACCGGTATCTATTCTTTGGAGGCGTTTTATGCATGAATTGACGTTTGCTGCCGCCGCGCTGATGCTCTGTGTCGCGGCTGGCTCTTATCTGGCAGGTTGCTGCAACGGCGCAATCATCACTTCCTTCCTGTTTTATAAGGACGATATCCGCAAGCATGGCAGCCATAACGCCGGACTGACCAATTTCTACCGTGTTTACGGCGGAAAATTTGCAGTTTGTGTCATTCTGGTCGATATGCTCAAGGCGTTTGTCGCGGTAAAACTTGGTTCGGTCGTATTTGACGCGTATCTCGGACTTCGACTGGAGGGCGAGTACTTTTCCGCCCTGTTTTGCGTAATCGGGCATATCTTTCCTGCGTTTTATTCTTTTAAGGGCGGCAAGGGCATTCTTTGCAGCGGAACGCTCCTTCTGCTGCTGGACTGGCGCATTGCAGCGGTCGGTTGGGGACTGTTTGCGCTTTTGTGGCTTACAACGCGATATGTTTCGCTCGGCTCTGTATCGGGCGCAGCCAGCTTTCCAATCACGACTCTGATCTTCTGCCGCAGTAACTGGACGGTATTCGTGCTGTCGCTTCTGATTGCAGTCCTTGTGATTTGGGCACACCGGGAAAATATCGGCCGTCTGCTGCACGGCACGGAGTCCAGATTCCGTTGGCATACGGACGCACCTTGAATAAATCGAGCGCTTTTTAGACAGAGAGGTTTTCCATGATCATCGACTTTCACACGCATACATTCCCAGACCAGATCGCAGCCTCAGCCATTGCGCGCCTGTCCAACAATGCGCATATTGAGGCGCACTCCAACGGCACAGCGGGCGGCCTGCTGCTGGCTGAGCGGGCGGCCGGTGTTGACCGTTCAATCATTCTTCCGGTTGCAACGAAGCCAGAGCAGGTTCATCACATCAATGACGCTGCTGCCGCGCACAACGAGCACGCCTTTGTTACAAATATGTTCTCCTTTGCCTGCATCCACCCGGAGTATGCGGACTGGAAGCAGGAACTTGACCGCATTGCGGCGCGGAATATGCGCGGAATCAAAATTCACCCGGCCTATCAACAGACTGATCTGGACGATCCGAAATATCTGCGCATTTTAGAACGTGCAGGTGAACTTGGGCTGATCGTTGTGACGCATGCCGGTCTGGACATCGGGTTTCCCGGCTGCCTGTGCTGCACGCCGGAAAAAGCAAGAAACGCGCTCAAGCAGGCTGGCCCTGTAACGCTGGTGCTGGCCCATATGGGCGGCTGGCGCTGCTGGGACGAAGTTCCGGAATTGCTTGCAGACACCACGGCTCTGCTGGATACATCGTTTTCGCTCTGCCCTTCGGATACGGCGAACGATGAGCATCAATGGCTCTCCGATGAAGCGTTTGTGCGTCTTATACGCACGTTTAGTGCGGAGCGAATTCTGTTCGGCACAGACAGTCCATGGACAGACCCGCAGACAGAACTGCGGCACATCCGCGCACTACCCCTCTCGGATAAAGAAAAAGCCGCCATCCTCGGTGGAAACGCCAAGCGGCTGCTGCGGATCTGAATGCTGCGCATACACAAAAAACAGAGAAAACCGTTTGTGGTTTTCCCTGTTTTTTTAACTTACTCTTTATTTTATGTACACAGCACTGCCGCACAGCGGGCGGTATCCGGTTGACGGATCCAGCAGGAATGCTTTTACGGCTGCAATCTCTCCTGTACCGCATGCCAGATGCAGTGTCAGCGTACTCTGGCCCTGCGCTTTCAGACCGATGTACTGTCCGTTTGCCGCGATCTGTCTTCCATTCCTATCGTATGCCGTGCACAGGAGCCAGCCCGACATGGCGGACTGCGTTTTGTTCTCAATCAGGATCGCAGCGTCAGCTTCGCTTCCGCCGCTGACGGAACGGAACTGCATCCGGATCCCGGAGGCCTCTCTTGGAATGTTCGTCCGGATCGTAAGCGTCTCAGAGTCTGCCCGGTTTCCGGCAGAATCAAGCGCGCAGACTGTTACGGCAAGCGTCTGCTCACCGAATACACCCTGGAACTGAGCCGTCCACACAGCATCAGCCTCTGTCATCGGGACAGTCCAACTCTGGCCGTCCTCTTCGGAAATCTGAAGCCATGCCGAAGAAACCGCGTTGTCGTCCTGAATGCGGGCGGAGATCGACAGTTCTGCCGCGCTGAGAACCGTCTGCTTCGGATATTGGATTGCAGAGATCACAGGCGGCGTATTATCGACCGTGAATGTAAACGTATACGGAACCGCATTTGCGTTTCCAAGCGTATCAGAGGCCTGGAAATACGCAGTATGCTCCCCGGCGCTCAGTGGGACTGTGATCTTGCAGAGGAATTCGCCGGTCGTTTCGTTGTAATGATCCGCAAGGTTTGCTTCCGTTACCAGTGGCTCCTGCTCATCCAGCCAGAATTTGAATTTCTGGATTCCGCTCAAGTCGCTGACGAGGGCGGAAATGGTCGGCGTGGCTGTTTGGTCGGTCGTTGCGAAATCTGTGATCAGCGGAGCGGCGTTATCTGTTGCCAGAATATATTCACCGTTTTTGACAACGGAAACGGTGACTGACTTTGCAGTCTTGTCCTGACGGCTCTGCGGCTGGCAGATGTAAATATTCCGCTCAGTGTCAAAGTAATAGATATATACGTTCGCGTCTGCGCCAGCATTTGCGGCAGCCAGCATGTCGTCCGTGTAGCGGAGCGTCAGTTCCACCGGCTTTTGCGCCAGTGTCTTGTCCGGAACTTCCTCCTGCATCTCCTTATCCGTATAGACTGTGAGAGAATACGGCTCGCCCAGCGTAATCGCGATTGCAGCATTGCTCACCGGCTCAGCAGCGTCCGTCAGAGACATGATCGCAAAACTCTCTGCCTGTGCGCCGGTCTGTGCCTTCTTTACGGACGAAACCTGCGCAACCCAGCTATCGACGGTTCCCTTTACAGAAATATACTGTTCATGCAGACCTTTCTTGATCTCGGAGCATGTGCTGCTGATCTTTTCATTGATGATGCTACAGATCGCCTGAATGGGCTCTGCAACCAGATTAAGCGCACCCTTTTTCTGCGCGTCGATCTCATCTCTGGGCACTTCATCCTGAGAGAGCCTGTAATACACACCGTCTTTCCGGCAGCCTGTCTCCGTCTCATAGCTGAACGATCGGATTGCACCCGCAGACAGCTTGAGTTTTCCACCAATGAATATCTTGATGCCGATTGGGATCTTGATATCGATAGAACTGGTTTCTTTCTTTTTGACAGACAGCGCTGCATCGTATTTCCCGTCTAAAATCGTCCGTATAGCATCCTCCAGCTTTACAATTCCCAACAGTCCAGTTTTGCCCGTTGTAAATTTGGCCAGATTCTGATTCTCCTGCTGAAGCCGGATCGCCTCGTCACCAGAGATCGTGTACGTCTGGCTCTCTCCAACAGCTTCCTTTGCAAAGCCGAGGCTGCTCTTCTCTGCACTGTCGTATGTAAAAGAAATCTTGGATAACACGTCATTCTTTCGCTCGGCGCTGACTGCGTATGAGATGATACTATCTACCCCAAACATACCAAGCGGTGAATTGATAAGCGGAAGCAGTGCCGATTTGATGTGCATGTCTGCCTCGATCTTGGTTGTGAAGCCATTTGTCTGTTTCAGTAGGTCAAGTTCTGTTTCGTGCGAGATAGCCGTCCCGCCGCCAACACTGAACAGACTGCTTTCACCACCGTCGCCATCACTACAATTTGCGGATGCGTCTGCAGACAGCGAGATTTCTGTCTCACCCGTCAGAACTGTAGCATCGTTGTAGCCATTGAGTTCAGCAAAGAGTTCGTACAGTAGCATTGATTGATTCACAGATTGCAGCATACCGTGGATCAGGAAATACCCCAGTTTTTGCTGCTGTTCCAGATTCGTTGGATCGTAGTTTTCAATCTGAACACCACGCTCATACTTGACTGCACTTCCAACCTCACCAGATACGCTGATAAGCTTATAATCCAGTCCGAGCGCGTCCGCCTGAATGCCTGTATCAAGCTTCATGCCTTTTGAAAAAGACTGCTGATACGATGCCTTGACGGAGCGGCTGCCGTCTTCATAAGTTTCCTTGATTTTTGTTTTTCCACCCAAGCCAAGCGATTCCGTCAGATCGATCAGTTTCGCCTTTGCAGATGCCGCCCCCAACTCTCCGCCAGCGCCAATACCAATGGAAGCACCGAGTTCGATGCCGGAATAAATCGTTGCCTCCTGTGAATAGGAGAATTTCTTGACACGCACCGGAAGTGCATGGATATTTCCGGAAATCTTTTTCGCGCCGTCTACAAACATTGAGAGCATGATCGTCTGCACTGTCGCATCGCTTGCAGTCAGTCTCGGAGTGACGACCAGAAAAACGCCATTTCCGTCCGTGACGCTGCCGCCGGACGTGCTGCTGCCGTCATCCATGAGGAATTGAAGCTCCACATTTTTCCCGGCAACCGGCGCTCCCAGACTGTCCAGCAGCCGGAATCTGGCATACCCGTAACCAGCCCCATTTACCACGATATCACCAAGCGGAAGATATTCGATCGAATACACGCCTTCTTCCGCAGGTGTCCATGCTTCCAATTTAAACCCGTTCCATGTGCCAGCGGCAGCGTCATAAGCTTCGCTGTCAGTCCATCCACGCTTTCCTTGGATATAATATATTGTGACTGAAGATGGGCAATCATCGAACGCTTGATAGTACGATGTTGGAGCATCGCCTAAAAATATTATTCTCTCCAGGCGAGTGCTTCCAGTAAACAATAAATTTCTAAGTGTCGTCACACTGGCTGGGATTGTCACGCTCACAAGATTGCTGCAGCTTTGAAAAGCGCCAAGGCCAATGCTCTCTACGCCATCCGGTATTGTCACATTTGTAAGGCCATCGTTTCCAGAAAATGCAAACATTCCGATGCCCGTTACGCTATCCGGGATTATGGTGGTTTTACACCCATTTATCAGCACGTTGCTATTTGTCTCAATGATCGCATTGCAGCCGTTTCTGCTGTCGTATACAGGATTATCGGGTGAAACCACGATACTTGTGAGATTTTTCCCAGAGAATATACTATTTTCAATGCTTGTTACGCTAGCCGGAATCGTCACACTCGTGAGACTGTCACAGCCCGAAAATGCTAACTGAGCAATGCTTGTTACACTGTTTGGAATTGTCACACCCGTGAGACTGTCACAACCCCCAAATGCTGAATTAGCGATGCTTGTTACACTGTTTGGAATCGTTACGCTCGTGAGACTGTCACAGCCCGAAAACACAGCAGATTCAATCTTTGTTAAGCTGTTTGGGATTGTCACACTGGTAAGGCCACTCCGCGAAAAAGCACCGCTCTCAATACTTGTCACGCTGTCTGGAATCTCTACGGTTGTCAGTTTTTTACAGCTCGAAAAAGCGTATTCACCTATACTTGTCACGCTGTCTGGAATCACTACATTTTCTAAGCAACTACAGTACCAAAACGCAACGCTTCCAATCCTCGTCACGCCATTTTCGATGACAGCTGTTTTTGCTTTATTCCACCACGGGCAGCGGTCTGAAGAAAAATCAAAGTCTTTCATTTTTCCTTTTCCGCTGATCGTCAGAGTACCTGCTGAATCCAGCGTCCAGGTCAGGTTTGTCCCATCTCCTTCTCCGCCGCAGTAGCCGGAATCGACGATATCTGCCGCGAAGATCTCCGCTGTCAGCGCAGCCAGCATGCACAGGGCTAGCGCAAGCGCGGTGAGTCTGCGGAACTGTCCAGACTGCTTTTTCATGCTTTTCTCCTCTTTCCTCTTTTTTTCTTTAGCAAATACTACCTGAATTGATTGTACACAGAAAACTCCTTCTTTGCAACCGATTTATAGAAAAAGAGAGAAAATCTGTGAAGATTTTCTCCCTTCATGGCAGTTCTCTCTGAGATCAGGAGCCGGCTTTTTTATCCATTTTCCAGACTCATCGTTGCAAAAGCATTCAAATCCTGCCCGGCGCGTTTTCCGGCCAGATATTCGTAATAGCCCTGTGCGCCGATCATGGCGCCGTTATCGCCGCAGAGACTGAGTGGGGGCATACACAGGCGGATGCCGAGCCGCTGCGTCTCGCGCGTGAACTCACCCCGGATGCGGGAATTGGCCGCGACGCCGCCCGCGATGGCAAGTGTTTGATAGCCTGTTTCCTTTAATGCCTGCATTGTCCTTGGTACCAGCATATCGCTGACTGCTTTGGAAAACGATGCACACAGAGACGGAATATCCAGTGCTTCGCCGCGCTGCTCATGTGTGTGAATGAGGTTCAGTGCTGCGGTTTTCAATCCCGAGAAAGACATGTCCAGCGGATTTCCGCTGAGTTTTGTGTGCGGCATAGGATATTTGGTTTCATCGCCGCTCTGTGCCGCTTTGTCCAGCGCTGCGCCTCCTGGATATGGCATGCCAATCACGCGTGCAATCTTGTCAAAGCACTCCCCTGCCGCGTCGTCACGCGTTGTACCCAGAATGCGGAATTTTGTGTAATTCTGCACGTCAACAATCAGCGTATGCCCGCCAGAAACGACAAGGCACAAAAACGGAGGCTCCAGATCGGGGTACGCCAGATAATTAGCCGCAATGTGCCCGCGGATATGGTGAACCGGAACAAGCGGTACACCGAGACTGTACGCTGCTGCCTTTGCAAAATTCACGCCAACCAGTACCGCGCCGATCAGCCCCGGCGCATAGGTCACAGCGATTGCGTCGATTTCCTGCCGCGTCATGGACGCGCGCGCGAGCGCCTCATCTGCCAGCGCATAAATCGCTTCGATGTGCTTGCGCGAAGCCAACTCCGGCACGACGCCGCCATAGAGACGGTGCAGTGCGACCTGCGAGGCAATGCAATCTGTCAAAACTGTTCTTCCGTCCTCTACAACAGCGACGGCGGTTTCGTCGCAGGAGGATTCCACGGAGAGAATTCTCATTTCAGTTCCTTTCTGAGAATGCGCGCATCCTCTTTGGGGTGTTGGTAATAGTTTTTCCGCAGTCCGATCTGCTCAAAGCCGAGCGAGGCATAGAGTGCGATTGCAGGCAAGTTGGAATCCCGGACTTCAAGCGTCAGGCTCGTTGCCAGCATTTGTTTTTTCAGCGCCTCACACAGCGCGAGAACGAGTGCACGGCCAATACCGTGCCGACGGTAATCCGGATGCACAGCAACGTTCATCATATCGGATTCACCCAGAACCGTCTGGCTGCCGATATAGCCCGTGACGATATCTCCATCCATGGCACAAAGCCAGAGGCTCAACGGATTCTGCAATTCATGCGCAAGAATCGATTCCGGCCACGGGTCGGAAAAGCAGGACGTCTCCAGTGCAGCGATCTGTGCAAGCTGCTCTGCTTCCATCGGTGTTATGGCGATTTCTCTCGTCATTTTCATTTCGCCTCGTACCAACTTGCGCCGGACTTTGCCTCCGCCAGCAACGGAACGTTCAGGCGCACAACGTTTTCCATCTCAGCAGTCACGATTTTTTTGACCTGCTCCGCCTCCTTGATCGGACATTCAACGATCAATTCATCGTGAACCTGCAAAACAAGACGTGCCTTGAGTTTTTGCTTTCTGAGCGCAGCGTCAACACGGATCATGGCCAGCTTGATAATATCAGCTGCCGTACCCTGAATGGGCGTGTTAAGCGCAACGCGCTCACCGAAGGAACGAATATTGAAGTTGCTGCTCTTGAGTTCCGACAACTCGCGGCGGCGGCCGAAAAGTGTGGTCACATAGCCGTCACGTTTTGCCTGCTCGACAATTTCGTGCATATAAGTTCGGACGCCTGCATAATGTGCCAGATAATTGTCAATATACTGCCGCGCTTCCTTGCGTGTAACGCCAATGTCTTCTGAGAGCGAAAACTCCGAAATTCCATATACAATGCCAAAATTGACAGCCTTTGCGTGGCGGCGCATAAGCGGCGTGACCTGCTCCGGCTCCACCCCAAAGACCTGTGCGGCGGTTGCAGTATGGATATCAAAGCCGGACCGGAATGCTTCCTGCATGGTCTTGTCATCTGCGATATGCGCCAGCACACGCAGTTCAATCTGACTGTAATCCGCATCGACGAAGACACAGCCGTCGCTGGGAACAAACATCCTGCGGATCTCACTGCCAAGTTCCGTGCGGATGGGAATATTCTGCAGATTTGGGTCTGTCGAGGACAAGCGGCCTGTAGCTGTGACCATGTTCTGGAATGTAGTGTGGATGCGTCCGTCGTCGGCAATTTGCTTAACAAGGCCATCCGCATAGGTGCTTTTCAGCTTCGTCATAGCGCGGTAATCAAGGATCGCTTCAATGATTGGATGCTTGCCCTTGAGTTTTTCAAGCACATCTGCGTTTGTTGAGTAGCCGCTCTTGGTTTTTTTACCTGCTGGCAGGCATAGTTCGTCGAAAAGGACTTCTCCAAGCTGTTTGGTAGAATTGATGTTGAATTCCCGCCCGGCAAAGCTGAAAATGGTCTGTTGAGCCGCTTCAATGCGGCTTTGCAGCATGTTTCCAAATGAGATCAGCGCCATCTGGTCAACCTTGACACCGATACATTCCATTTCAGCCAGCACCCGACAGAGCGGCAATTCAATCTCATAATAGAGTTTTTCCATACCGTTCTGCGCAAGCTTTTCCGGCAGCGCGTCATACAGCGCTGAGATCGCAGCTGCCTCCGCAAGTCGATTGCATACGCGCGCAGCCTCTTCACCAACTTCTTCCTTGTCTGCGCGGCCGATCTCAAAGCCAAGCTGATGTATAACCACGCGGTCAAGTTCATAGCTGCCCTGTGTTGCATCCAGATCATAAGCAGCCAGCGCGGTATCAAAAATAAACCCATCTGCCGGATATCCCAGTTCCAGCAAGCGGCGCATGAGCGGCTTGCAGTCATGCACGACTTTCTTCACGGACGCGCCGAGCAGAGTTGACATAAAACTTCTGCTTTTCAGTGCTTCATGGCCAAAATAATAGCCAGATTCCCCTGTGACAACAGCAATTCCAGATAAGTCTGATTCGGTAGCTAAAGTTACATAATGTTCTTTCTGAAAGGATGCTGCAAGCGCCTCGGCACGGGCAGCATCATATACCGCTTCGCTTGTGCAGATGCCCTCAAGGCTTCCGTTCTCCGCTGCTTCCTGCGGCGCGTGCAGGCCGTACCGGGAAATCAGACGCGTAAACTCCAGGCGTGTGAACAACCTGTACAATGCAGCCTCGTCATATGGCTGCACGAGACATGCTTCCGGCGAAAACGCAATCGGCGCTTCGCAGCGGATTGTTGCTAAATCGTAAGAGAGATAGGCACTATCCTTCCCCTGTTCAAGCTTTGCGCGCAGCTTTTCCTTGATTGCGTCCAAATGCGCATACACGCCGTCCAGCGTGCCATAATCCAGCAGAAGCTGCGTTGCCGTTTTCGGGCCGACGCCCGCAACGCCTGGAATATTGTCCGAACTGTCACCCATGAGGGCTTTCAGGTCGATCAGATGGATCGGGTCAAAGCCATATTCCTCGCGGAATTTTGCAGGGTCATAATTGACCGCGACGGTCTGAGACAGCTTGGACGAGACAAGCTTAACCGTCACATGCTCGTCGATCAGCTGTAAGGAATCCCGGTCTCCGGTGACGATCACGCAGTTCCAGCCCGCATGGCTGCACCGCTTTCCGATCGTACCGATCACGTCATCAGCTTCCCAGCCCTCGCACTCAAAAATTGGAATCTGCATGGCCCGCAGAACGTCCTTCATGACAGGCATCTGCATAGCAAGTTCATCAGGCATGGGATGGCGCGTAGCCTTGTATCCGTCGTATTGCAAATGGCGGAATGTCGGTGCCTTGAGATCGAACGCGACGCAGAGCGCGTCTGGCTGTTCCTCTGCGCGGAGTTTCTCAAGAATATTCAAAAACCCGTAAATTGCGTTAGTAAAGAACCCATCCTTGGTCGTCAGTGCACGGACACCGTAATAGGCACGGTTAATGACGCTGTTTCCATCGAGAACCATCAGCTTCATGGGCGTAAACTCCTTTGCATTTCTGTATTTAGTTTATCACATTTCTGTCTTTCTTTCAAGAAAGGCGCTTCACAGGTTGACGGTTTCCTGAAAAAACACTATACTGAATAAAAACGAAAAGGAGCGTATCGATATGATCTACTCTTCAAAGGACATGGAATCCCGCGCTGTTCTGGATACGGTAGCAAAGGTCTGCGCTGCTGCGCGTACAGCCCCGAAGACCAGAGGCATGGATGGGCTTGTAACCTGCGTTTTAACGGGAGATGAGAAAACACAACTGGCTGCGCATATGCGAAAGCTGGCTGATGAACTGAAGTATGCGTTTTTCAGCCGCGACGCAGACAACCTCGACGCAGCCGACGCCGTTGTGCTTTTTGGAATGGAAGAAGTGCGGCGTGGACTTGACGCAGGCTGTCAGTACTGTCATTTTAAAAGCTGCGCCGACTGTGCAAAGCAAGATGGTCTGTGCGCGTGGGACGCCGTTGACGTCGGCATCGCCATTGGTTCCGCTGTTTCTGCCGCAGCTGATGCGCGTGTAGACAGCCGTGTGATGTTCTCTGTCGGCCGTGCAGCAAAAAGCCTCGGCCTGCTTGGTGAAAAAGCAACGCTGGTTCTCGGCCTTCCCCTCAGCGTAAGCGGAAAATCCCCGTTTTTCGACCGAAAGCCAAAGAAATAAACCACCGCAAGCTGCGCGTTGGCTAGGTGTAATGTTATATCGCCATCACATATACCTGACAGGGATTCCATTCATCCCATAATGTCGGAAATACCTCAAATTCCTGAAAGCCGAGTGACAGGTAAAACTGATTTGTGCGGTCATATTCCTCGTATTTTCCCATCTGTACAGTTTTTACCTGCATAAAAGAATAACCGGCTTTGCCTGCTGCTTCTTTTGCACTTTGAAACAGTTCCCGTCCAATCCCCTGGCGATGGTATTCCTTTAAGACGCCCATAACGTATAATTCAACGGTAGCCGTTCCTGTTTCTTTCAGATATAAAAAACCAACGGGCTTGTCTGCGTCATAGGCGCAGAAGAATTGTTTATCGCCGCTTTCTGTGATGTAATCCTCCCTTGCCTCTGGGATACCGAACCATTCCGGAAGCGCTTCCAGAATGCTCCGCGTCACAGCCTGTTTTTCGGTGCTGTTTGTCAGCTGGCATATTTTCATTAGCTACTCCTGTAAATTCAGATTGGATAATCTTTTGATGCGCAAACCCGGAGCAAATGCTCCGGGTTTTGTTTGCTCAGATGTGCTTCCACTTTACACCGCCAGGGATATCGGTGATTTCAACGCCCTGCGACTTAAGTTCATCGCGGATACGGTCGGCCTCGGCAAAGTTCTTGGCTTTCTTCGCATCGTAGCGCGCCTGGATCTGCGCGGTCACAGCGGGATCATCATTGCCGTCCTCGCAGAAGATGGAATACGCGCCTGCGGCGGGCTTTTCCGCCGCATTGCGCTTGCGGATCTCATCAGCCTTTTTGCACAAGTCAAGGCTCAGCACCTTGTCAAAGTCATCAAGAACAAACAGTTTCGTTGCATCGCTGGTCTTATACTTGAGCACGTCATACAGAGCTGTAATGGCGAGAGACGTGTTGAGGTCGTTGCCGAGCGCAGCGTTGAATTTTTCTCGCAGAACCGCCACAGCATCTTCGTCAATCTCTCCATCGCCGGGCTTCAATGCGGCGATCTTGGTCAGTAGCTTCTGATACGTTCCTGCAGCATTGTCGAGGTTATCCCATGTGAAGACCAGATTACGGCGGTAGTGGCTCTGCAGGCAGAACAGGCGGTAGCACAATGGGTCATAACCCTTCTGTTCGAGCAGGGACACCGTCAAAAATTCGCCCTTCGATTTGGACATTTTGCCGCTGGCAGTATTCAGGTGCATAACGTGCATCCAGTAATTGCACCAGTGGTGGCCAATATAGCTTTCCGACTGCGCAATTTCGTTCGTATGGTGCGGGAAGGCATTGTCGATGCCGCCGCAGTGGATATCGAGGTGCTCGCCCAGATATTTGAGCGAAATGCCGGTACATTCGATGTGCCAGCCCGGATAGCCAACGCCCCACGGAGAATCCCACTTGAGCGCCTGATCTTCAAACTTGGATTTTGTGAACCAGAGCACAAAGTCGTTCTTGTTGCGCTTGTTCGTATCCTCCTCGACGCCCTCGCGGACGCCGACGGCGAGGTCTTCTTCCTTGTGATCGTTGAAAATATAGTATTTTTCAAGCTTAGATGTGTCAAAGTATACATTGCCGCCCTCAATGTAGGCATAGCCTGTGTCGAGAAGCTTGGTAATGATCTTGATATACTCATCAATGCAGCCGGTAGCTGGCTGAACAACGTCGGGCTTCTTGATGTTCAGCTTGCGGCAGTCGTCAAAAAAAGCGTCAGTGTAGAACTTGGCAATCTCCATGACAGTTTTATGCTCGCGGCGGGCGCCCTTGAGCATCTTGTCTTCTCCCTCATCCGCGTCGGAGGTCAGATGGCCGACGTCTGTGATGTTCATGACGCGCTTCACGGGATAGCCCGCGTAGCGGAGGTATTTTTCCAGCACATCCTCCATGATATAGCTACGCAAATTGCCAATATGCGCAAAGTGATAGACCGTCGGGCCGCAGGTATACATTTTGACCAGCTTCGGGTCATAGGGGACAAATTCTTCCTTTTTGTGTGTGGCAGAGTTGTAAAGATACATCGTCAAGTCTCCTTTTTTGTATCGTTGATCTGTTCTTCCAGCAGCGCCATGCGGCGCTTGAGTTCCTCGATTTCCAGCATGACCGGGTCGGGTGTGTGGATATGGTCAAGCTTATCGCCGCAAAGTCGGACGATTCGGCCCGGAACGCCGACGACCGTCGCTCCCTCCGGTACTTCACGCAGCACCACAGCGTTTGCCGCGATGCGGGCGTTGTTACCAACACGGAACGGGCCCAGCACCTTTGCGCCAGAGCCGACCATGACGTTATTGCCAAGCGTCGGATGGCGCTTGCCGACGTCCTTGCCTGTGCCGCCGAGCGTTACGCCCTGATAGAGCAGACAATCGTCCCCAATTTCGGCAGTCTCGCCGATCACAATGCCGGTCCCGTGGTCAATGACCAGCCGACGGCCGATGGTCGCACCGGGGTGGATCTCGATCCCAGTCCACATCTTTGACCACTGTGAGATCGCGCGGGCGATGAAAAAGCATCGCTGTCGGTAAAACCAGTGCGCGATCCGGTAGTCAATCGTCGCGTGCAGACCGTTATACAACAGCATAACCTCAATAGCCGAACGCGCGGCGGGGTCGTTTTTCTTATATGCCCGGATATCCTCCAATAAATGCAAAGACAGTTCCTCCAATATAAAACCCGCCTCCTGAATTGCTCAAGAGGCGGGTTAAAAAACTCGCGGTTCCACTCTGATTTCTTGCTCTGGCTGTAACGTCAGCCTCAACGGGGTCTCCCCTCGCTCCCGAACGCACATTCCCGCACTATCTTTGCCTCCGTTTGCAGCCGACGGCGGAGACTCTCTGAAAAAGTAAAACTGCGGTACTCTTTTCAATCAACGCGATATTGAATTTTCTTGGGAAATCATATCATTGGAACGGAAAAAAGTCAAGCCTAAGTCAAGCTTTCTTCCCAAGGCCGAGGCAGGCCCAGTTTTTGCAGAAATACTCCACCCCCGAATAGACTGTCGTGGCCAAAATCACGATATTCACAATCAGGTCCAGTGTCGAGAGGTTTGGCAGCACCATCATGGCGATCAGGCCTACCATCGTGCAGGAGGTCTTGATCTTACCGCTCCATCCGGCGGCAATTACAGTTCCATTGCTGGCCGCGACCATGCGCAGGCCGCTGATGGCAAACTCGCGCGCGATCACGATGAACACGACCCAGGACGGCATCCGGCCCCAGCCGACGAAGATCATCATGCAGGCCGTCACCAGCAGCTTATCGGCCAGCGGGTCGAGGAATTTGCCGAAATCGCTGACCTGATTGTAGTGGCGGGCAATATAGCCGTCCAAAAAATCGGAAATGCTGGCGATCACAAAGACCGCAACAGCGGCCCAGCGCAGCCAGTCCGCGCCGTTCGCCGACAGCAGCATCAGAACCATGTAGACCGGGATCAGCACTACACGGACAAGGGTAATTTTACTCGCAGTCGTCATTGTATTCTTCCTCCAG
>OGYL01001288.1_pt1 | contig 19507 bp, 14 predicted proteins | sample 1576541 | NCBI WGS metagenome assembly OGYL01 (sample SAMEA3541551, study PRJEB24748) | human gut metagenome | biome: human gut; feature: human-associated habitat; material: faeces | place: China | collected 2012 | reverse complement strand
GGCGATGAGAAATAAAAAAATTCAAATCTGATTTGTCTTAAATTTATGAAAAGATAAGCCGGGCGCCTTCCCCGCTGGGGCAGGTCGAAGTCCTTCGTTTCGGTGCTGGTGGATAGTATCGAATGAATGTCTTACGATTGTCATTTACGGTAAACGTATTTAAATGATAGTGATATTAGCGGCATTGAATGATGGCGGAAGGTTTTGACCTGCCCGTCGGGGAAGGATGCCGCGAATGCGGCAGAAAGGGGTGCAGTTCCACGAGCGCAGCGAGGTTGTATAGTTTTCTCCCGCATCCCGCACTTCCATCTCACCACTTCCCGTACACTTTGTTCGTCATATCCCATAAAATATATCCATCCAAAAGTGATGATAGCTTTATTATTTTTCCAGTGGTATTCTATGTATAGAACAAAGTGTTCATTATTGTAAACGTAGTTCGACAGCGAGATGGAGGCGGTCATGATGTCCTTTCATTGGATTTCACTTCTTTCCGGATGGGGAAAGAGGACTTTTGATTTCTTCCTGTTCCGTACCAGCCATGGAATTTATCAGATCCCGGGATGCGGAAGAGAGCCGTTCGGCATGTAATATAGTCATTAAAAGGAGCCATGAAATGCACATCACTCATTTCATGGCTCCTTTTTTCTTGCTTCTCTTTCCCAAACACTTGCCCAATAGCGTCTATTGATATATGATAGGGAGAAAGTCTTTTTAATGCTGCCGGAAGGGGCGGCCGGAAAAATGGGTAGGAAGGCAGGAGCAGGAGATGGAAAATCGAGATAGTTTCAAATCCCGGTTGGGATTTTTACTTGTCAGCGCAGGCTGTGCCATCGGCATCGGGAATGTCTGGAAATTCCCGTATGTGACCGGGGAATACGGAGGCGCTGTTTTTGTATTGTTTTACCTGATGTTTCTTTTACTGATGGGCATCCCCGTCATGACGATGGAGCTTGCCGTCGGCCGCGCATCCCGCGGGAGCGCTGTCCAGGGCTATAAGAAATTGGAAAAGCCCGGGCAGAAATGGCATATTCATGGCTGGTTCTGTATCCTTGGCTGTCTGCTCCTCATGATGTACTACACGACAGTATCCGGATGGATGCTTGCGTATTTCTGGAAATTCCTGACCGGCGCTTTTGCGAGCGTTCCGACGGAAGCCGTCAGCGGCGTCTTCACGTCCATGCTGGCATCTCCCACGGAAATGGGAATTTTCATGGCACTTACCGTTTTCGGCGGATTCGGCGTCTGCGGCCTTGGCCTGCATAACGGCGTCGAACGCATCACGAAGGTCATGATGCTCTGCCTCCTGGTCCTCATCGTCGTCCTTGCTGCGCACAGCGTTTCACTCAAAGGCGGCGGACCGGGCCTTGCTTTCTACCTTCTCCCGGACTGGGACAGGGCAGTCGAAGCAGGCATCGGGAACGTGGCAGCTGCTGCGATGAACCAGGCATTCTTCACATTGTCCCTCGGCATCGCTGCCATTGAAATCTTCGGCAGCTACATGTCAGACGACTTCACACTGACGGGCGAAGCCGTGAGGATCACAGCGCTCGATACCTTCGTCGCTGTCCTTTCCGGACTCATCATTTTCCCGGCATGCTTTGCCTACAACGTACAGCCGGATGAAGGCCCGTCGCTCATTTTCATCACACTTCCGCGCATATTCCAGAACATGTCCTTCGGCCAGCTCTGGGGCACACTTTTCTTTGTCTTCATGACATTTGCCAGCTTCTCCACCGTCACCGCGGTCTTTGAAAACCTCATTGCATGCGCGAGAGACAACTTCGGATGGTCAAGAAAGAAAGCCGTCCTCGTGAACCTTGTCATTGTATTCGTTCTGTCCATCCCCTGCGTACTGGGATACAACATCTGGAGCGACGTCCACATCATCGGAGCCAGAGACGTCCTGGACAGCGAAGACTTCATCGTCAGCAACCTGCTCCTTCCGGGCGGCGCGCTCGTCTACCTGCTCTTCTGCGTGACGAAATTCGGATGGGGCTTTGACAACTACATCGCCGAAGTCAATAAAGGCAGCGGACTGAAAATGCCGCTCTGGATCAAACCATATTTCCAGTTCATCCTGCCGCTTCTGATCCTGGTCATCCTGATCAGAGGCCTTATGTAAGCTTCCTTTCCGCGGGAAGCCTTTGCGGCAAAGCGGACCGGGAAATCCGGAAAAGATAAAATGGAGAAAAGAAGAATGGAAGAAAGAGACAGTTTCAAATCCCGCCTGGGATTTATTCTGGTCAGCGCCGGATGCGCCATCGGTATCGGGAACGTATGGAAATTCCCGTACATCACCGGGGAGTACGGCGGGGCCGTGTTCGTATTGTTTTACCTGTTATTCCTTTTAATACTGGGGATACCTGTCGTCACGATGGAATTGGCCGTCGGACGCGCCAGCCACAAGAGCGCCATGATGGGCTTCAAGACACTGGAGCCGAAAGGCAGCAAATGGCACTGGCACGGGTGGATCTGCCTTCTGGGCAGCTTCGTCCTCATGATTTACTACACCGTCGTATCCGGCTGGATGGTCGACTACTTCTGGAAATTCCTGAACGGATCCTTCAATGGCATGGGGCCTGAGAAAGTTGCAGCCACCTTCGATGCCATGGTCGCTGATCCTTATGAACTCATATTCTTCATGGGCCTGAACGTCCTCGTCGGCTTTGCCGTCTGCGCAGGCGGCGTTGCCAAGAGCCTTGAAAAAGTCACGAAAGTCATGATGCTCGGCCTCCTGGGCCTCATCGTTATCCTCGCCGTAAACAGCCTTCTCCTTCCGGGAAGCGCCAAAGGCGTCGAATTCTACCTTCTTCCTGACTGGAACCGCGCCGTCGAAGCAGGCATTGGAAACGTGGCAGCTGCTGCCATGAACCAGGCATTCTTCACACTCTCCGTCGGCCAGGGCTCCATGGAAATCTTCGCCAGCTACATGAGCCGCAACAACACCCTGGGCGGCGAAGCAGTCAGAATCACCGCGCTTGACACATTCGTAGCCCTGATGGCAGGCCTCATCATCTTCCCGGCATGCTCTGCATTCGGCGTAGAACCATCCGAAGGCCCGTCCCTCATCTTCGTTACACTGCCAAACGTATTCATCAACATGTCCTTCGGACAATTCTGGGGATCCCTCTTCTTCGTCTTCATGACATTCGCCAGCTTCTCCACCGTCACCGCCGTCTTCGAAAGCCTCATCGGCAACTGCATGGACGACTTCGGCTGGAGCAGAAAGAAGACAGTCCTCATCCTTCTGCCCTTCGTATTCCTGGGCAGCATTCCCTGTGCACTCGGCTTCAACGTATGGTCCGACGTGCAGATCGCAGGAAAAGGCATCCTCGACATGGAAGACTTCCTCGTCAGCGGCCTTATCCTTCCGCTCGGCTCCATCATCTTCGCCCTCTTCTGCGTATCCAAGTACGGCTGGGGCTTTGACAAGTACTTAGAAGAAGTCAACACCGGCACAGGCATGAAAATGCCCCGCTGGATCCGTCCCTACTTCTGCTACGTACTCCCGCTCCTCATCCTCTTCGTATTGGTCAAAGGCCTGATGTAAAAGGATAAGGGAAATAAAATCATCAACGGTGCTTCGGCGCCGTTTTTTGATGCAGGAAATGGGGAACAGTAATTAGCAAAATCCAGCTTCTCCTCGGGTGGAGTGCATTAAACTCGCCTTCCCAGACGGGGAAGGGAGTATGGTAGGGGATGGGGTACGAAAGGGCAAAAACAAATCAGATTTAAAATCTTTTCTTTATTCTCTGCGAAGCTGCCTCCTTCGGGGGAAGTGGCGCGCATGCGCCGAAAGGGGTGCAGTAATAAGTAAAGCATATTCCTTTCGCGGTGGATAGGGTTGATTACCACGAGCGAAGCGAGGTCGTACGGTTCTAATCCCCATTTCCCCTCTTCATTTGTTTGGCAAATAAAGCATGACTTAAAATATAACCTATGCTGAATACTCATTTATGTATGCAATTATCTTCTCAAACGGGAAGAAAGGTGGTATAGTAAAACCATAAGTTTCAGGATATAGAGTCCACTTATTGGAATTCGTATCCCATTTCTTCTTGGAGGCTTGATCATGGCAGGTTACAATCCGTATGAAAATATGCTTCATGTATTGGATAAGGCAGCAGAAGTACTCGGCTGCCCAAGAAATGATTATGAATTCGTCCGTTATCCGGAACGCGAGCTGACAGTCAGCATCCCGGTCACCATGGATGACGGCCATGTAGAAGTATTCTCCGGCTACCGCGTACAGCACTCCACCGCACGCGGCGCAGCAAAAGGCGGCATCCGTTTCCATCCGCAGTCCGATGAAAACGAAGTCAAAGCCCTTGCTGCATGGATGACAATCAAGAACGCCATCGGCAACATTCCTTACGGCGGTGCTAAAGGCGGCATCAAAGTCGACCCGCATAAACTGTCGAAGCGTGAACTCGAAAGACTGACACGCATGTACGTACGCCGCATTTATCCGATCATCGGACCAGACCAGGACGTACCGGCACCAGACGTCAATACGAACGGCCAGATCATGGCATGGATCGCTGACGAATACGCAGCCCTCTCCGGCAAATGGCAGCCAGGCGTCGTCACAGGCAAACCACTCGAAGTCGGCGGATCCCTCGGCAGAAACGAAGCTACCGGCCGCGGCCTTCTCTTCACACTCGAGACCTGGTGCGAAAAGAACCATAGAGAAATGAAAGACCTCACCATGGTCGTACAGGGCTTCGGCAACGTTGGCTCCGTAGGCTCCCTCCTCATGCATAAAGAAGGCGTCAAGATCATCGCTGTAGGCGATATCAATGGCACATGGAAGAACCCGAATGGCCTCGACATCGAAGCCATGTACGTTTATGCCAACAGCCACGGCAGATCCCTCAAAGGCTACACAGAAGAAGGCGCATCCTTCATCCCTGACAGCGAACTCTTCGCCCAGGACGTCGACGTCATCTTCGCAGCAGCTATGGAAAACCAGCTGAACGCATCCACCATGGAAAAAGTAAAAGCAAAACTCATCCTCGAAGGCGCAAACGGCCCGACCGATGAAACAGCAGACAAATACTTCGAAGAACACGGCATCGAAGTCCTCCCGGACGTCATGAGCAACGTCGGCGGCGTCGTAGGCTCCTACTTCGAATGGGTCCAGAACCGCACAGGCTACTACTGGACCGAAGACGAATACAACGCCCGTCTCCAGAAAAAGATGAGAGAAGCATACGAAGACGTCTATGCCCTCAAAGAAAAATACCACGTCACCTACCGCCTCGCCTCCTACATGCTCGCACTCCAGAGAATCATGGCAGCCCAGAAACTCAGAGGCTTCTTAGGATAAGTTATAGCGGAAATACAGACAGGATGCATGATCCATTCATGCATCCTGTTTTTTGGTGCGCTCGCCATCAGCGAAAAAGCCAAGGTACGCCTTCGCCGCAGCGCAGGAAATGCCAAGGTACGCTTTATTTTAAAAAAGCATCTATAAAAGAGAGCTCTTATAAGGAAACCGTACAACCGCGGCGGAGCGCGAACTTGGAAAACAAGCAAACCTCGCTTCGCTCGTGGAACCTTTTTATAAAAATCAATGAATACTACACCCCGATTTTAGAAACTGCACCCCTATCGCCCTTCGGGCACTTCCCTCCGTAGGGGGAAGCTCGGCGATGAGAAATAAAAAAATTCAAATCTGATTTGTCTTAAATTTATGAAAAGATTGGCTGGACGCCTTCCCCGCTGGGGCAGGTCAAAACCTTCCGCACCGGCGCTTACCTATGTTATCAGTAGTGATTTAAATACGAACCGTAAATGAAAACGGTAAGGTGTTCGTTCAATAATATCCATCAGAATCGAAAAAACCTGCCTCGGAACAAGGATGACGCATACGCTCACGAAGTGACAGAAAGGAGTGCAGTTCCCGAGCGCAGCGAGGTTGTATGGTTTTCATCGAACGAAGTTCGGTTTAAGGGTGTCAGAGCTCGCCCCGTGGGGGGAGCTGGCGCGCATGCGTCTGAGGAGGTTCATCTCCACGAGCGAAGCGAGGTCGTCCGGTCTTCTATCGAGCAGCGCGAGGTCGTATGGTTTTTCCTCCTTGTATGGTTTTATCATGTTTTTCTCAGCCGCAGGCTGGTTGTCCGGTTTTCCCATCTTTTCTCACGCTTTCCATCTTTCCCCCTCCCTCCGTCCAAAAATTTCCTCATGCTATAATGAAAGGGAATTGAGTATTGGAATGGATTTAAATAGAAAGAAGGACTTTATGTTTATACTTGGATGCCATTTATCCGTCACGGGCGGGTATCTTTCCATGGGGAAGACAGCCACTTCGATCGGCGGAAATACGTTTCAGTTCTTCCCGCGAAACCCGCGCGGAAGCCAGTCTGCTCCTGTGAAGGAAGCGGATGCGCTGGCTTTGAAGGCGTGGATGCAGGAGCATGATTTCGGGCCGATTCTCTGCCATGGGGCTTACACGATGAACGGCTGCTCGACGAAGGAGTCGGTGCGTGAGTTTGCCCGCACGGCGCTTCGTGAGGACCTGGCCAAAGCGGCGCACCTGCCGAACTGCCTTTACAATTTCCATCCGGGCTTCCACCTGAAGCAGGGCGCAGAAGTTGCGATTCCCATGATTGCAGACATGCTGAATTACGCCGTGGATCAGGAAGAGCTGCCGCCATTTGTCCTGCTTGAAACGATGGCAGGGAAGGGGACGGAAGTCGGACGCACGTTTGAGGAGCTGGCCGCGATTATCGACAAGGTTGAGCGCAAGGACCGCATGGGCGTGTGCCTTGATACCTGCCACGTCTATGACGGCGGCTACGACATCGCAGGAGATACCGACGGCGTTCTCGCCCATTTCGATGAAGTCATCGGGCTTTCCCGCCTGAAGGCTATTCACCTGAATGACGACAAGAATCCGATGGGAAGCCACAAGGACCGCCATGAAAAAATCGGCGAAGGGACAATCGGTCTCGAAGGGATGGAAAGGATCATCAATCATCCGCTTCTCAGAAATCTTCCCTTCTACCTTGAAACACCGAATGATCTGGAAGGCTACAAGCGTGAAATCGCGCTTTTGAGAAGCCTTCGGAAGGAGGACGCATGAAATTCATTCACACAGCCGACTGGCACCTGGGGAAGCTTCTGAAGGAACACTCTATGACAGAAGATCAGGCATGGCTCCTGGAAAACCGTTTCCTGCCCATCGTCGACGAAGAAAAGCCGGACGTGATCCTTCTGGCCGGGGACGTCTATGACCGCTCATTTCCTCCGGAAGATGCCGTCGAGCTCTTTGACCGCATGACTGAGGAAATCGTCGGAAAGAGAGGGATTCCCTTCATCGTCATCAGCGGGAACCACGACAGCGCCGAGCGCCTCGCCGTGGCAAGCCGTCTTCTCCGCTCGCAGGGGCTCTACATCTTCGGGCCGCTCGACAGGCTCTCTCCCGTCATCCTGAAGGATGAATGGGGTCCCGTCGCATTCCTTCCGATGCCGTATTCCGAACCCGCCCGCGTGCGCGTCATGATGAACAAGCTCGGCATGGAAGAGGCGGAAAAGGTGAAGACGTACGAAGAGGCAGAAAAAATTCTTTCCTCCCGCATGCTCTCCCTCCTTCCTGATGAAGGAGAAGGCATGAGGAAAATCGCCCTTGCCCACGTCTATGCAGCAGGCGGCATGTCATCGGAATCGGAAAGACCGATCTCGATTGGCGGCTACGACCAGATTCCTGATGAAGTCTTTGCGCCTTACGACTACACCGCACTCGGCCACCTCCACCGTCCGCAGAAGACGAAGAGGGATTCCGAGAAGATCCAGTACAGCGGAAGCCTCATGCGCTACTCCTTCGACGAAGTGCGTCAGAAGAAGGGCATCATCGTAGGGACGATTGACGGAGAAGGAAATGTTTCCACCACGTTCCGCGAAATGCTGCCCCTCCATCAGGTACGCGAAATCCAGGGTTCTTTTGCAGACATCATGGCCAGAGAAGGCTCGGAAGACTACCTGCAGATCGTATTGACCGACTCCGAACCTGTCATCGACGCCATGCCAAAGCTTCGCGAGAAGTACCCGAATGCCCTTGGCGTCGAGCAGGACATGGGATACAAGGACGATGACGGCGAAAGAAGGATCCGCCTCGAATCCATGAGCGACGAAGACATTTTCCGCGCCTTCGTCAGCCATTTCCGTGAGCAGGAACTGACAGAAGAAGAAGAAAAGCTTTCTCAGGAAGTCTGGGAAGAGGTATACAGGAAGGAAAACGCAAAATGAAACCTTTGAAACTGACGATGCGTGCCTTCGGTCCCTATGCGGGCGAGACCGTCATCGACTTCGAAAAACTGCAGGGACGCCATCTCTTCCTGATCTGCGGCCCGACCGGAGCCGGGAAGACGACGATCCTGGATGCCATGTGCTATGCCCTTTACGGCAAGACAAGCGGCGACCGGACAGGCGAGAAAATGAGAAGCGACTATGCCGACTCCTCGGAAAGGACAGAAGTCATTTTCGATTTCATGCTGGGGGATAAGACATACCGCGCAACGAGAAGCCCGGCGCAGATGGTTGATAAGAAACGCGGCAGCGGACAGACACTGGCTGCCATGCAGGCGTCCCTTTCCGAACTGGAAGACGGCAAGGAAATCAATACATTGCGCACAGGCATTGAAGAAGCCGCAGGGAAACTCATCGGGCTCAATGCCGACCAGTTCTGCCAGGTCATCCTCCTTCCGCAGGGCGATTTCAGAAAACTCCTCGTGGCAAAGGCCGATGAAAGAGAAGCCATCCTGAAGCAGCTCTTCAAGACACAGCGTTTCTCGGAATTCAAGGACAGGCTGAAAGACAGGCTCGATGCAAAAGTCCGTGAGAAAATGGAAAAGCAGACAAGAGAAGACCAGATTCTCAGCACCGCCGGCGCCACCGACGAAAAACAGCTTTCCCAAATGGTGGAAGAAGCAGGAAAGGAACTGAAGGAAGCACAGGACATCGTCAAAAGCAGGGAAAAGGAAAGCAATGAATTCCGTGAAGTCTACCAGAAGGAAACCGCCCTGATGGGCCATTTCACGGAGCTTGAAAAGGCATTGAAGCAGGATGCGGCCCTTAAGAATGAAGAAGGACGCATGAAGGAAATGGAAGCATCCCTTTCCCTGATCCGGAGCGCCCGGGAGCTTGCGCCTTACTTCGTCCAGCTGGATGGCATCACCCGGGAAGGAAAGCAGGAGGCAGTGAAACTCAAGACAGCCAAAGCGGATATGGAAACGTATTCCAAGCTGAATGAAACGCTTGAAAAACGCATCCAAGAACTCGATGCCATGAAAGAAAAGCGCGAAGAAGAGCGTAAAACAGCCCTTAAAATGCAGGACCTGGTGCCCAAGGCAAAGTTGTACGGGGCAGCCGTCCAGGCGCTCAAAAACACGAAAAACGCATTATCCAGAGCAGAAGAGGAAACAAAGCGCCTCCAGGCTGCCGCCGAAGCGGCGAGAAAGGCAAGGGATGAGCAGAAGGAGAAGGCAGATGCTGTCAGGAAATCCTATATCGAAGGACAGGCATTCCTTCTGGCGGAAGGACTGGAAGACGGCGTGCCATGTCCCGTCTGCGGCGCCATCCACCATCCGGCCCCGGCCCGCGGCGGAGACAATGTAGCAAAGGCAGAAGACGTCGAACGTGCGCAGAAGGAATACGAAAGAGCATCAGCCGCTTATGACAGAGCCAATGATACCAAGGAAAAGCACAGCACAGGAGCCTATGCGAAAGCCATGAGCGATCACGCGAAGGCCGATGCACAGATGAAGACGCTTGAGGAAATTCCTGAAGCATACAGGGATCCCAAATATCTGGAAGCAGAAAGCACGCGCCTTCTGACGGATATCAGGAAATGGGAACAGGACAAGGAAACGGCGGCCGCCCAGCTGAGGAAAGCAGGAGCCGACCTCTCTGCCAGCCAGGCCGCATGCAGGAATGCCGAAGAGCGCAGAGAAGAGCTCGTGAAGAAATACAGGGAAACAGAATCCGTCCTGAAAAAAGCTTCCGATAAGGCCGGCTTCCAGAGTCTCGACGAATGCAAGGAATGGTACAAGAAGAAGGACACGGAAGAAAGCGTCCGGAAGACACTGGAACAGTACCGCGCAGACAGAAAGAGCACGGAAGAACGGATCAAAGCAGAAGAGCAGGCAACCGCAGGGAAGGAGCGTCCTGACATGCAGGCGCTGAATGAAAAGTCCAAAGCGCTGCAGGACCAGCTCAAAAAAGCCTCCGAAAGGGCAGCCGCTCTCAAGGAACGCACAGAAACGCTCCAAAAGGCCGTTTCAGACGCCAGAGCCATCGAGAAGGAACTGGAAGACCTCCGCAAGGAGGAAGGCCTTATAAGAGGCCTTTATGACCTCACAAGCGGAAAGAAGACAAGGATCACCCTGGAAAGATACGTCCTTGGAACACTCCTTGACGACGTAGCCAATGCTGCGAACCTCCGTCTTCTCTCCATGAGCAGGAGGAGATACTCCCTCCACCGCATGACAGACGAAAGCGGACTGGGGAAGGGCGGACTGTCGCTTGAAGTCTCCGACAGCTTCACAGGACGTTCCCGCCCGGCCAATACACTTTCCGGCGGCGAAACCTTCCTGGCATCCCTGTCCCTGGCCCTTGGCCTTGCCGACGTCGTCCAGTCAAGACAGGGCGGCGTCCGTCTTGATACCATGTTCATCGACGAAGGCTTCGGCACCCTCGACCCCGACTCCCTGAACAGCGCCATGAATACACTCATCGACCTCCAGAACACAGGCCGCATGGTAGGCATCATCTCCCACGTCCCCGAACTCGAAGAACGCATAGACGCACGCCTCCGCGTCACACCTGCCGAAAAAGGCAGCAAAGCCGAATTCGAGATCATCGACTGAGGAAATAAAGATAAAAGAATATATAGAAAAAGGAGCTGTAGAAATCCGCTAAAATGTTGCTTTTTCCTTTTCTCGAACGAAGTTCGGTTTAAGGGGGTCAGAGCTCGCCCCGTAGGGGGAGCTGGCGACGGAGTCGCCTGAGGAGGTTCATTTCCTTCGAGCGCAGCGAGGTTGTATGGTTCTAATTCTCTCAATCAAATAACTCTCACTAAGGACTGTCGAAATGCCTGCACATTTTGACAGTCCTTCTTTTATTTCGATATCGACACCCATGAGTTCATAAAACTTATCTATATTCTCTCAAGGCCGGCGCGCCGCTCATATATGACTGATAGTCAAAAATATAGAAATGTCTGAAATGACTTATAGTCGGTCATGCGGGAGTTAATGGGAATGATTGTGATAACTCAGTATAAAACTGATCCTGTCGAATGTTTTACAAATAACCAAAAGTCTCATGCATATCATAAAGGTTTATCAATAGTTTAAACTTGATTTAACTTTGCGTCCGTGTTAAGCTAACCACAGACATGAAGGAAGCCTCAAGGTCATGTCCCTTGGAAAAGCAAAGATGAAAGACAGCAGAGGAAACACGGTCACTCGCGCAAGGTCCTAGTCGGAGCTCCTCCGAGGAAAAATAGAGGCACGCATAATTCTCTATATTTTCTATTAAAGGAGCGATGAAACATGAAAAAGGTTCTCGCAATTGCTGCAGTAGCAGCACTCACAGCTGGCGTATCTGCATACGCTGCAAATCCATTCTCTGATGTAACCCCGAACGACTGGGCTTATCAGGCAGTTGAAGACCTGTCCGAACAGGGCGTCGTTGAAGGCTATCCGGATGGCACCTTCAAGGGCGAAAGAAACATCACCCGTTATGAAATGGCTCAGATCATCGCTCGTATGCTCGCTAAAGAAGATCAGCTGAACGCTGAACAGAGAGCAACCCTGGACAAACTCGCTGGCGAATATGCTGACGAACTCGCAAACCTGGGCGTTCGCGTATCCAACCTTGAAAAGAAGGTCGGCAACATTTACTGGTCCGGCGATGCTCGTATGCGTTACCAGAACAAAGCAACTGACGATGATTCCTGGAACGGCCGTATGAGAATCAACGTAAAGGGTCAGGTCAATGACTCCACTTACGTTCAGGGTCAGCTCACTAGCAACATGGATTTCAAGAGCAACAAAGATGATGAAACCAAAGTTACTTTCACACAGCTGTTTGCAAACCATGACTTCGGTACCGCTGCAACCGTTCGTCTCGGCCGTCAGCCGATCGCTTTCGGTGACCAGGGTGGCTGGCTGTATGGCGATTCCAACGGCTATGATGGAGCTCAGGTAGCATTCCATCTCGGAAAGAAAGTTGACGTAACCACAGGTTATGGCCGTTTCAACGCTTCCGATCTGGATGCAGTTAAGACTGCTGACGCATTCTTCGCTCGTGGCGCAGCTGACATCAACGTTGCTAACGTCGGCGTTGACTACATCAAATTTGTAGGCGACAAAGCTGATGGCGACTATGCTGGCAATGAACTGATCGGCGCTAACCTGACCATTCCGGTTTCCGACTTCCGCGTATTCGGTGAATACTGGAAGAACACCACAGCTGACGACAACGATACCGCTTGGAACGCTGGCCTCGGCTATGGCAAACTGAACCTGAAGAAACCAGGCTCCTTCAAACTCGATGTAGCTTACAACGATGTTGATGAAAACGTATTCTTCGGCGGCACAGGCCTCCAGACCAACGTTCTGTCCTACCTGACCAAAGATACAGCTACCAACGTAACATTCTGGAACGCTATCGCTGAAGTTGCTCTTCAGAAGAACGTTTATCTCCATGGTGAATATGCATTCGACGTATCCACTGAAGGCAACACCAAATCTGAAGAAGACGCTTGGACAGTATCCCTCAACTACAAGTTCTAATTTCTTCTCCAAGAAACTGGAATCAAAGAAAGGAAACCTCTTTCGAGGTTTCCTTTTTTTATTTCCTGACATGGAAACACCGGACCATGGATCCTGGCAGCAACTTCAGCACTTCCGGCCGTAAAAGCAATGACTTCATTCGATGGATGATACAGGGGGCATGCTGATTTGCTCATCATCATTTCACTCTTTTAACAGAGTAAAATCCATCAAATTCTGTCTTGATTTTTCCCTTTAGGCAAAAAACCGGGGGGGTGTAACTAAACTATGCCTCAAATGGCAGGTCGAGGCTAAAAAGGGCCTTTAAAGTGATTTTAGGGAGATTTATCTTCATGGAAGAAGGCGAGATCCGTGATTTTTCTCAAAAATGATGTTTTAAAACAGCCTTTTGAAGGATGGATTTTCCTTTAAAAGGGGTTCTGCGCAGCAATAGTCCGGGAAGAGGGCATCCTCCCAGATGACAGGGGAGGTATGCAAATGGCAGATTGGACAGGATTGCATATGTAAAAATTTTATAGTATTCTGAATGCAGAACATACGCTATGCGTATGGCATGGAAGAGCGAAGCGCGGTGAATACGGAGGCCATTCCCCTGCTTCATGACTCCGTTTCAAGAACATTTATTTTTTAAGGAGCAGGAATATGAAAAAAATTCTCGCACTCGCTGCCATGGCAGCGCTCACCGCTGGCGGATCTGCATACGCTGCCAACCCGTTCTCTGATGTAACTCCGAATGACTGGGCTTACCAGGCAGTCGCAGACCTGTCTGAACAGGGCGTCGTTGAAGGCTATCCGGATGGCACCTTCAAGGGTGAAAGAAACATCACCCGTTACGAACTGGCTCAGATCATTGCCCGCATGCTCGCTAAGGAAGACCAGATGAATGCAGAGCAGCGCACAACTCTCGACAAACTGGCCGGCGAATATGCTGACGAACTCGCCAATCTGGGTGTCCGTGTTTCCAATCTTGAAAAGAAGGTAGGAAACCTTTCCTTCTCCGGCGATGGCCGTATGCGTTACCAGAACAAGGACGCAGGCGCCGCTGATAAGTGGGACGGCCGTATCCGCCTGAATGTAAAAGGACAGGTCAATGATTCCACCTACGTACAGGGCCGCCTTGATGCAGAAATGAATTTCAAGACGAGCGATGATACGAATGTTATTTTTGATCAGCTCTTCGTCAATCATGACTTCGGCGATGCTGTCACAGTCAGACTGGGCCGTCAGCCGGTTGTCATCGGCGACCAGAGCGGCTGGCTGTATGGTGATACCTTTGGCGCTGATGCTGCTCAGGTAACATTCAATGCAGGACAGAAAGTTGACCTGACCGCAGGCTATGGCCGCTTCAACACCTCTGACTATGGTAAAGGCGTTGAAGATCAGGATGCATTCTATGCACGCGGCAAGGCTGATCTGAACGTTGCTAAACTCGGCGTTGACTACATTAAGTTCACAGGTGACAAGGAAGCTGATACAGCTGCCGGCTATGAACTGATGGGCGCAAACCTGACTGTTCCGGTTCAGGACTTCCGCGTATTCGGTGAATACTGGAAGAACACCACCTATGACAACGGCAATGATACCGCTTGGAACGCAGGTATCGGCTATGGCAAACTGAACCTGAAGAAACCGGGCTCCTTCGCTATCGATGTAGCTTACAACGATGTTGACGAAGGCGTATACTTCGGCGGCACAGGCCTCCAGACCGATGCTCTGAAGTATCTGACAGAACATAAAGCAACCAACGTAACATTCTGGAATGCAATGGCTGACGTTACCCTCCAGAAGAACGTATTCCTCCATGGTGAATATGCATTCGACGTTAGCGCTGATGACGCTGATATCAATGATAAGGATGCTTGGACCGTATCCCTCAACTACAAGTTCTAATACAGAACCTGGCAGCAGTGAAATTAAAAGAGACTTCCTTCGGGAGGTCTCTTTTTAGTGGGAAATGTTTGCAGAAAGTATAGAAACAGATTATCGTATTTATAGAAGTTCTTTATAAGTTGCAAAAGAAGAATATAGGTGGACAATCTGACAAAATGTGCCGAAATGTGAATGGAAAATCTGCTGACTTTCGGTCATATGGCGGTAAACGCGAATCATTTGCATAATTTAAAATTAGGAGATTTCACTCAAAAATGAAAGCTTTAAGGGAATGAGAGGATTTGTTTAAACTTGATTTAACTTTTCTCATGTGTTACTCTCAACCTAGACATGAAACAAGTCTTCCGATTCATGTCACTTAAGATCGAAGAAGAAAAACACGCAGAGGAAACACGGTCACTCGAGCCACGTTTTTCATCCAAGCTCTTAGGGAAAAAGGAAGACATTCCACATTTTTCTTTATAAGGAGCGAAGAACATGAAAAAAATTCTCGCACTCGCTGCTGTAGCAGCACTCACCGCTGGCGTATCCGCATACGCTGCAAATCCTTTCTCTGATGTAACCCCATCCGACTGGGCTTACCAGGCAGTAGTAGACCTGTCCGAACAGGGCGTTGTTGAAGGCTATCCGGATGGCACCTTCAAGGGCGAAAGAAACATCACCCGTTATGAAATGGCTCAGATCATCGCTCGTATGCTCGCTAAAGAAGATCAGCTGAACGCTGAACAGAGAGCAACCCTCGACAAACTCGCTGGCGAATATGCTGACGAACTCGCAAACCTGGGCGTTCGCGTTGCTAACCTCGAAAAGAAAGTCGGAAACCTTTCCTTCTCCGGCAACGGCCGTATGCGTTACAACCAGAGCTATGGCGACAATGGCAAAGCTGCTGATAAGTGGGATGGCCGTATGCAGGTCAACATCAAGGGCCAGGTCAATGACAGCACCTACGTTCTTGGACGTCTCCGCTACGACATGAACTTCAAGAGCACCAATGAAGATCCGGCTTACCTTGATCAGCTGATTGTTCACCATGATTTCGGCGACAAAGCTTCTGTAAACATCGGCAAGATCGACCTCTTCCTCGGCCAGACCGGTTTACAGTATGATGATGAATTTAAAGGCGCTATCGCTACCATCGGCGGCGAAAAACTCGCTCTCGACCTCGGCTATGGCCGCTTCAATGTTGGTGTTCTCGGAACAGCAACTGAAAGGGATGGAATCAACAACAGAGAAGCAGGCTTCGCTCGTCTGTACGGCGCAGCTGGCAAAGTAGCTTACGATGCTGAATACATCGATGGCCATGATGACGCAGATGCTCGTATCTGGGGCGCTGGTCTGACACTGAATGTTGTTGATGATTTCCGCGTATTCGGTGATTTCTACCAGAACACCAAGTATGATGGAGATCCGGAAACCTGGACCGCAGGCCTTGGCTATGGCTCCGTTGATCTGAAGAAACCAGGCACCTTCCAGCTGGCTGGACAGTATGTCCGCGCTGAAAAGGGCTCCTTCCTTGATAGAACCACCTACAACGTTTCCCCGGCATCCCTCGTCAATGACGGTGCTAAGGTTGCTAAGGTTGCTAAGGTTGCTAAGTACTGGCTCGCAACCGGCGATGTCGTACTCGCTAAGAACATCCGTCTCCATGGCGAATACGCATTCGACGTTAAGACCGATACAGATACCGATTACGACGATCTCGCATCCGTATCCCTCAACTACTCCTTCTAATCAAGGGTATAAGAAAAACGAAAAGGAAGCTCTTCGGGGCTTCTTTTTTTATTGGGATAGACACTTATTTGTGTATTCATAAATAAATGTCATCATTCTTTGACAAAAACTCCTAAAAGATGTATCGAAATAAATATCGATTGTATTGAATATTTCTATTTCCGGTGATATACTATGAATACAGCCGTAGAAAAACGGAAAGTGACCATCGAACAGTATGAAAGGTTTTATTTCCGCGTATAGAAAGGCTGAAGAAATTTCCTTCTCCGGTTCACCGTCCAATCGTAAAATGACCGGCGGAGCACTTATAGGAAAGGCAGGAATATCTTGCATTTTACCGAAAGGAAGGTAATTTTATGGCAAAAGCAGGCATTCAGCAGCAGTATGGTCTTTTCATCAACGGTGAATTCGTTCCCGCATCTGATGGAGCTGCATTTGACGCACACAACCCGGCTAACGGGGAACATCTCGCATATTTCGCAGAAGCAACCAAGGAAGACGTAGACGCAGCTGTCAAGGCAGCAAGAGCAGCTCTTCCGGAATGGTCCAAGACTTCTCCAATCGAAAGACAGAACATTCTTCTGAAGATCGCTGATATCATCGACGCAAACCGCGATCATCTCGCACTGGTGGAAACACTGGACAACGGCAAGCCGATCCGTGAAACCACAGCAGCAGATATTCCGCTGGGTTCCGATCATTTCCGTTACTTCGCAGGATGCCTGAGAGCTTGGGAAGGTTCTGCCACCATGCTCGACAACAACACTCTGTCCCTGATTCTCCATGAACCAGTCGGCGTTGTTGGTCAGGTCATTCCGTGGAACTTCCCGTTCACCATGGCTTGCTGGAAACTCGCTCCTGCACTGGCAGCAGGCAACACCATCGTTATTAAACCGTCCTCCCATACATCTCTGTCCCTGATGGAACTCGTCCGTCTGATCCAGGGTGTCCTCCCGAAGGGCGTTCTGAACGTCATCACCGGCAAGGGTTCCAAATCCGGCCAGTGGCTGCTCGATCATCCGGATATCGACAAACTCGCATTCACCGGCTCCACTGAAGTCGGCCGCGGCGTATACCAGGCTGCATGCGACAAGCTGATTCCAGTCACCCTGGAACTCGGCGGCAAATCCGCAAACATCGTATTCGACGACGCTGACCTGAAGCAGGCTGTCGACGGCGCATGCAAAGGCATCCTCTTCAACCAGGGCCAGGTATGCTGCGCAGGCTCCCGCCTCTTCGTTCAGGAAGGCATTTTCGATGAATTCATCAAACATCTGAAAGCAACCTTCGAAGGCGTCAAAGTAGGCGACCCGACCGATCCGACCACCCAGCTGGGCGCTCAGATCTACAAAGCACAGCAGGATAAAGTCCTCAGCTACATCAAGATCGGCCTCGAAGAAGGCGCAACCCTCGTAACCGGCGGCGAACGGTACACCGAAAACGGCTGCGACAAAGGCTTTTTCATGAAACCGACTATCCTGATCGCAGGAAACAATGACTGCCGCGTATGCCAGGAAGAAATCTTCGGACCAGTTGTCGTTGTACAGAAATTCAAGACAGCTGACGAAGTCATTGCTCTGGCAAACGACAGCGTATACGGCCTCGGCGGCGCAGTGTTCAGCAAGAACATCGACACCGCTCTGAAAGTAGCACGTGCTGTACGCACCGGACGTATGTGGGTCAACACCTACAACGATCTCCCGGCAGGCGCACCATTCGGCGGCTACAAACAGTCCGGCATCGGCAGAGAAACCCACAAGGTTATGCTCGAACACTACAGCCAGACAAAGAATATCCTGATCAACCTCAGAGCGTTGCCGTGGCTGACGATGACCTTGTAGCCCTCGCCGATTATCTTGGCGATGTGCTCTGCGGTCACCATGACGTTCTTAAGCTGGTTTTCGCTGGTTGCGGCCTCGCCTCTTGCCTGAAGAGCGTTTCCGCCGAGAGCAATAACAACTTTTTTCATAATCTTACCGTCCTTCCATTTTTTGAGCAAACATGATATATATAAATTGAATTTGCTGACTTTTCTGTGCAGGTTAAACAAAAGGTGAAATGAGCGAAAAATAGTTAATCGTTTAACTTTGCTAAAGTTAAGACACAATTTTCAGAAATCATGTCTTTTTCCGGGGCTTTTCTCCCCTACGGTCTTTTTTCAGATTGCACAAACCGGTTCTTTCCGGTGAAGTAGTTAACTAAATCTAGGTTAATCGTTTAACCCGTCCTATTTTGCAACGTTTACCAAAATGGCTTGTTTCAGTAAACGTTGCTAATTTGACGCGGCTTTTCTGAAGCCGCTGTGTTCAACGAGCTGGCAGCGGCACACATGCCGGTATTCCGACATGAGCAGGCTCGACGTATCTCCGTCTATAAGACGGAGCATTATCTTCGCCGCCGTTGATCCAACCCAATCTTCATTTTGATTTACCATCGTGCACGGCGATTCCAGCAGCTTCGCCCACGACGCCGCTGAAACTTACGAACAGGAGGACACCGCCCATGAAGAATAAACGACTGTTCCGCAGCTTTCTTGTACTCTTTGCCGCCCTTGTCTGCGTGGGCGGCTTTTCCATGACCGCCTACGCACAGGGGAATGACATTCCCACCGACGACAGCGGCGTTATCACGAAAACCGAGCCGCAGCCCCTTACCCCGGAGGGCAACATGAACCTTGTGGACGACATTTCCGGCGAAGCGTCCGAGGATAAGCAGTTTATCGTGGTGCAGAGTAAAGGCGGCAACTATTTTTACATCATTATTGACCATGCCGCAGAGGGCGAAAACACCGTCCATTTCCTTAATCAAGTGGACGAAGCCGACCTGATGGCGATTATCGGGGAGGAAGAAACCACTACCCCCGCAGTCTGCACCTGTACCGACAAATGCGTGACCGGGGCAATCAACACCGCCTGCCCGGTATGCTCTGTCAATATGGCGGCGTGTACGGGTGTGACAGCAGCAACCGAGCCGGAGCAGCCCGACGAGCCGCAGGAAGAAGATAACGGTATGGGCGGCTTGATTGTGTTCCTTGTGGTGGCAGCTCTTGGCGGTGGCGGCGCACTCTACTACTTTAAGATTTT
>OGYL01001287.1_pt1 | contig 19516 bp, 13 predicted proteins | sample 1576541 | NCBI WGS metagenome assembly OGYL01 (sample SAMEA3541551, study PRJEB24748) | human gut metagenome | biome: human gut; feature: human-associated habitat; material: faeces | place: China | collected 2012 | reverse complement strand
ATACTAAATTTAAAATTCATCGTTCTTTGTTTTATAATAATTTATCATTAAAACAGGACTATATATAATATTTTTTTACTATCAATGTTTTTTTTCTACTATTTTATTTGGAATATAAAATGAAAGCTATACCTTTGCATCGTAATACAAAATGACAATGTAATACAAATAACGATTATGATTAGTATTATTCTACATATCATTAACCTTCTTGGTTTATCTCTTCTCGATGTCGTCGTGCGGGAGTGAAAGAAGAAAGGTATGTAGTTACTTTATGTGAATAGCATAAATAAAATAAAGTAAAAAGACCTTTCTTCATATAGTAGAAAGGTCTTTTTGTATATAAAACGATAAGAATAATGAAACATCAATTGCATAGTGCAACCAGCACACAAGGACGCCGAATGGCCGGAGCAAGAGCATTATGGCGGGCCAACGGGATGAAAGAAGATCAGATAGGAAAACCCATTATCGCTATTGTTAATTCGTTTACACAATTTGTCCCGGGACATGTACATTTGCATGAAATCGGACAAAAAATCAAAACAGAGATTGAAAAATCAGGCTGCTTTGCAGCCGAATTCAATACAATAGCGATCGATGACGGTATTGCTATGGGACATGACGGTATGTTATATTCTCTCCCTTCTCGTGATCTTATCGCCGATAGTGTCGAATATATGGTAAACGCCCACAAGGCAGATGCAATGGTTTGCATCAGTAATTGCGACAAAATCACCCCGGGTATGTTAATGGCAAGCATGCGGCTTAATATCCCGACAATATTCGTATCCGGAGGCCCGATGGAAGCCGGTAACCTAAACGGGCGTTCTCTTGACCTTATCGACGCGATGATAGAATCGGCAGACGAAACTATAAGTGATAAGCAAGTTGCTGAAGTAGAACGTACTGCTTGCCCAACTTGCGGTTCATGTTCTGGGATGTTTACGGCAAACTCCATGAACAGTCTGAACGAAGCCATAGGTCTGGCACTTCCCGGTAACGGCACTATTGTCGCTACCCATGTCAACAGAGAAAAATTATTTATCAAAGCAGCAGCGCAGATCGTTGAGAACTGTTACAAATATTACCGAGATGGAGACGAATCGGTACTACCCCGCAGCATAGCCACACGCAATGCATTCCTTAATGCTATGACTCTCGATATTGCTATGGGAGGATCTACCAATACAGTACTACATCTATTAGCGATAGCTCAAGAAGCCGGTGTCAATTTTACAATGGACGATATAGATCGTCTATCTCGCAAATCACCCGTACTTTGCAAAGTCGCTCCCAACTCACATTATCATATTCAGGATGTAAATCGTGCCGGCGGCATTCTATCCATTATGAGTTTATTAGCAAAACAGGGATTATTGGACACCCATGTGCATCGAGTCGATGGTCTGACTTTGGAACAGGCAATCGCCCGATATGCCATCGACGGGTCAGAATACACAGAAGAAGTTGCCGAACTATGGAAAAGCGCACCCGGTAACAAATATAATCTCAAAATGGGGTCTCAAGACAACCGGTATGACTCTTTAGACAATGACCGCATCAACGGATGCATTCGGGATTTTGAACACGCATACGTAAAAGACGGAGGTCTTGCTGTACTCAAAGGGAACATTGCAATTGACGGATGTGTTGTAAAAACAGCCGGAGTAGATGAAAGCATATTTCACTTTACCGGAAAAGCCAAAGTATTCGAATCACAGGAAGAGGCCTGCAAAGGAATTTTAAAGGGTGATGTCGAAAAAGGTGATGTTGTCGTCATCACTTATGAAGGACCGAAAGGTGGACCCGGCATGCAAGAGATGCTATATCCGACCTCATACATAAAGTCTAGACATTTAGGAAAAGAATGCGCTCTGATCACCGACGGACGTTTCTCCGGAGGAACATCAGGATTATCGATAGGACACATTTCTCCAGAAGCGGCAGCCGGAGGAAATATCGGACTTGTCAAGGATGGAGATATTATCGAAATCGATATCCCGAAACGTACGATCAATGTCAAACTAAGTGACGAGCAATTAGCCGAACGCCGTTCTGCAGAAGAAGCTCGAGGGAAAAAAGCTTTTACTCCGGCAAAGCGAGAACGGAATATCTCTAAAGCATTAAAAGCATATGCAGCTATGGTTAGCTCGGCCGATAAAGGAGCGGTACGTATTATAGAATAAAAGCAATAGTTTTTTGCAGAAAATATTTATATGGCAACAGATAAAATATCAGGATCAGAAGCTTTGATCCGTTCTTTATTAGAAGAAAATGTAAAACTGATCTATGGCTATCCCGGAGGAGCTATCATGCCGGTTTTTGATTGTATGCACAATTACAAAGACAGGCTAAAACATGTTTTGGTAAGACATGAACAAGGAGCGACTCATGCAGCTCAAGGCTTTGCCCGAGTATCCGGTGAAACAGGTGTAGTGTTGGTAACTTCTGGTCCGGCAGCAACAAATATCATTACAGGAGTAGCCGATGCCATGGTAGACAGCACTCCCATGGTTGTTATTACCGGACAAATCAGTTCCTCACTATTAGGTACTGACGCTTTTCAGGAAACCGATGTCGTAGGAATTACTCAACCGGTTACCAAATGGAGTTATCAAATACGCCGTACCGAAGATATTCCTTGGGCCGTAGCAAGAGCTTTCTATATCGCCCGTTCGGGACGCCCAGGGCCTGTAGTACTGGACTTCACCAAAGATGCGCAAGTAGGAACAGCTGAATTTCATTATCAAAAATGCAATTTCATACGAAGCTACAATCCCTATCCCCCAATTAACAAAGAGGAAATAAACCGTGCGGCAACATTAATCAATCAGTCAAAAAAGCCTCTGCTTCTGATAGGGCAAGGTGTCATCTTGAGCCATGCCGAAAATGAAATATTGAGATTAATGGAAAAAGCCGACATTCCTGCAGGCTGCACATTATTAGGACTGTCTGCAATACCGACCGCCCATCGCCTAAATAAAGGGATGTTGGGAATGCATGGGAATATCGGTCCGAATATAAAGACCAATGAATGTGATCTTCTCATTGCTGTAGGAATGCGTTTCGACGATCGGGTAACCGGAGGTTTAGACACGTATGCAAAACAAGCAAAGGTGATCCATTTCGATATAGATTCCTCAGAGTTCAACAAAAATGTTCATGCAGATGTCACTGTATTAGGGGATGCAAAATCCACACTTTCGGCACTGCTCGACAAAGTTAATATAAACAAACATACCGAATGGCTATCGGAATTTGAAATCTGTGAGAAAACCGAATATGAAAAAGTCGTCCGTCCGGAAGTATATCCCGAAAACGGAGCTTTAAAAATGGGTGAAGTAGTCCGGAAAATTTCTGAAGCAACAGGCAACAATGCTATTCTGGTTACCGATGTAGGACAAAACCAAATGATGGGAGCGCGATATTTTAATTATACTCGTACACGAAGCATTGTTACATCCGGAGGTTTAGGAACTATGGGATTCGGCCTTCCCGCAGCCATCGGAGCTAAAATGGGAGCACCCGAACGTACCGTTTGTTTTTTTACCGGAGACGGAGGCATTCAGATGACCATTCAAGAGTTAGGTACAGTCATGCAAACAGGGACAGATATAAAGATCATCATCTTAAATAATAATTTCCTAGGCATGGTACGCCAATGGCAAGAATTGTTTTTCGAAAAAAGATATTCCGAAACGCACATGCTTAATCCTGATTTCAAGGCTATAGCAGCCGCATACGGCATCAAAGGACGCGATGTTACAGACCGTTCTCAATTAGACGAAGCCATTGCCGAAATGATCGCCCACAAAGGAGCATACTTATTAAATGTCGCTGTAGAAGAAGAAGGCATGGTATTCCCCATGATTCCTGCAGGCGGATGCGTTACCGATATTTTATTAAACAGTACTGAAAAATATTAATTGAACGAAGCATATGGAATCTATATTATATACAGTAACGGTATATACAGAAAATCAAGTCGGTCTCCTAAATCAGATATCGATTATTTTCGGTCGCCGCCGTCTGAATATCGAAAGTCTTTCTGTTTCTGCTTCGGCAATCGAAGGGATACACAAATTTATCATTACGACAAACAGCGATCGAGATACGATACAAAAAGTCGTACAACAAATAGAAAAACGCATCGATGTACTCCGTGCATTCTTCTATACCGAAGACGAAATATTCTACCAAGAGGTGGCTCTTTACAAAGTCGCAACAGAAAAATTATTGGACGATAGCGGAATAGAAGAACTTATTCGCCGCCATAACGCCCGAATTCTGGAAGTAAACCGAACTTATACAGTGATAGAAAAATCAGGCCACACGGAGGAGACTCAACAACTGTTCGAAGAATTGAGTAAATTCGGAGTTATGCAATTTGTCCGTTCAGGACGTGTTGCAATCACCAAATCGACCGTAGAACATGTAAGTTTGTTTCTCGAAGCACAAGAGTGTCGACGTCTCTCTACCAAAGAATAACATTATGGAGAATGAACAGAAAAAGATAGCGGCATATATTTATGATTTAGAACCTGCCGAAGGAAATGCACAACAGGAAATTCCATTGACCTTATTGGTCAAACGAATACTTGAAACAGCTACATATCATGCAGAGAACTGGGGAGTAGGATACAGTACCCTGATCAAAGAAAATCGGGCATGGGTACTGGCCAGACTGGCAATAGAGATGTCTTCCTATCCGGGTATTTACGATAAATACAAAATAGAAACATGGATCGAAAGTTACAATAAACATTTTTCTGCGCGAAATTTTTGTTTCAGCAGTCCCGATGGAAAGCTATATGGATATGCCCGTTCTATCTGGTCAGTTATAGATATACAAAATCGTACTTCGGTAGATATTACTACATTCCGCCATATCGAGAACAATGTAGGGGAGAAAGATTGTCCGATTGCCCCGCAATCAAAAATAAAACCGGTAAACGATGAAAATCCGATCATCTATCCTATTCGATACAGCGATATAGACATTAATCGTCACATAAACAGTGTAAAATATATCGAACATATACTCGATATGTTCTCGATGGATATGTATGACAAAAATTTTATTCGTAGGTTTGAGATCAATTATATCAGTGAAGCCCGTTATGGTGACAAGTTGAGTTTTTATCGTGAACAACTTGCAGAAAATATTTATACATCGGAAATACGAAACAGCAGTGGAGAAACTATATGTCGAGGAAGAATAGAATTTTCTGAACGTAATTAGTAAAGAATATATACAAAAAATTTCATTAACTACTTTATAAATTAAAACATTATGGCAATCATGAATTTTGGCGGTGTTGAAGAAAATGTTGTAACCCGCGAAGAATTTCCTTTGGAAAAAGCAAGAGAAGTTTTGAAAAATGAAACCATAGCCGTTATCGGATACGGTGTTCAAGGTCCCGGTCAGAGCTTGAATCTTCGTGACAACGGATTTAATGTAATCGTCGGACAACGTAAAGATTCTAAAACATGGGATAAAGCCGTTGCAGACGGATGGGTTCCCGGAGAAACATTGTTTGAGATCGAAGAAGCCTGTGAAAAAGCAACCATTATTCAATATTTGCTTTCCGATGCGGCACAAATCGAAGTATGGCCTAAAGTAAAAAAACATCTGACTGCAGGTAAAACCCTCTACTTCTCACACGGATTCGCCATCACATACAAAGAACGTACAGGCATCATTCCTCCTGCCGATATCGATGTAATCCTTATTGCACCTAAAGGCTCTGGAACTAGCTTGCGCCGTATGTTTCTTCAAGGACGTGGTCTTAACTCAAGCTATGCCGTATTCCAAGATGCAAGCGGAAAAGCTAAAGAAAAAGTCATTGCATTAGGAATCGGAGTTGGTTCAGGTTATCTGTTTGAAACAACTTTCAAACGCGAAGTATATTCCGACTTAACCGGAGAACGCGGTACTCTGATGGGTGCTATTCAAGGTATTTTCGCTGCTCAATATGATGTATTGCGAGCAAATGGACACACTCCGTCTGAGGCTTTTAACGAAACAATAGAGGAACTTACTCAATCTTTGATGCCACTGATTGCAGAAAACGGAATGGACTGGATGTATGCTAACTGTTCTACCACAGCTCAACGAGGAGCTCTCGACTGGTGGAAAAAATTCCGTGATGCAACTAAACCCGTATTTGAAGAATTATATAGCGAAGTCGCTAAAGGAAATGAGGCTCAACGCTCTATCGATACCAATAGTAAACCGAACTATCGTGAAGGTTTAAATCAAGAATTAAAAGAACTTCGTGAAAGTGAAATGTGGCAAGCCGGTATGGTAGTACGTAAATTACGTCCAGAAAACAACTAGTTCAACATTTCATAAAAATACAAGAAGCTGTCTCAAAAATTTTAGAGTTCAGCTTCTTGTATTTTTTATATAAATAATTTCTATTTTCCACTCCATACCAAGAAAGGAAGATATAAAATTTGTATATTACTATATCCCACCTATTATCTGGCGAGTAACATGTCCTATATTATACTTTCCTTCCAGTAATTTCATGAAAAACAAAAAACATTCCCAAAAAGAACTCTCAGTACCGTTCCAAGGGAAATTAAAACAAACTCTAAAACATGCAATCTTTAACTGACTGTTTTACAATTCATTACACATAATAACCTTTCTTATCTAAAAACAAAAAATCCGCTTATGTGGAAAAAAATGCCCACAATTATGTCAATTAATCCTATTATCTCAAAAAACTCCGGACTAAATTTGTTGTGTTTTAAAATATAATATAGCAATAAAAATATTACACCATACAAAAAACTATGAAAACAAGAAAAATGACTTTATCCGGAATTTTATTGTGTGCATCGATATGTTTTATTTCTTGTGGAAAAGATAACGAAACATTTTCTGCCGGAGGTAATATAGACACATCAGGGAATGGCAATAATAATACACAAATACAAGAAACGGCTTACGCTTTTCCCGGTGCAGAAGGAGCTGGCCGCAATACGACAGGAGGAAGAGGTGGGAAAATATACTATGTCACTTCTCTTAATGATGAACTCAGTGACAACACTACCTTAAGGTACGCTTTGTCTCGAAACGAACCTCGTATTATCATTTTCAAAATATCAGGAACAATCAAACTTAAAAAAGAACTATCTATCGAAAACGGAGACGTAACTATAGCCGGACAAACAGCTCCGGGTGATGGAATATGCCTTGCCGGATATCCGGTAATGATAAAAGCCGATAATGTAATTATCCGTTACATGAGATTCAGATTAGGTGATGCCCAAATGAAAGAGGATATTGCAGCAGGCAAAATAGACCCTACTTATGCTGACGGGGCAGATGCTTTCGGGGGAACGAAAAGAAAAAACATCATGATAGACCATTGCTCTGTCAGTTGGTGTGTAGATGAATGTGCCTCATTTTATGACAATACCAACTTCACAATGCAATGGTGTTTGATTTCGGAAAGCCTCAGACTTTCACTGCACAGCAAGGAAGCTCACGGTTACGGAGGAATATGGGGAGGTAAAAACGCATCGTTTCATCATAACTTGTTAGCGCATCATGACAGCCGTAACCCTCGTTTCAACGGTAGCCGGATGTCTGCCCAACCTGATCTTGAAAAGGTCGATTTCAGGAATAACGTTATTTATAACTGGAGAGGAAACAGCAGTTATGCCGGAGAAGGAGGATCTTATAATCTGGTAAACAATTATTATAAACCAGGACCTGCGACCGAAAAAAGTTCTGCAACCGTAAAATACCGAATATTTGCACCGAATGCAGATTTAGGGGAATATAGTAACGGGCAAATGCGTGGTCAATGGGGTACATTTTACATCAACGGGAACTACATGGGAGCAACTACATCAACTGCTCAAGAAGCGAATAACGTATGTAATGACAACTGGATCGGCGTACACCCCGATGAAAGAAATCATTCGCTTCCGGGTGAAACAATTTCCTCTATCAAATCCTCTGTCATGTTTACCGATATGGGAGATGCCACCGAAGTCACTACTCATTCGGCAGAAAATGCATACACCCGTGTATGCGAATATGCCGGATGTTCTTTAGTTCGCGACGCTGTCGACAAAAGAATTATCAACGAAGTAAAGAATGGTACAGCCACTTATAGCGGAGCTAACTATCCGGGTATAATAGATTCACAAGAAACAGTAGGTGGCTGGCCGACACTAAACAGTACCGAGCCTCCGGTCGATACAGATGGTGACGGTATGCCCGATGAATGGGAAAAACAAGTAGGCCTGAATCCGAATAGTTACAATAACCCTAATGCTCACACTTTAAGTTCGGGATATACCGATATAGAAGTTTACCTCAATAGTTTAGTAGAGACCATTACAGAAGCTCAGAATAAATAATAAAACGGAATTGCCGAAAACATTAATTTCGAAAAATCCAGATAAACTTTAAAATAAAAAGAACAGCCGATATATAAATCTCCGGCTGTTCTTCTCTTTTTCTAAGGACCTAAATTTTCCAATGTAGGAAATTCAACCATATCTTCTTTGAGTTTTCTTTCGATCTGTTTTTTATTATGATAATCTGCTATCATACTCATAAAAACAAGAAAACATACTCGAATGAAATCCTCGAATCTGACTTGAGCAAAATTTAGACAGGTTCTAAGAGCCTGTTTAAATTTTCATATACAAAAATCAATCAACCTTTTTACTTAAAAATCTTCCATCTTTACTGAAATGTATCTCTGTCTCTTCGGACTGTGTATTGAGACTTACCTTAAAACCTTTTTTCTGACGTTCAATTTTCTCTACAGAAACACCCGAATAATTCGATTGCAAGTAGCTATAAGAGCGTTGAGGAAGAACGCCTAATATCGATGAAGAAATGCCGCCCTTTTCTTTCTGGATCTCAGTCCAATTTCCAGCCCGATCAAATTCCAGTTCATAGCCGTTGGCCATTCGTACATCAAACTGTGTCCAAGGAGACTCAACTTCACATTTAACAACCTTTACCCCTTTAAAATGGGTATGAATAAATTCTTGAGCCATTTTCGGCAACTTTTCAAAAGGAATCGGTTTTTCCGAGCCTTTCGTGGCTGAAAAGGCCAATACTGCACTGGCCAGAAAAACCATGAGCATCATCATTTTTTTCATAATCTATCGTATTTTTATGTTTCTACGTTTATTAAAAACAAAATAAAGGATAGAATGTTTATATCTTATAAAACAAAAGAGAGGTGTTTTTTTGAATAATCACAGTAAATATAACCGCTTTTTAAGCAATAATATTTATTTTTATAGCATGATTCATTTTAAACGACCTGAGTTCGAAAATACGAAATGAAGAAAATTTTTAAATATTGCTTTATATCCATAGGAATATTATTCCTGACTTTACTAATATTGCCTTTCACATTATATATTCCGGCAATACAAAGCTGGGCGAAAGACCTGGCGACAACGTATGCTTCGAAACAATTAAACATGAGTATCGCTATTGAACGCATACGTCTCAAATTTCCGTTAAATTTGGTTTTGGACAACAGCAAAATTATCACGGCCGAAGGTGATACTATGTTATATTGCGATAATCTGCAACTTGATGTAAATTTCCGATATTTATTACAAAAAAAAGTCCAAATAGAGAAATTTTCATTCCAAAACACTCATTTTCATTATAATGACACTATATCACAACTCAATCTAAAAGGAGATGTCGGACTATTATCCCTCAATGCAAAACCGGTAGACCTTGGAAATGAACGAGTTGAAATCCCGAATATAGAACTTCGAAACGGAACTGTATCATTAGACTTGGGAGAAAGCGAACCCGATACGACAAGCAGCAAATCAAATCCCATTCTATGGATACTCGATATAAAGCAATTGCAATTAGAGAACATTGCTTTCGGCATGACTACATCACCCCAAACAAGCGATTTGCAAGTTAAAGTCGCATCAGCTTTACTAAAAAAAGGCATCGTTGATTTAGGAAAACAGTTTGTGGGAGTAGAATCGGTTACAATATCCGAGGCAGGATTTAGCTATCTGAACGACACAACATCAATATCTCCTGTTCAACCGGAAACGGCAGAAACAGATACAACAACATCTCTCCCGTGGACAATCGATGTGCAATCTCTTCAATTAAAAAATAGTTCGGGAACATACGGTCTCATGCATCATATTCCCCAACAAGGATTAGACCCTGACTATATTCAATTATCGGGACTAAACCTTGGCGTAAACTCTTTTTATAATAAGGGAAGTGAAATAAAACTCAAATTACGACAATTGGCATTTACCGAACGTTCCGGATTATCGGTTTTACGGACACAGGGAGACTTTGAAATGAATTCTGAACAAATCTCGTTAAGTGGATTCAGTCTGAAAACTTTTCTTTCCCAAATAGATGCGGATATAAAAGTAGGAGGAGATATAATCGAACAAAAAAACGAAAGTCCCGTTTCCGCATTGCTTTCTTTACGAGTCGCCATGCAAGATATTTATGCCTTGTATCCCGATTTACAAAAAGAAATAGCCTTACTACCGATAGAAACCTTAAAAGCCAACACCCATATAACAGGGTCATTAGGGGAATTAGATATAAAACAATTTGACTTAACATTACCCGGGCGATTCCTCTTTTCCGGAAAAGGTACAATGAATGAAATTATAAATTCTGACAAGTTAAATGGAGCATTTTCTTGGCAAAGCACTCTTGTACATAGCTCTTTTGTTAAAAATATTTTTCCAAAAGATCTGAACGATCAGATAGATATCCCTAACGGAATAATATGCAACGGATCTATACGCATGAATGGGAAACAATATTCTCCTTCTATTTTATTGAAAATCGGAGATGGAAATCTTTCTGCTAACGGGCAAGTCAATCTTGCTTCAGAGGCATACAAAATAGATATGGACGCATCTCAATTCCCCATAAATTCATTTTTACCGAAAGATTCTTTGGGATGTTTAAGCATGTATTTAAAAGGAGAAGGAAAAGGCTTCGACCCTTTATCAGTTAAAACCTATACAGACATAGCTCTCACGATAGATCGGTTCGATTATAAAAAATATGATTACACCGACCTCATCACAACGCTGCATCTAAAAGACGGTATTCTAACGGGTATTCTATCCAGTAGCTCCGAAGCCTTAAATCTCCACATGGACATCTCAGGAAACTTATCTCCCGAAGAATACAAAGCTTATATCATCGGAGAAATAAAAAACATCAATACATGGCAAATGGGATTTACCGATACTCCCCTCAGCGTCTCAACACAATTAAATATTTCCGGCAGCGGAAATTCCAAAGGAGAATATACATTAGATACCGAACTTCATAATCTGCAAATAGAGGCCGATCAAATAAACGGAGAATTTAAAAGTCTTGCGCTACAAGGAGAATTGTTAAATGACAAAATACAAGTTAACTTCAAAACTCCCGATATTTATGTTTCTTTCTCATCTCCTTCTGGATTAGACGAATTTTTAAAACGAATAAATGAAACAAACCGGCTTATTTCTGAACAGATCGAGAAACAAAGTATAGATATAGAAACCTTACAAAAAAATCTTCCTCGTCTGGAATTAAAAGCTGATATCAAATCGGATAAAATCCTCAATAATTATTTAGAGAGATACGGAATTCAAATGAATTCTGCAAATATGGGCATTTCTATTCTCGAAGATAAACCATTCAGTCTTTCGGCATTCGTCGATAAATTGACTACCGGAGGCATCAATTTAGATACGATTTCATTTAAAGCTCGACAAGATAGTGCTCGGTTATTATACGGATTGCATATCGGAAACAAATCGGGAAATCTGGATCAGATTGCATCTTTAGGATTTAACGGATATATAACCGACAATCATCTACGTTTAAGATGTTTGCAACGAAACCGACAATCAGAACAAGGATTCCGTTTCGGATGCGATGCCTACATGCAAGATTCTTTGGTGCACATTACATTTGCCCCGACCGATCCTATATTGGGATTTTCGACATGGACGCTAAATGAAAATAACTATTTCGATTACTACTTCGATAAACACATGGCCGCCAATATCAATATGGAGAACGGAGAACAACGCATATCTTTACAATCGACAACCAACCGTCGCGGCAGACCGGGAGCACTAAATATCAACATGAAAGGACTTGACATAGCTTCATTACTCAGCTCCTGGCCTTTAGCACCACCCGTTGCCGGGAAACTATCGACCGATTTGGTCCTCGATTTTCCGAAAGAGCAAGTTAACGTATCGGGAGATATCTCCATTGCAGAATTATTATATGACAAACAGCGAGTCGGTAACATCGATCTGAACATGCGATACAGGCTCAACGATGAAAACAGGCAACAAGTACGATTAGGGTTATTGGTAGACCAAAAAGAGGCGCTTGCCGTAAAAGGATACTACCAACCGGACACTACAAACGCTATACAACTAAAACTCCAGCTATTATCATTGCCTCTTGCAATAGCCAATCCTTTTTTACCTGCAGATGTATCAAAGATCGATGGAGCACTTAACGGAGAAGTAGATATCTCCGGGAAAACAGATGCCCCCATAGCGTCTGGATATCTGCAATTTGCAAACACATTTATATCTGTTCCGATGATCGGAACTTCATTCGGACTATCCGACAAAAAAATAGAAATTATAGAGAATGATGTCGTACTGAATAACTATGCTATAAACGGACCGAATAAACAGCCCCTTACGATAAACGGAGATTTAAATTTACGGGATTTTTCAAGGATAATGACAGATATTACAATAAAAGGTTCTGATTTTCAAATGATCAACGTTCCCAAGAATAATAAAACAATGTTATACGGTAAGGCCAATGCCGATTTGGACATTTCTGTCAAAGGAGCTATCGATGAGTTGAAGCTACGAGGAAATATCGGATTATTAAACGGGACAGAGGTGACTTATGTCATGAGAGATTCTCCATTGGAGCTTAAACAACAAGCTAATACCAATATGGTCACATTCGTATCTTTCAATGATAGCACGGCTTTGGCCGACACTCTTTCTGTAACTGCTGCTAAAATAAGCGGGATGGACATTCTCATGAATGTAGATATTGCCAACGAAGTGAAAATGGCAGTAAATCTCTCCGCCGACGGAAAGAATCGCATAGATCTCAAAGGCGGAGGAAATCTTACTTATACAATGAATACTCTCGGAGACAGCCGGTTTACAGGAAAATACGAATTGACTGGGGGTACAGTCAGATACAATCCACCGATCATTTCCGAAAAGTTATTCAATATACAACAAGGCAGCTTTGTTTCATGGAGTGGAGATATAGCCGACCCCAGTATGAATATCACAGCAATAGAGCCTCTGAGGATTTCAGTCACAGAAAATGATAATAATAGTCGTCCGGTTACTTTCAATGTTATTATCAACATCAAAAATACGCTCGAAAATCTCGCAATCACATTCAATGTTTCTGCTCCGGAAGACCTGACTATTCAAAACGAACTCACTGCTATGACTGCAGAACAAAGAGCTACCCAAGCCATGAATCTGCTTATCTACAATACATATAGTGGTCCAGGTACATCGACATCATCGAGCCTGACATCGGGAAATCCTCTAAATTCATTCATACAGAAAGAACTGAATCAATGGGCTCAAAACAATCTGAAAAATATCGATGTAAGTTTCGGAATCGATAGCTACGACGATACGATGAACGGCGGACAAGGGACACGGACCGACTATTCGTATAAAGTTTCTAAAACTCTGTTCAACGATCGTTTTAAAGTAATCATCGGTGGAAGTTTCAGCCCGGATGCTGCAGCAGATGAAAATCTGAAAGAAAATCTTGTCGATGATATTTCTTTAGAATACAGACTCGATAAAAGAGATAACATGCTTATCAAAATTTTCAGACATACAGGTTACGAAAGCATTTTAGAGGGAGAAGTGACACAAACCGGTGTCGGGTTCGTTGTCAGAAAGAAATTACTCAAACTGTCGGAACTTTTCCGATTAAGTAGCCGTAAAGAGAAGAAAGAGACAAAATGATGAAAAAATATATAGCGAACATAATTATTATATTATCGGGTATAGTTTTCATAACCGGTTGTTCCACGACAAAAAGATTGGGAGAAGATGAGGTTCTCTATACCGGAGTGAAAAAAATGAAAATAGAACCGATAGAAGGCGTTAAAGTCGACGGAGATGTAATCTCTGCCGTAAAAGATCCTTTATCCGTTCCTCCTAACAATCCGCTATACAGTCCTTACTACCGTACCCCATTTCCTTTTGGATTATGGGTTTACAACAATTTTGTTCCTAAAAAAAATAAAGGATTCAAGCATTGGTTTTACAATAAATTCGCTAAAGAACCTGTGCTCATATCCGGTGTACAACCCGAGTTGCGTATTAAAGTCGTCGAAGATATTTTAGCAAATTACGGATATTTCGGAGCTGAAGCCAGTTATTCATTACTCTATAATAAAAAAAACAAGAAAAAGGCGAAAATCAGCTACTCTGTAAAAATTCCGCAAGCATGGACCTATGGCAGCATTTCCTATCCGAAGCCGACAGACGGAATTACACAATTGATTGACAGCACCAAAGCTCAGTCCTTACTACGAGTCGGATCTCAATATAATGCAGATTCCCTGTCGGCAGAGCGAACGAGAATCGCTACTCTCGCACGAAACAACGGATACTACTATTTTCGTCCTGAATATATAGAATACCTGGCAGATACAACACAAGAACATTTGAAAGTCAACCTTCGAATGATTATAAAAAAAGGCATTCCGACAATGGCTCTGAAAGCATATACTGTGGGCAAGATAGACATATCATTACAAAATTCTACCGGAAAAGGCATTTGGGATACCATATATTATAAAGATATGAAAATGGCATACCAGAAACCGCTAAGAGTCAAGCAATCTATCATGCCGTCAAATATAACTTTACGTCCGGGGCAAGTATATTCGGTAACCGAACAAGACCAATCTCAGACCAATCTAAGCAGGCTGGGTATATTCCGATATATAAATCTAAATGTTACGCCCATAGATTCCTTACGGGGAGCAGACTCTCTCAATGTACAAATAGACGGAGCTATGGACATTCCCCTCGAATCGGAGTTCGAAATAGACGTTTCCTCTAAATCGAACAGTTTTATCGGTCCGGGAATGATTTTCGGAGTAAATCATAAAAATATCTTTAGAGGGGGAGAAATTTTAAGTGTAAAACTGAACGGATCATACGAATGGCAAACCGGGAAAAAACAAAGCGGATCTAAATCGTCTCTTTTAAACTCCTATGAAATAGGTCTAAATGCAAACCTATCATTTCCTCGACTATTAGTTCCCAAATTTATTCCCCGACCTCAAAAGTATGGCGCACGTACCAACTTTCAATTAGGTACGGATCTGATGAACAGACCACATTTTTTCCGAATGATTTCATTCAATGCCTCAGGAGGATATGAATTTCAGACGTCAGACGTCAGTTATCATAACCTAACTGTTTTAAAACTAACTTATAATAAACTGCTGAACACGACTAAAAATTTTGATGAAACCATGGATAAAAATCCGGCCATAGCCCTTAGTTTCAGAAATCAGTTTATTCCGACAATAAGTTATACCTATACATTCAATAAATCGTTCGGTAGAAAAGGCAATAATCGTATTTTATGGCAAACAAACGGAACTCAAGCAGGAAATATACTCGCCGGAGTAATGGGGTTATTGGGAGATAAAGGTGAAAAACATCTGTTCGGCAATCAGTTCTCCCAATTTGTAAAGGGAAGTACCGAATTAAAATATTATCGTCGCCTATGGGGAGATAACTGGCTGGCATCCCGTTTTCTTGTAGGTGCAGGACATGCCTATGGAAACTCAAAAGTAATGCCGTATAGTGAACAGTTCTATATCGGCGGAGCAAACAGTATCAGAGCTTTCACAATACGGACATTAGGACCAGGTAGCTATCGACCGCCACAAGACAATCCCAATGCTTATTTTGACCAAACCGGAGATTTCAAGTTAGAAGCTAATATAGAATTTCGGTTTAAGATTATAGGAGATCTGCATGGAGCTATATTTATGGACGCAGGAAATATCTGGCTATTAAAAGAAGACCCGCAACGTCCCGGAGGAAAACTGACATTAAAAAGCTTCGGAAAAGACATTGCTTTAGGTACCGGATTCGGGCTACGTTATGACATTAGCTATATCGTATTACGAGCCGACCTCGGCATAGGTTTGCATACCCCTTATTCCAATCCCGATAAGAAAGGATACTATAATCTATCCAGTTTTAAAAACAGCCTGGGATTCCATTTGGCTATCGGATATCCGTTCTGATATTAAACACAAATAAAATTTTAAAGGAAACAAATATGTGTATCTTCCATTATTTTAATGACCATATCAATTTTTAACTGAACACCCCGCTTAAATATTGCTTAGTCAATTCATGCTTAGGATGATTGAACAATTCGTCTGCAGTCCCTTGTTCTATCATCTCACCCATATACATAAATACTACATAATCAGCGATACGCAAAGCCTGACGAAGCGTATGAGTTACCATAATAATTCCATAACGCTCACGCAATTTCATAAACAGATCCTCTATATTTTTACTGGAAATAGGATCAAGGGCGGACGTTGACTCATCCGCTAAAATAAATTGCGGTTCGACAGCCAAACCTCTTGCCAGACACAAACGCTGTTGCTGCCCGATAGAAAGAGCCGAAGCAGGAGTATGTAAACGATCTTTCACTTCATCCCACAAACCGGTAGCATGAAGGTATTTTTCTACAACCTTATCTAAAGTTTTTTTATTTCTCATGCCATGTATCCGACAACCGAACGTAATATTATCATAAATAGACATAGGCAACGGCGTTGGACGCTGAGAAAGTAAACCTATCTTTTTACGAATATGCGTAATCTCAGCTTTTTTATCGTAAATATCCTCTCCGTCCACAAAAACACGTCCCTCCACACGTACATGTTCGGTCGTATCTATCATTCTGTTTATACTTTTCAGCAATGTCGTTTTTCCACACCCCGAAGGACCTATAATACAGGTAATTTTTTTATCATGCAGTTGTAAGCTTATGTCTTTCAGAATATGATTATTCTGGATATAAATATTCAATTTTTCTATATCGATCGTAGCATCTTTTTTCGTATCCGATCCTAAACTTAACTCTTCTCCAATCTTATCAGAAGCGGTTTTACTAACATTATTGCGCCACTCTTCAAAACGATTAAAAGCATTTGTGAACTTAGAACTGTCTTTCTCCATTATTTTATTTTATTTTTTGAGAATCTATAAGTAATCATCCGACCTATAATACTTAATATCAATACGATAATAGTTAACAAAAGAGCTGCAGCATAAGCCCGCTCCCGTACTTCAGGAGTAGGACTGCTTAATTGGAAAAATATAGAAAGCGGAAGAGTTGCTGCCGGTTGATTCAACGAAGTAGGTATGCTATCGGTAAAACCGGCAGTAAACATGACTCCGGCAGCATCACCGATAGCTCGACCGACAGAAAGCAATGTTGCTGTCGCAATTCCCGGAGCAATCTGTCGTATAGCAACTTTAATAGCTTCTAACCGAGTCGCTCCGAGCGAATAAGTAGCATCAAGCAATTCTTTAGGCAATTGTCTGGCAACTTCATCCATCGACCGGACAAATATAGGAATAATCAACAATGTTATTACAATAATACCTCCCAACAAAGAGGTTCGTAATCCGAAAAAAATCATAATCGTAAATGCAAATGCACCATACACGATAGATGGAATTCCATATAATACATCAAAAGACAAACGTGTTAAATTCGCCAACTTTGAATCTTTTTTCAAATAAATATTGACAAAAAATACTATCGGAATACTGATGCACAAGCCTAATACAGTAGAAGCCCCGACAATATACACAGAACCCACAATAGCATTCAAGACTCCACCTTCTTTTCCTATATAAAAACCTCCACCCGGCAATTTCGTCACCATATCCCAAGACATAGCCGGCCATCCGTTTTTAATAATCGTTATCAGAATACTCCCTAAAAATGCAAAAACCAATAATAAAGAGAGCACCATCAAAACATAAAATATCTTCTCTACAACAAATTTCATTTTCATTTTAGTCCCCCCCCCTTACAACTTAAATTTTTTCTCGACATGCTGCAACATCATTCGTGATGCTAGATTGAACACCAAAATGATAAAAAATAAAATAAATGCTGCGAACATCAATGCCGATTCATACAAAGGCAACGACAACATTTCTCCATAATTATTAGCGATAAGAGCCGGAAGAGGGTAACACGGATCAAAAAGGGAATGCGGAATCTCTGCATAATTTCCACAAACCATCAATACCGCGATTGTCTCTCCGAAAGCCTTAGAAATAGCCAACACTACTGCAGCAATTATTCCCGGCATCGACTTTCGAAGAATTACTTTAGTCGATATTTGCCATTTAGTCGCACCTAAAGATGCTGCCGCATCCCTATAATCCTGAGGAACAATAGTAAATATTTCGATAAAAAGGCTTACCAAAATAGGCAATATCATTACCCCAAGTACTATCCCGCTGGCCAATACAGTATATCCGCTAGTATATTCTACAAAATGAGGTCCTAACTTATCCGCAATCCAAGGCACGATAATTAATGTACCCCATACACCGAATACTACGGAAGGAATTCCTGCCAAAATATCCAATACAGGAAAAATGACCCGTTTTGTCCAAGAATGAGCATATTCGGAAAGATAAATTGCCGAAAGACTTTTATCTGATGGGCATCGACCGCGACGAACCTTTGGAGAAAGTCATAGCTTTCGGAAAGGCTACCAAAGTGACCTATCCGCTGGCTTTGGATCCGGGGGCCGATGTCTTTGCCCTTTATGCACAACGACAGGCAGGCATTACCCGCAATGTGCTGATAGACCGTGATGGGAAAATCGTTATGCTGACCCGTCTGTACAATCCGGAGGAATTCCAGCGGCTAGTCGAAAAGATAGACGAGATGCTGGCCGAGGAGTGATTCAAGCTTTCGGGCGAAGCCGGGCCAGGTAGTCGTAATGCTTTCCTTCCTTTACCAGTTCGGCTTTGAAGCCGTTTTGTGCGGCGTAAAGGGAAAGGGTCTGAAAGTCGATGTAGAGCCAGTCGAACTGATCGCCTATGATATCCTTGTACTGCATCTTGAAATCTACCTCGCCGTAATAGTCGCCTGCGATGTCGATGACGAAACTTCCGTCTTCGTCTTCATACAGGTAGCGCAGGTCGCTGGAATCCATCAGAATACTGCCGCCGGGACGTAACAGTTGTTTGGCCTTCCGGAAGAAAGCGGGCAGGTTCTCCAGCCGTCCGATGATGCCGGATCCGTTCATCAGCATAAGGAGGGTGTCGTAGGAGCCGCAAAAACTTTCATTGAAGAGGTTGGCTTGTGTAACTTGCTTTACACCGCGTTTGCGCATGGCTTCTACCG
>OGYL01001286.1_pt1 | contig 19521 bp, 10 predicted proteins | sample 1576541 | NCBI WGS metagenome assembly OGYL01 (sample SAMEA3541551, study PRJEB24748) | human gut metagenome | biome: human gut; feature: human-associated habitat; material: faeces | place: China | collected 2012 | reverse complement strand
CGTGCAGCGACTCGGCGTTGTAGCCGTCGCGTATGAGCTTGTCGGCCACCTCCTGAGTCTCCACCTTCGTGCGGCAGAAGATGATGGCGTATATGCGCGGATAGTAATCCACTATGCGCTTCAGAGCCAGATATTTGTCCTTGGCGTTCACCAGATAGTATATGTGGTTCACGTTTTCCGCACCCTCGTTGCGCGAGCCCACCACAATCTCCTTGTGGTCGTGCAGGTAGTTCAGAGCTATCTTCTCTATCTCCTTGCTCATCGTTGCCGAGAAGAGCAGAGTGTTGCGGTCCTGCGGCACGCCCTCGAATATCTCGTTTATGCTGTCCGAAAATCCCATGTTGAGCATCTCGTCGGCCTCGTCGAGCACCACGTTGCTCACGTTGTCCAGCTTAGCCGCGCCGCGGTTCATCAGGTCGATGAGACGTCCCGGAGTGGCAACGATGATCTGTGCGCCGTGTTTCAGCGCGTGCATCTGGTTTATGATGGATGTTCCGCCATATACAGCCACGATGTTTATGCCCTTGATGTATTTGGCGAAACTCTTCAGGTCGTCGGCTATCTGAAGGCACAGCTCACGTGTCGGACTGAGTACGAGAGCCTGAGTGGTGCGGTCGTTAGCATCGACGCGTTGCAGCAGTGGAATGCCGAAGGCGGCTGTCTTGCCCGTTCCTGTCTGTGCCAGGGCTATCACGTCGTTACCATTACCGAGCAAATAAGGAATCACTTCTTCCTGAACAGGCATCGGATGCTCAAATCCGAGTTCTGTGATGGCGCGGCGAATCTCTTCGCTTACGCCCAATTCTTCAAATGTTTTCAATGCTGTGTTGTTTGTGAATGAAATAAATGGGGTGTATTTCTGATGATGTAGTACACAAGAGTTTGGTCTTTATCCCGAATCCGGCTGCAAAGTTACAGTAAAAGGCAGACAATACAAAATATAATCACCTATTTTATTGTATATCAGTAAATAATTAATATCTTTGTGAAAGATAGGATGCGGTTCGGCAGTGCCAAAAACGGAAAAACTCTGTTTCGCTGTTTTGTCGTTGCGCTCACCTTCCGCTATCTTTTATCTGTTTTATTCATAATAAGGATGTATTGTCAATACTGAATATAACAAATAGAAATTATGCATATAGGAGTTTTCTGTTCGGCGAATGCCGACATCGATCCCGATTTTTTCGAGCTCACCCGTCAGTTCGGTGAGTGGATGGGCCGCAACGGCCACATGCTGGTGTTCGGAGGATGCAATCTCGGACTGATGGAGTGTGTTGCCCGTGCCGTGCACGAGGCAGGAGGATTGTGCATAGGTGCCGTGCCGACGATAGTGGAGAAGGGCGGACGCACGTCAGACTATGTGGACGTGAAGATAATGTGCGACAATCTGAGCGACCGCAAGGACATAATGCTCGCCAAGAGCGACGTGCTCGTGGCGCTTCCCGGAGGCGTGGGCACGCTCGACGAGATATTTACCGTGGTGGCCTCCGCGTCGATAGGCTATCACCACAAGCGCGTCATTCTCTACAACATGAAGGGCTTCTGGAATCCGCTTCTCACCATGCTCGACAGCATGAAGAAGGCAGGAGTGATACGCCGCGGATTCGACGACCAGCTGCTCGTCGCCTCCACGCAGGACGAGCTTGTGGAGATGCTCTCGCGCGAGGGCTGACGTGTGCGGCCGACGGGATGGTGAACGATTAATTAATACTAAACCGATATGAGACGACTGTTGTTCTTTGCAGCCATGATGCTGCTGTCGCTAAGGGGCTTTGCCGGCGACGAGGGCCGCTACATTGAGGTGAGCGGTACGGCCGAAGTGGAAATCGTGCCGGACGAGATACACTACATCATCGAGATGAAAGAATACTTCGAGGAGGAATTCGACGGCAAGTCGAAGCCGGAAGATTTCGCCACCAAGGTGCCGCTCGATGTCATTGAGCAGCAGGTGAGGCGTGTCATAAAAGACGCCGGAGTGCCTGCGGACGCTGTGCGCACCGAGGAGATAGGCAACACATGGCGCGAGCGCGGCATGGACTTTCTCGTGTCGAAGCGTCTGGACATAACGCTCAGCGACTTCGAGACCATCGAACGCATACGCAAGGGGCTCGACACACGCGGCATCAATGCCATGTATATAGGTGAGCTGAAGAACAAGAACATGGCCGAATGGCAGGAGAAGGGACGCATCGAGGCCATCGAAGCCGCGCGCAACAAGGCCGAATACATGGCTTCGGCCGCGGGATGCGGGCTCGGTCGTGTGATGCGCATCGTTGAGGGTAACGCTGCCGGGAGAATGCTGCCAGCGGCGCAGGCCAACGTGATGGCTTCGGGCGCATCGTCGGCAGACACCTACCGCACAATAAAAAAGACATACACCGTGATTGTGAGATACGAGTTGGCCGACCGGCCATGATGTTGTCGCATGATGAAAAATACTGTTGTCCGTCTGCTCCGCCACGTGCGGGGCAGGCGGACTTTTGTCTTGTTACGGACAACGCGGATGCGATGAACCGTGACTCCGTGTTTACCCACGCCATGACAGACCCACGCTGACATAAACGATAAATCGTCATCAGGAGCGCGGCGCGTAATTTCCGTGCCTTTTCAGTCGCCTCACGTCCGAAGTTTTAATGGAAACTGACGGGACATGCTTACGATTTTTCTTGACTGAATTTTGACAAAATATTTTCGCGAAAGAGATGTAAAGGAATGTTAAAACAAGCGTTATTAAGCCCATTTCGGCCTGCATCGTCTTATGATATACCCCATAACATAGTCCGAAAAAGTCCATTCCGCTTTCTGATATTGCCCATTTCATGGTGCGAAATAGCCCATTTCATGGTGCAATATGGTGCTTTTCTGCCTCCGAAATGGCCTATTTCGCAAGCCGAAACGGTGCTTTTTGCAATGCGAAGAAACACCTCTCAAACATAAATCACTGATAATCAACACTATATAAGAACCTCTTATTTTTCGCGTATTTGCGTCCGAAGTAAAGTCCGCTAGCAAATACGCGCTTATTTTTCGGGGTATATCGGGAAACTCCGAGGAAAAAACCGAAATCCGGTTACAATTTGAAAGTTGCCCGTATGGGTTCTCTCTCCGTATGAGAAAACAACGCTTATCCGGCTTATACCCGCAGTCTTTCATTGAAGTCAAATCACGTTCTATTTCCGTCAGTCCGTTTTCCGACAGTCAGACTTCTCCATACTGTTCTGCGAAAAAATCGTTCCTCTCGCAGGCATTGCTGTTCAGGGTGCGCCGTGAGCACGAACGTCATGTGTCGCCATGTGGTGCATGGTCTCCGCAGCCGTGTCCTTTTATACGCATTTCCTGTGTTTTCAAGGCTGTAGGAGATGCAGTTTATTACATATTTATAACCATAAAATACAGAATTTGTATTATTACCCATCCACTTTTTTAAAGAATCTTAATTTCTGTAATCGTCTGATTATCAATAACATTGCATTTTTCTTCCATCCACATGAATCCACTTTCTGTTTTTGTGCGCTTTTTTTGCGCATTTTTAATGAATAAATTTGCGATGGTTAAATCGCGAAATTACCTAAACAAAAACCAAATGTTATAAACTTTATGAGAAAATGTAAATCTATCATTCTGACGTTATTGGTTTCGTTTATATCAATGACCATGTACGCGCAGGATTTCATCTGCTCAGGTACAATCGTCGATGAATTAGGCGAACCGATAATAGGAGCGTCGGTATTCCAGACAGGAAGCAAGAACGGCGTGTTCTCCGACATCAACGGAGAGTTTAAGTTGGCACAGGTGCCGGAGGGCAGCTCAATCACAATCTCGTACATCGGATACAAGACCATTGAGACAAAGGCAGCGGCCGGCATGCGTATCGTCATGCACGAGGACAACGAGCTGTTGGGCGAAGTTGTCGTAGTGGGTTACGGTGTACAGAAGAAGAGTGTCGTCACGGCGTCAATAGCCAAGGTCTCCGCCAGCGACCTCGCCACCACAGCACCGGTGCGTATGGACAACGCCCTGAAGGGTCTCGCTGCCGGTGTCACCGTTACATCATCGTCAGGACAGCCGGGCGAGGCTGCGCAGATACGCATACGTGGTATCGGAACCATAAACAACTCTGACCCGCTGTACATTGTTGACGGTATGCCTATCGAGGGCGGACTCGACTATGTGAACCCGAGCGACATCGAGAGTATAGAGGTGCTCAAGGACGCGGCGTCCGGAGCAATCTACGGTGCGCGTGCCGCCAACGGTGTAGTACTCGTAACCACCAAGTCGGGAAAGAAGGGTAAGGTGAAGGTCAACTACAACTTCTCTTACGGATGGCAGAGCAAATGGCGCAAGCGCGACGTGCTCAACGCCACTGAGTATGCAGTGATGATGAACGAGGGTTATATCAACGCCGGCATGCAGCCGCTCTATTCTGACCCGTACAATCTGACCGACGCCATGGGCAACCCGATCACTACCGGAACCGACTGGCAGGACGAACTGTTCAACGACAACGCGCCTGTGATGAATCACGACGTGACCATCAGCGGTGCTTCGGACAAGGTGAACTATTATCTCTCAATGGGTTACTACGAGCAGGAGGGTATCATTGGCGGCAATTTCGACCGCTCCAACTATCAGCGTCTCTCGCTGCGCAGCAACACCAAATACAATCTGTTCGACGTCTCCAAGGAGCGCAACTGGCTCAACAAGCTCGACGTGACAGTGAACCTTTCCTACGCACGTGTTAAGTCGAAGAGCATCGACGCCAACTCGCAGTGGGGTTCTCCGCTGGGTTCGGCCCTCTCGCTCTCGCCTATACTCACACCTACACTTACAGGCGCGGCTGCCGACGCTCAGGACGAGTTCTACCGTCAGACACAGCCCGACTATCCCGGACCGATACTCTCGCCCAACGGCGATCCGTACACAATCGCCGGTACGACATACAACGAGATGGTGAACCCGCTGGCATCGCTCTCGCTACCGGGCGCACAGAACTGGAGCCACAAGTTCGTAACCAACTTCGCAGCCGAGCTGCAGCTGTGGGACGGACTGAAATATCGCATATCCTACGGCGCAGACATGTCGTTCTGGGGTAATGAAAGCCACACGATACTGTATTATCTCACCACAAACAACAAGGCCACTCACACTGGAGAACTCAGGCGTTGAGTTCGAACTCGGATACAAGTTCAACGTGGCAGACGCTCAGTTCAGCATCCGCGGCAATGCCTCTTATCTGCATAACGAACTCATAGAGCTGGGTAACGACACGGGATGGGCTGCATACGACTCGTTCCAGGGCGTGGGCACCATCACACGTGCGATGAACGGCGAGCCGTTCCCATACTTCTACGGACTGAAGACAGCCGGAATATTCCAGACACAGGAGGAGATAGACGCTTATGTGGGACCTGACGGAAAGACTCCGATACAGCCGGATGCAAAGCCGGGTTACGTGAGATTCGTCGATCTGAACAACGACGGTGTGATAGACGACAACGACCGCACCAAGATCGGCAAGGGTATGCCTGACTGGACGTTCGGTGTGAACTTCTCAGCTGCATGGCGTGGATTCGACTTCAACATGATGTGGCAGGGCACTGCCGGCAACGACGTGTTCGACGCTACACGACGCATAGACATCAACTCAAGCAACCTGCCGTCGTGGATGCTCAACCGCTGGACCGGTCCGGGCACTTCCGACAAGTATCCTATCTTCATCGTAGGCGACTCTTCAGACAACTGGAAGTCTTCAGACCTCTACGTGTATGACGGTTCTTACCTGCGCCTGAAGAACATCGAGCTGGGCTATACGCTCCCGGCAAACCTCACAAAGACCGTGTTCATAAACAGACTTAGAGTATATGTTTCTGCCGAGAACCTTCTTACATTTACTAAATATCATGGCTTTGATCCAGAAATCTCTTCGGGTGGAACTTCGCTCGGCGTAGACTACGGTGTATATCCGCAGGCTCGTGTATGGCGAATAGGTTTCAATCTGGAGTTCTAAACCTAAACAATGTTTTGACGTTGACGGGAATAAGGTCTGAGGCTCTGCCGACGACCTTACCGCCCGGAAACCTAAGACAATTAAAAACAAGACAACAATGAAAAAGCTAAATATATATGCCGGCCTTATCATGGCCGCCTCGGTGACGCTTACCGGCTGTAGTGACGACTTCCTGGAGGTCACACCGCCTACGTCAAATCCGATAGAGGAGTATTTCACAACGCGCGATCATGTATATGAATCGCTTATCTCCGCCTATGCGCCGCTGCAGTGGCCTGACTGGGGATATGACCAGTATAACCCGCTGAACATCATGAGCGACATCATGGCAGACGATATATGGCCGGGTGGAGCAAGCAGTACGGACAACCAGTACTGGCACCTGATGATGAACTACAACGCCAATCCCGAGAACTGTATGTCGGGACTGTGGACGTGTGAGTATAGCGGTATAAAGCGCTGCAACGACGTGCTGACATACATAGGATGGGCAGGCGACAACATAAACGAGGACGAGCGTGCCCTGTGGACAGCCCAGATGCATGTGCTGAGAGCTTACTACTACTGTAATCTTTGGAAGTTCTGGGGCAACATCCCGTTCTATACTGAGAACCTTGAGTTCCCTTATCTTGCCGAGCAGCTTTCTGCCGACGATGTATATAACAACGTGATTACAGACCTGGAGGCAGTGATAGAACAGAATGTTCTGCCGATGAAATGGGAAGACACGGCAAGCGAGGACAACGTGGGCAAGGTGTCGCAGGCCATGGCATACATGCTTTATGCCGAGATGGTGATGTATCAGAACGACGAGAGCCGCTATTCCAAGGCGCTCGGATACATGAACGACATAATCGGAAGCCAGCAGTATGAGCTCATGTCGAGCTATGCCGCAATATTCGAAGAGAGCGGCGAGTGGGGCTCGGAGTCCATATTCGAGGTGAATTATAAGGACGACAACGCTGTGCGTTCGTGGAACGGACCTCTCGTTTCGGGCGGTACGGTTCTCCCGCGTCTCATCAGTCCGAGCGCCTGGGCTGCAAACGCAGGTGACAACAGCGGCGTGACAAACGGCTGGGGATTTGCTCCGGTACGCACGGAGACATACCAGATGTTCGCCAATGGTGACGAGCGCCGCGACGTGACATGCTTCGATGCCAATGCACACGGCACTTATGAGCACCGTTATCAGGACACTGGCTACTTCCTCGGCAAGTATATCGCCAAGTCGGAGAACAACAAGGACCAGACTGCCGACGGCGACCTGAACTTCAACAACAACCTGCGCATATACCGTTATGCAGAGACTCTGCTCAACGCTGCCGAACTGCTGCTCCGCACAGGAGGCGACACGGGGCTGGCTGAGACTTATCTCAATCTCGTGCACAACCGTTCGGGACTTACCGACCGTGTGAGCGCTACGATTGACAACATCATAAACGAGCGCCACCTCGAGTTCGTAGGCGAAGGCAAACGCTATTGGGATCTGGTGCGTACGGGTAAGGCCGCATCGACACTTGTGCCCGATAATTATGGCTACCGCACCAACACATGGAGCGAATCGAAGAAATATCTGCCTATACCGCAGGCTGAGATAGATGCCGCACAGGGCACTCTGACTCAGAACAATTATTAATCAAACACAACAATAAGTGACAAATTATGAAAAAGCTTAATTATATATTGGGCGCGTTTGCCGCAGTGGCATTGTCACTGGCTTCGTGCTCTCCCGACGACATTGACGGTGTTGACGAGAACGGACTGCCGCTCGCAGAGAACGCCAAGGTGACCGTTGAGGTGGATCAGACAATCAACCAGGCTACGTTCAAGCTTGAGGGCAACGGCATTTATCCTATATGGATAATGGATTGGGAAAGTACCAACCCTTATTCCACGCAGAACGGACTGAAGAAGATATTCAACAATGCCGGCGACTATGTGCTGAAATATCGTGTGGGCAACCGCAACGGATTCAGTCAGGGCATAGCTTCCACTACGTTCCATATTGACAACTCACTCATCGACTACGACATGTATGCCACGATGCTCAGCGGAAAGACATGGCGCATATCCAAGGACGAGCAGGGACATCTGGGTTGCGGCGAACCGGGCAGCGACGGTCTGGGATGGTATTCGGCCGCTCCTAACGAGAAGCAGGGCACGGGTCTGTATGATGACGAGATAACATTCACTGCCGACGGGACATATACTTACAGTCCCGGTGCCGACGGACTGGTGTTCGTGAACAACGGATGCACAGTGTTCCAGGATAATCCCGGCAACGGCGAGGATTTTGATGCTGCCGCTCAACAACAGACCGCACAATACGAGATCAAGGGCGAAGGAAACAATGTTTATCTGGTGCTTCCGGCACAGACTCTGTTCCCTTATATCTCATGCGACAATCAGTATAATACGCCTAAGTTCCGCATAGAGAGCATAACAGGCTCGAAGCTCGTGCTCGTATATGACGACGGAACTATAGCTTGGCACTATATCCTTACAAGCAAGGCCGAGGAGCAGAGCTTCGACGGATTCGATCCGGACAGCGAGTACAACATGTTCAAGAACTGTACGTACACAAACGAGTTCTTCTATGCTCCGGGTTGGGCACAGATAGCCGATCCTACGCTTACCGCCAACGGCAATTCGTTCACCATAGACCTGCCTGTGGCAACAAGCGAGAAGTGGCAGGCTCAGGTTAAGTTCCTCACCGACATGAGCACAAGTGCGGCTTCAAACTATGACTTCAGCTGCAAGCTCATGTCCAACACCAACCATAACAATGTTACGGTGAAACTGGTAAAGACCGGTGACGACGACACTTATTATTTCGAAGAGACCATTGCGCTGAAGGCTTATGAGGAATATGTGTTCTATAAGAGCGACATGCCGGGATTGGATATGGACAATGTTTCATTGGTACTCGACTTCGGTGGTAATGCCGAGAATACTCAGGTGACGTTGAGCGACGTAGTTCTGAAAGACCATGCCAACGACGACGGAACCGTGTTACCGTCGGAAGAAGAGGACAAGACAGTCTATACCTACGACTCTGAGAATAATCTCTGGAAAGTGAATGTGGACGACACGGACGCTTATACCACAGAGTTCTATTACGCTCCGGGATGGTCGCAGATTGCTGATCCGGGATTTACGAAGAATGAAGGCAACTATACCATAATGCTGCCGTCGGCTACTTCGGAACAGTGGCAGGCTCAGGTGAAGATAAAGACAGGTATCGCTGCTGAGGCTGATGTGGCTTACGACTTCAGTTGCACGCTGATGTCAAACAAAGGACTCAGGGGTGCGACAGTGAAACTTACCGATGGTGCCAACGACGCCGACAACTTCTTCTTCACCGAGCGTGTGGATCTCGCACCTTATGAGGAGTATGTGTTGAAGGTGCCGGCATCCAAACTGGCTATCGGAGCCTCTCAGGGACTGATGCTTGTGCTTGATTTCGGCGGATGCCAGGACAATACAACGGTGACTGTGAACAACATTGTGTTGCAGAAGACAGCTCAATGATATCTTAACAATCTGCTTTATAATTTTTGGAATCCATTGCTTTGCAGGAGATCGTCAGTTGACTTGGAAGAACAGACATCTGCAGACAAGGAAACATCAATGTGGGTTTTAAAAGATGATTTCTTGCAGGCAATGGATTTAAATAATAATATGCGGATTGATAAAATAAAACATAAACAATAACGTTATAAAAATAATAAGATAATGAAAACCCGAATGATATTAAGCATGTTTTTTGCTGCTGTGGCCGGACTTATGGCTTGCAGCGATGAGCGGGAGACGGTTTATGCACCTGACAATCAGCAAGTGACGTTGTCGGTAACGGAAGAGAAACTTACGGCTGACGCGGCTTCGTTCAATGTGAATGTTACTACCGACCATGAATTTGCAGCATATTCTACAGTTGATTGGATGACGGTGAGTCCTGAAGGATCGGTAAAGAAAAACGAGACTCTTACTGTCACGGTGGAAGCAAACACCGAAACAGAAAGCCGTACGGGTGAAGTGATAGTATGGTGTGGTGGCACAAGACGTGCCGTAAAGGTAAGCCAGGCAGGCGTTGAGGCACCTGATACAGAGATAACAGCTCCTGACGGATATTCGCTTGTGTGGAACGACGAGTTCGACGGAACGGAACTGAGCAGCGACTGGACGTTTGAAGTGGCTGGACCGGGCTTCGTGAACAACGAGCTTCAGAACTATGTCAAGGGCAACGACGTGGCTGAGGTCTCTAATGGAACATTGAAAATAAATCTCTATAAAGACGGCAACGACATCAAGTCGGCACGCATCTATGCAAAGCGTAACCAGGGATGGAAGTACGGATACATAGAAGCAAGCATCAAACTGCCTGAAGGTAAGGGCACATGGCCTGCTTTCTGGATGATGCCGGTGAACTTCACCTCATGGCCGGGAGATGGAGAAATAGATATAATGGAATCGGTGGGATACGACCTGAACGTGGTTGTCTCGACGATACATTGCAACAAGTATAATAACGGAGGCACGGCAATAGAAAGCGCACGCACTTCTGTCGCTACGGCTTACTCGGAATTCCACAAGTATGCTCTTGAATGGACGGCAGACAAAATGGTGTTCTATGTTGACGGCAAACAGCTGCTCACATACAACAACGACGGCACAGGAAAGGATGCCTGGCCCTTTGACTCACCATTCTATGTGATACTCAACCTTGCGTGGGGCGGCTCTTGGGGCGGCTTACAGGGAGTTGACGAAAGTTGTCTTCCTGCAACCATGGAAGTGGATTATGTGAGAGTATTCCAGAAGTAGAAAAGAAGCTGACAATAAGGTTGAAGCCGCTTGCGACCGGTTAGCCGTGTGCCATTGACGCCGCGGAGCGCGGCCGTGGGTGGCTTCTGTGTTAAATGTACTGCGTAAACAGGTCTATCGTGTTACGGAAACGTGCATGTCATACGGTGAAAAGGTGTATGTCACGCGATGAAAAGGCGCATTTTACATGCTGATAAAGCCTTTTCCGCATGCCCAGACGGTGCATATCATACCCTCAGATGGGTGCTCATGGTACATCGGAATGGGCTTTGTCGTACTACGATATGCGGACAGGCTTGCCGTTTTCCGCTTGATATGCGGATCACAACAGTCGAAAGTCGTATCATGAAAATTAATGATTTAAAGTCATAAATGCAAGCTGAAAATCCGATTTCAATGACGTCTTAAATATTTTAAAAGTCTGAAACATACTTTAAAACGATTATTATCCACCACCAAAATATATGGAACAAAAAATGCAATATATTGAAAATGAATGTTTTACTCTTTTAATACACTTTTATCATACCACCAAGTGACTTTATATGCTTGTATTCGATGAATTTAGTTTTTAAATTTGCAAAAGGAGAAAACAGCGACCTTAAACTTTAAAGATTTATGCAACATTTATGATTTATAACTAAAAACGATATGACATAAGGTTGCATTACATATGTTGAAGTCTGCTAAACTTGATCTGATAAATAAGAATCCTATATAAACTAAAGACAATGAAAAAATTTATAACAATGGCTGTTGTTGCAGCGTTTGCTGCTAATGTGGCCAAGGCTCAGTCGGTTCCGGTCTATCTTGACGCGACGAAGCCCATCGAACAGCGTGTGGAGGATGCGCTGAAGCGTATGACGCTCGACGAGAAAATAGCTGTCATACACGCTCAAAGCAAGTTCAGCTCGCCGGGCGTGGCACGCCTCGGCTTCCCTGATTTCTGGACAGACGACGGACCTCATGGCGTTCGTCCCGATGTGCTTTGGGATGAATGGGAGCAGGCCGGACAGACAAACGACTCGTGTGTGGCTTTTCCTGCGCTCACATGTCTTGCCGCTACGTGGAATCCTCAGATGGCAATGGCTTACGGTAAGGCTCTCGGCGAGGAGGCGCTCTATCGTGGCAAGGACATGATTCTCGGTCCTGGCGTCAACATTCTGCGCACACCTCTCGGCGGACGTAACTTCGAGTATATGGGTGAAGACCCTTATCTGACATCACGTATGGTGGTGCCTTATGTTCAGGGACTGCAGTCCAACGGCGTGGCTGCCTGCGTAAAGCATTTCGCTCTGAACAATGACGAAGAATACCGCAATCAGGTCAATGTCATCGTTGACGACCGTGCTCTTTACGAAATATATCTTCCGGCATTCAAGGCTGCCGTTACCGAAGGACACGTATGGGGACTCATGGGTGCCTACAACCTTTATAATGATCAGCACAACTGCCATAACAAGCGTCTGCTCTGCGACATCCTGAAAGGCGAGTGGGGCTTCGACGGCGTTGTGGTATCCGATTGGGGCGGTGCGCATGATACGCGCCAGGCTGTTGAGAACGGACTCGATATGGAGTTCGGAACATGGACCGATGGCCTTTCTTTCGGCGAATCGAACGCATACAACAACTATTATCTCGCCCGTCCTTACCGCGAGTTGATACAGAAGGGCGAATATTCTACAAAAGAACTCGACGATAAGGTGCGTCGCGTACTGCGTCTCTTCTTCCGCACTACGATGCGTACAGACCGTGGAAACGGCTCCATGAATTCTGAGGCTCATTATGCTACGGCACGACGTGTGGCTGATGAGGGCATCGTTCTCCTCAAGAATGAAGGCAATCTGCTGCCTCTCGACACCACGAAAGCGCTCCGCGTGCTCGTTGTCGGTGAGAATGCCATCAAGATGATGACTGTTGGAGGAGGCAGCTCGTCGCTGAAAGCACAGCGTGAGACGCTTCCTATCGAGGGCATGCGCAAATATATGGGCAATATGATCAAGATAGATTATGCCCGTGGTTATGTAGGCGACACTATCGGTGAGTACAATGGCGTTGTTGCAAAACAGAAACTCTATGAGCCGCGTACGGCCGACGAACTCATTGCCGAGGCTGTAGATAAGGCCAAGAATGCCGATTGCGTGGTGTTCTTCGGCGGTTTGAACAAGAGCGATTACCAGGATGCCGAAGGTCATGACCGCAAGGAGTACGGTCTGCCTTACGGTCAGGACCGTGTGGTTGAGGCTCTTGCAAAGGTCAATAAGAACATAGTATTCGTCAATATATCAGGTAATCCGGTTGCAATGCCGTGGCGTAACAAGGTTAAATCCATCGTACAGGGCTGGTTCCTTGGCTCTACTGCCGGCGAGGGTCTGGCCGATGTGCTTACCGGACGCGCCAATCCTTCAGGCAAGTTGCCTTACACATGGTGGCAGAAGCTTGACGATGTGGCTGCCCATAAGCTCAATACTTATCCGGGAACATGGCGCGACGGCAAGAAGATCATCGACGAAGAATATAAGGAAGGAATCTTTGTAGGCTACCGTTGGGCTGATAAGGAGAACATAAAACCGGTGTTCGCATTCGGTCACGGCTTGAGTTACACCACGTTCAAGATAGGCAAGGCAACTGCCGACAAGGCCAAGATTGCCCAGGGCGACAGCATAAGCTTCACTGTCAGCGTTACCAATACGGGCAGCAAGGCCGGCTCTGAGGTCGTGCAGCTTTATGTACGCGACTGCAAATCTTCGCTTGTCCGCCCGTACAAGGAACTTAAAGCCTTCAAGAAAGTGAGCCTCCAGCCAGGCGAGACCAAGCAGGTTAAGCTGACCATAGGCACTGATGCCTTGAGCTTCTTCGATGACAAAGCCCACAAATGGACAGCTGAACCGGGTGACTTCGAAGCTTTGATAGGCAACTCTTCAGATAATCTTAAACAGAAAGTTAAATTTGTTTTAATGTGATAATTTGTGTCACAGGCCGGAGGACATAAGTTGTCCGGTCTGTGTATTTTTTTACCATTATTATTTTATTATTATGATATCAATACGTAAAACATTGACGACAATAGCATCGTGTGTGCTCGCCCTTACTGCTACGGCGCAGAACACAGACATGGATAAGTTTGTCAACGATCTTATGTCGCGCATGACTCTTCAGGAGAAAATAGGTCAGCTAAATCTTCAGGTGGCCGGCGACATCACCACCGGAAATGCTCAGGACACCCAGGTGGCAAGCCTCATAAGGTCAGGAAAAATGGGTGGAGTGTTCAACATTAAGGGAGTTGAAAATATAAAGGAACTCCAGAAGATTGCGGTTAAGCAGAGTCGTCTGGGTATTCCTTTGCTCGTGGGCATGGATGTCATCCATGGTTATGAGACGATATTCCCCATTCCGTTTGCCCTCTCGTGCAGTTGGGATGTGTCAGCAGTCGAGGAAGCTGCCCGCATAGCGGCAAAGGAAGCCTCTGCCGACGGTATAAACTGGGTTTACAGCCCTATGGTTGACATCTGTGTCGATGCCCGTTGGGGCCGTATAGCCGAGGGCAACGGTGAAGATCCTTATCTCGGCTCACAGATGGCAAAGGCCATGATACGTGGTTATCAGGGCGATCTCAGCAGCAATTCCAACGTGATGGCCTGCCTCAAACACTTCGCTCTTTATGGTGCTGTGGAGTCAGGTCTCGACTACAACACCGTAGATATGAGTCGCCTGCGCATGTTCAACCAGTACTTCCCGCCCTATAAGGCAGCCGTTGAGGCAGGTGCCGGCAGCATCATGTCGTCGTTCAATATTGTTGACGGAATTCCGGCTACAGCCAACAAGTGGCTGCTCGACGACGTGCTGCGCAAGCTTTGGAAGTTCGACGGATTCGTTGTGACCGACTACGGTTCAATAGGTGAGATGATAAGCCACGGCGTGGGAGGTGATCTTAAAAACGCTTCTGTCTTGGCTCTCAATGCCGGCACCGACATGGATATGTGTTCTACGGGATTCTTGAATACGTTGGAGCAGTCATTAAAGGACGGCACCATAACTGAGGAAGCCATCAACACGGCATGCCGCAGAGTGCTCGAGGCAAAATATAAGCTTGGCCTTTTTGCCGACCCATACAAGTATTGCGACACCAAGCGTCGCAAGAAAGACATCTTCACAGCCGACAACCGTGCCGCAGCACGCCGCATAGCTGCCGAGACATTTGTCCTGCTGAAGAACCAAAACAACCTTCTGCCGTTGAAGCGCGAGGGCAAGATTGCTCTTATAGGTCCGTTGGCAAACACCCGCGCCAACATGGCCGGAACATGGTGTGTGGCATATACTCCCGATAAGTATTCCACACTTAAGGAAAGATTTGAACGTGCGCTCCAAGGCAAAGCAGAGCTGCTCTACGCACAGGGCTGCAACCTCATGGCCGACTCTTTGCGCCAGCGTGCAGCCGAGTCCGGCAAGACCATAGAACGTGGCGACGATGCCGCTCTCAAGGCTGAGGCTCTTGCTGTTGCCGCCAAGGCCGATGTCATTGTATGTGCAATGGGTGAGAGCGCTGATATGTCAGGCGAGTGCGCCAGCCGTTCAGACCTCCGTCTGCCCGACGTACAGCGCGAATTGCTCGCCGAACTCGTAAAATTGGGCAAGCCGATCGTGATGCTCAACTTCTCCGGACGTCCGACAGTGCTTACATGGGAGCAGGACAATGTTGACGCAATACTCAATGTATGGTTCGGAGGCAGCGAGGCTGCCGATGCCATTTGCGATGTAGTGTTCGGCGATGTTGCTCCGAGCGGCCGACTCACAATGACATTCCCCCGCACGACAGGTCAAGTACCTATGTACTATAACCACATGAACACCGGTCGTCCCGTACCCGAAGGTACAAAGGAATTCCGCAAATTCGCTACCAACTGGCTCGACAACGTGAACGATCCGCTCTATCCTTTCGGTTACGGTCTCACATACACGACCTTCAGCTACGGCAAGCCCGTTGTAACAGGTTCAGGCCGCAACTTCAAGGCTTCGGTCACTGTGACCAACACTGGCTCGCGTGACGCTTACGAAGTTGTGCAGCTCTACATGCGCGATCCGGCCGCTTCTATAGCCCGTCCGGTTAAGGAACTGAAAGGATTCAACCGCATCATGCTCAAGGCAGGCGAGAGCAAGGAGGTAACTTTCGACATCACCGAGAAGGAACTCTCTTATTACAATGCCGAAGGCCGCCAGGTGTTCGAACCCGGAAAGTTCGACATAATGCTCGGTCCCGACAGTCGCTCGCTCCAGACCGTAAGCATAACGGCTGAGTGACGCCGCTATGTAAGGATTTGAAATATAACGAAATATAAAAAAGGAGACTTTCCTGCTTATGACAGTTATGATGTCAGAATAAGCAGGAAGGTCTCCTTTTAAAAAAACAGGGTGTCTGTTTTTGTAAATTCATAATATTGTCTTATCTTTGCAATATGTTGCATTGTCATATGTTTCATTTGAGACACGATGATGGTATGAGAATTTTATTGCTACTAATTTTTATACTGACTCCGTTGGGACATGCCGTTGCTGTCACACGTGCCGATTCGCTTTATAATTGTATTGATGAGGCCATTGCCAATTCAAGCAAGTATATAGCCAAGCGCGAAAGTTACATACGCCACATCCGCAACATGTATGCCGCAGCCGCCAATCCGTCGGCGCGTTATTCCATAGCCCTCGAACTTTATAGAGAATACCGGGCTTTCATGAGCGATTCCGCCCTTGCATGGCTCGACCGCGCCGAGACCATAGCGCGTGTCAGCGGCGATGCTGCCGGCGAGAACCGCTGCCGTGTGCTTGCAGCCTATCAGTGTTCTTCCACAGGTATGTACACCGAGGCGGTGGATATACTTGCCGGCGTGGACATGACGAAGTTCGACAGGCAGGGACTTGTGGATTACTACATGGCCTGCAATCATCTCTACGGCGAGTTGGGCTATTACATGATCTTTGCCGTCGAAAATCAAAAGCTGAAGACCGACTTCGGGTGTTATCATGCCCGCTTCAACAAGGCGGAAGACGGTATCGTTGTTATTGATTACCGAAAATGCGTTTTCTTTAACGACTTTAACGGTGACGCGGAACTCGGCGGGCAGGTTCTTCATGCTTTTCACGGCATCGTCAATGGCTTTTATTCTTCCAAGGTCAATGCCCATATCGCCCGTAATCGATGAAAGCTCACGGAAACAGCGTTTCGAAAGCGCGAACTCACGTTCTACTTCAAGCTCCTGACTCACGGCCTTGCGGAATGCAGCATGTATGCTGCGCGCTGCCATACGAGAACGCTTGCTGCTTGCTTCCTGAAGGGCAGCTATCGCAGTGCCGCTTGTGACGCCTGCGTGGGTCATGCCGCGCGCAAATTCGTTTGCTCCGGATTCTTCCTTGATGGAATTGCGCATTTCCGAAATGTATTGCAGCATATAAGAAGGAAGCGGAGCCGTGCTGAACCATGTTATGCCGTTCAGGTTATCGCCTGTGTGGACCTCTTTGGACCAGTCGCGCAGGTCGGCGGGATCAAACCCGCTTGCGCCCGTTATCAAAAGCTTGTTGTGACTTGCAAGCAGGGCGTTTTTCATCACGATTTGATCAAGCTTATCGGAATAAATCTGTGCCGTGCAGAACATGTCAACAAAACCGTAACCGAGGCAGCTTCCTTTGCGTTCAAAAAGCGTTGTGACAACAAACGGATATTCGCCGTGTGCGAAATAGCCCTCTTTTTTTACTCGGCGGCTGTCCTCAAGCTTCATTCCGCCCGCAAGCTTGACCATATGAACACGGTGTTTCCCCGCTTTGGAATCGTATTCACGCAGCCAGCATTCGATTAAAAGTATGCTTTTTGAAAACGCGGGGGAAATGATTTCGTCAGTTGCGGTGTCAAGCATGAACCCGTCCTCCCGAAGTTCCGCCGCCTGCTTCGGGTAATGCTGCATGAACCAGTCGCGCGTGTGATGCGTGAATTTGAACACGGCGCGGCTGTCCTGAAGGTCACTGCACAGCGGGTCGAACATAACGGTGCGGTTGTCAACGTGCTTTATGTACGCTCCGCCGATTCCGCCGTTCGCATCCGGATCAAAGCCGACTTGCTGCACGCTGTACCCGCCGACAAGCAGGTCGTGCGTCAACTTTGCATATTCATCGTCATAGGCGCATCTGAGGTGATTTTCGCGTATTATTCGGGTCATAAGCTCTGCAAGCTCGTCATATTCCCTGCTGTCCGCGCTGATTATCGCCTCCGGCAGATAATCGATTAGATCCGCCCGAACGTTTTCAACGGTGCTTTGGATTATCGGTGTCACGGGACGCGGCTCGCCGGCATCCTTTTGGGGAATATCGCCCCAATGGTCGCCGCGGTACATTCTTTCGCATCGGTCAAGCCGTGCGCGTTCGGCTGCGTATGCATCGTAATATTCTCTGAAAAGCGTATAAAGCTTTTCCGTTTCTTCCGCTTCGGCGGGCTTCGCCGCTGCCGGCGGAGGAAGTATGATATTGTTCATTTTAAGTATCCTTTCCTGTTTTTCTGTATCGAGAGATGAATTTACAGCCAGCCCGAAGCTCGTTCCGGCACGGAAAGAGGGTCATATGCGCGTGCCTTTTTAACAATCGGCTGCTGACTTCGGCGCGGGCGGCTCATAAGGCCGTAGCGCAAAGCTTCCGGCGCGTGGTCGTTGCCATCGGCCGCATCTTCGCAATTACATTTGTCGTATTGCAAAAGGGGAAGCTGACGAATTAAGTTTTCGCAGGTGCCGAAGCATTGCCACATGGGTTGTTTGCCGTTTTTTTCCGTTTCGAACCGCGGCGCAAGGTATTCGCGGAGGCAGTTCCAGCCCGCGATCCTTGAATTGTCCGCAGGCGTGAGCGGCATTCCGGCGGCTGCAAAAAGCTCTGCAAGCGTTTCGCCTTCAAACCCGCCGTTTGCGGAAAGCACCGCGCCGCGCTTTTGCCACATATCGGGTGATGCAACGGTGTAGGCAATGTTTTCTCCGCGGCTCAGTTCAACGGTGCGCCGTGCAACATCGCCCGCAAGTGTTTGCCGAACATACAGTTCACGATAGGTGAAAACCCTGCCTTCGCCGTCCGCCGCGTGCCAAAGCACGCAGCAGGGGTCGTTATACCCCCAGTCCATCGAACGGAATCGGCGCCACCAATGCGGAATTTCAAACGGGTCAACAACGTGCTTTTCACGCGAAAACTCGCGGAAGTACTGCCCTGCGTGAACATCCCAGTCGCCGTCAAGGTGCGCCCTCCGCAAATCTTCGGGCAGGGCAAGAAGCTGCTTCACATAATTCGGATCGGCATTCATAAGAATCCTGTTGTCATAGATTTTTGCGGGAATGAAATTGTAATCCTCTGCATTTTCACCCTGCTGATACTGTCTGTCGATAAACAACCGCTTCACCCATGCATGGCCGACGTTGCCGGGGTTGCATGTGTAATACATGCGCGGCGAAATATCCGTTCGTGTCGTGCGGTTGCAGGTCGTCAAAAACCGCATTTGTTCTTCCGTAAAGTGCGTTGCTTCCTCCATGCCGATGATTGCATATTCCTGCCCCTGATATTGGTAAACATCCTGCGCCGTGTCGCAATAACCGAGTTTGATTCGCGACCCGTTGGGGAACCTGAACACGCGCTCGGTTGAATTATAGGGCGCAATGCCGTAAAGCTCCCTTTGC
>OGYL01001266.1_pt1 | contig 19721 bp, 23 predicted proteins | sample 1576541 | NCBI WGS metagenome assembly OGYL01 (sample SAMEA3541551, study PRJEB24748) | human gut metagenome | biome: human gut; feature: human-associated habitat; material: faeces | place: China | collected 2012 | reverse complement strand
AAAAGAAAAAGCAAACACATTCTTTTTGTGTCTACTTTTATCTTACAACTTCATTAAAATAATTTTTCTTCTTTTTCTATTGTAAAAAAGTAAAAACTTTTGTATACTTATTATAGATAAAATAAGGAGTTGATCTTATGTATACTGGTATTTTCTTTTCAATAGAAGCACTTTTCTACCTAGGATTATTGTTATTAGTTTATTTTAAGAAAAAAGTATTTAAAAGTAGAGAAAATAAAATTTATTCAATTTTAGTTATTGTAACATTTATAGAACTTTTAACTGAAATAATTTTGGATATTGTTGGCCCATTATATCAAGCAATACCAAAAATTAGCTATTCAGTAGCAAAAATATATTGTATATTTATTATATTATGGAATTGTTTACTTTGTACCTATGTTTTTCTAGTAGCCCTAAAAATGAAAAACAAAGAACGTTATTCTAGTAGTACAAAAACATTACTAATAAGTTTTGGAATAGCTTTATCTCTTGCTTCTGCATTACTTCCAATTAATTTCTACTATTCCGGAAAAATAGCATATACATATGGTCCAAGCGTTAATGTAGTATATATATCCGCTATTGTATATTCTTTGATAGGAGTATTTTGCTTACTTTGGAATGCTAAAGAATGGAAAGATAAAAGATTTATACCAGTAATTATTCTTGTTACTCTAGGTAGTCTTTGCTCATACATTCAATATATGAATCCTGGTTTATTACTTGCAACAGCGGTTCATTCCTTTATAACATTCATAATGTACTTCACCATTGAAAACCCTGATGTAAAAATGATTGAGGAATATCATAAAGCCAAAGAAATTGCCGATAACGCTAATGAAGATAAAACAATGTTTTTATATAATATGACTAACGATATAAGAGCAATTACTAAAGATATAAATAATGATGCCAATAATGCTATACTTGAATTAGATAGTAAAAAAATAGACAAAGACTATATGAGTGAATGCTTAAGAGGTATCAAAGAAAATACCGCTAGATTTACAACAATGACTAATGAAATATTAGATGTATCTAGTATAGATAATGCAAATATCAAAGTATATGATGAGAAGTATAATATAAAACTATTATTAAGAAGATTAGTAACACTATATAATGATAAATGCAAAGAAAAGAATTTAACTTTCAGAAGTGACATTGATAGTACTTTACCAGAATATCTATATGGCGATAGTCTTGGACTTAAAAATGTACTAACTAGTATTCTAGATAATAGTGTTAAATATACAAGTAATGGTTATGTAGAGTTAAATGTAAGTACCATTATAAAAAATAATATAGTAAGACTAATAATAACCATAGAGGATTCCGGTATTGGTATATCTCCTGATAAATTAGATACCATCTTTTATAAAAATAGGGAAGAAATAGATGGAAGTAATATTAAGAATAATTTATATACTGCTAAAAAACTAATTACTTTAATGGGAGGTACTATAATTGCCAGTAGTAATTATAATGAAGGTACTACAATGAAAATAGTTCTAGACCAGAAACTAGGAGAACAATATGATGAAAAACTAAATAAGTATGAAAATACCTATGATAAAAAAAGAATCCTACTTGTAGATGATAATATTTCTACTAATAAGATAATAAGTAAATTACTTAAAGATACCAATATAGAATTAGATTATGTAGGTTTAGGTAAAGAAGCCCTAGATAAAATTAGAAGTAAAGAAAAATATGACTTAATTCTATTAGATGAAGTAATGGATCCACTAGATGGAAAGACAGTTATGAAAAAATTTAAAGATATCAGAGATTTCAATACCAAAGTCATATTACTAACTAGAAATAACGAATACGAATATAACGAAGAATACCTAAAGTATGGCTTTGCTGGTTATCTCTTAAAACCAATAAATAAAGATAAATTATTAGAAATAATAGATAAGTACCTATAAACCATGGTACTTATCTTTACATAATAATTGGTAAAATTTTTCTACCATATTTTTTTGACATTATTACATATTTGTGGTAGAATTATAACTAGTTAAAAAGAACTTCTTTTTAATTGACAAATAATATTTTTTTTGAGATAATTTTATTATAGAGGTGGTTTAAATGAATGATAGAATTACTTTAACTATGCAAGATATTTTAGAGAAGGAATTCAAAATAGATGCCAGAGGATATAGACCGCAAGAAGTAGATAAATTTTTAGATATTATTATTAAAGATTATAATGAATATAATAATATTATAAGAAACCTAGAAAAAGAAAAAAGAGCTCTAGCTCTTGAAAACCAAAATCTAAAAAATGAAGCAAGAAATTTAAGATCAAGTATTGAAGCTGCTAGAATTGGCGAAAAAGAAATAACAAATGTTGATTTATTAAGAAGAATATCTCAGTTAGAGAAGATAATTTTAGGAAAATCAGAACAATAATTTATCTAGGTAAATGCTGCATATAATTATGTAGAGGAAAGTCCATGCTCGCACTATCTGTGATGATAGTAGTGTTTGTGCTTAGGGAAAAAATAACCTAAGGCAGGTAACTGACGGCGTTCGTTTTATCTAAGGGAAACTATGATAAAATGGATATAAAGTGCCACAGAAACGAGTCTATGAAGAAATTCGTAGAATGAAACGAGGTAAACCCCGCAAGCGAGAAACCCAAAATATGGTAGGGGAATCTTCCGAAGAGAACAAGAATCCAAAGAAGAATGACATTATGTCATAGATAAATATTTACCGCCTAGCAATAGGTACAGAACATGGCTTATAAGATTTATTATTATTAAGGAGAAGTATGAAAAACATTGGACTGAAATTAAAAGAAAAAAGAATACAAAATGGTTTGTCTATTGATGAAGTAGCAGAGGACTTAAAACTAAGACCTTCACAAATAGAAAGTATTGAAGAAGGAAGAAAAGATGACTTCAAAGACATATTCTACCTAAAGTATTTTATTAGAGACTATGCCAAATATTTAGGTTTAGATAGTGATAAGATGCTGGATGAATTTAATGAATACTTGTTTGACGAAACATCAAAGATACCAGTAGATATGATAAAAGAGGCTAAAAAAGAAAAAAGTGAAGTAGTCTCAAATGAAAAAGTATCACCATATACAAAGAGTTCTAAGAAAAAACTAGGAGTACCAAAAATAATAATTGGTTTAATAGCCCTAGTGGTTCTAATTATAGTAGGATACATTTTAGTAAGTAACTATAAAGGCAATGACTTTAGTGATAAAAACATTACATATAGTATAAGGAGATAAAATGAATAAAGCAAATAAAATAACAATGAGTAGAATTATAATGTCATTGATAATTATAACAATAATGCTATTTCCTTTTGACCAAGTTGGTTTAGAATTTCCAACATATATACTAAAAGGAAATATTGTTATAGACTTAAAATATATACTAGTAGGAGTACTATTTGTAATAGCCTCATTTACTGATTTCTTAGATGGACATGTGGCTAGAAAATATAATATGGTAACTGACTTTGGTAAGATGATAGATGCTATTAGTGACAAATTACTTACTAATTCAGTATTAATAATTCTTGCTTGTAATGGTAAGGTATCCACTATAATAGCAGTAGTAATAGTTATGCGTGATATCATAGTAGATTCTATAAAGATGGTAGTAGGTAACAAAGGAACTGCTGTAGCGGCTATTGGAATTGCCAAAGTAAAGACAGCAACATTGATGGTAGGTATAGTTTTAACACTATTCTATAATTTACCATTTGAATTAATACCACTTAGGGTATCAGACTTCCTATTAGCAGTAGCGGCTATACTATCTGTAATATCAGGAATAAAATATTATATAATGGCTAAACCATATTTAAAAGATAGATAATACTTAGGTATTATTTATTTTTTTGCTCACTTCCAGCCTAAGGTCTTTCAGTGCTATTTTTAGTCTTTATTAAAAGTCTAAAAATAGTATGCCAGTGCATCTATTATATATAAGCCACAAATAGATATTTATATGTTAATTGGTATTGTTTTTAAAAAAACACAAAAAACACGAACAAATGTACTAAAATGTATTGACAACCAAAAAAATATATTATATAATTGTTTTGTAATTAAGGAAAGTGTAGGAAAGAGAGGAATTATGGCAAAGACAGTTGAAAAGGATTCTGCATTAGAACAAGTATTAGCAGACATAGAAAAGCAATTTGGAAAAGGGGCAATTATGAAACTAGGAGAGCAGGAACATAAAGAAGTAGAAGTATGTCCTAGTGGTTCATTAAGTTTAGATATAGCCCTAGGAGTAGGAGGATATCCTAAGGGAAGAATAATTGAAATATATGGGCCTGAATCTTCAGGTAAGACAACATTCGCATTACATGCAATTGCTGAAGTACAAAAGCAAGGAGGAAGAGCAGCATTTATAGATGCTGAGCATTCACTAGATCCAGTATATGCTCACAATTTAGGGGTAAATACTGATGAATTATTATTATCACAGCCAGATACAGGAGAGCAAGCTTTAGAAATTTGTGATGCTCTAGTAAAGAGTGAAGCAGTTTCAATAATAGTAATAGACTCAGTAGCGGCCCTTGTACCACAAGCAGAAATAGATGGAGAAATGGGTGATTCACATGTTGGATTACAAGCAAGATTAATGAGCCAAGCATTAAGAAAATTATCCGGTTCAATTAACAAAACAAAAACAATTGTAATATTTATTAATCAGCTAAGAGAAAAAGTAGGAGTACTATTTGGTAATCCCGAAACCACACCAGGTGGTAAAGCATTAAAATACTATTCTTCAGTTAGACTTGATATAAGAAGAGGAGAACAATTAAAAGTAGGCTCTGATGTAGTAGGAAATAAAACTAATATTAAAGTAGTAAAAAATAAAGTGGCTCCACCATTCAAAACAGCTACAGTTGATATAATGTATGGTGAAGGTGTATCAAAAGAAGGAGAATTATTAGATTTAGCCTCTGATGCTGGTATTGTTGAAAAAAGTGGCGCTTGGTATGCCTACAAAGGAGACAAAATTGGTCAAGGAAAAGAAAATGCTAAAATATATCTAAAAGAAAATTCAAAAATTGAAAACGAAATAGAAGAGTTAGTTAGAAAGCATTATAATATTTCTTTAAATAAAAAAGTAGAGAAAGAAGCTAAAACTAAAGAATCAAAATAACTAAAGGAATAAAAATAATATTCCTTTTTTCTATGTCATATGATAAAATGTAAGTAGGTGATAAAATTGAAAAAAAGCATAATAATATATAATCCTAATTCAGGAAAATATAATAAAGAAAAAACATTACCAAAATTAAAAGAAGTATTAAATGATTATAATTATGAAGTAGAAATAATGGAAACAAAAAGGAAAGGTCATGCTACTATGCTAGTAAAAAAAATTCCTTATGTAGATTTACTTATTTCAATAGGTGGAGACGGAACATTCAATGAAGTTATGACTGGTAACTTTGCTAGAAAGAAAAGACTAACCCTATGCCATCTTCCATCAGGAACAACTAATGATATTGGAGCTATGTGGGGATATGGTAAAGACATAGTATCCAATTTAAAATTAGCTTTAAATGGTGAGATAAAAAGAATAGATGTATGTACAATAAATGGCAAACCATTAGTATATACTGCCGGTTTTGGTAAGTTTATGAATATCCCATATGAAACTCCAAGAGAATTAAAAAAGAGACTGGGACATTTAGCTTACATAAAAGAGGGTGCTAAAGATTTCTTTAGAAAAGTAAAACTATATGATATAAGTTATGAGATAAATGGTGAAGAATATCGTGGACTATTCTCATTTGCCATTATAACAAATGCTAATAGAGTAGCGGGTATTAATAATTTTTATAAAGATATTAAATTAAATGACAATCAGTTTGAAGTTTTAATGTGTAACATCACTAAATTAAAAGATGTAGTAAAGACATTGTATTTCTTTGCTAAATATGATGCCAGTAAAATACCGGGATTTTATTTTTATAAAACAGACAACTTCAAGTTCAAATTTAATACACCAATAAAAAAACCACTATGCATAGATGGCGAATCATTTGATGATTTAAGTGGTGAATATAATGTTAAAATAGACAAAGATGTCTATGTCTTAATGCCATCAAAAAATATAAAAAGTTTATTTACAAATGAAGAGAAAACCTAAAAATATAGTCTTCTCTTCTTTTCTATTTACTTATAGCAGCCATTTCTAATCATTTGTCTTTTCCAGTTAATATTAGCCATAAAAACATATAGTCTCTTAGTCATTGGTCTAATTGTAGTCTCTAATATAATTTCACTACCATTATCTATGCATTCTTTAAACTTCTTAATTTTAATCAAAAAAGGTATAGAAATTAATTTATATAACCAAAACTTTTCGCACTTGCCAACAATCTCTCCAGCTCCAATATTAAAAGAGCCCATATATTTTGCTTTATTTTTCTTGGCAAAGTTTTCTATAATTAATGAAGCAGTTCTATTATGCTTAGCCTCCCAAAAACCACAATTAATAATCGTATAAATCTTTTTATTACTAATATCAATCTTATTATTTTGAATATATTCCATAAATTCAATTATTTTACATGTAGGTCCATCAACATATAAAGGAAAACATAAAATAATAGTATCCACCTTTTTAATGTCTTTTAAAATATCGCTAAATCTATCCCTATATACATATTTAATCTTTTCTTTGTCTTTAATTTTATTCAGAAAATAATTAGAATTACCATTTTCTAATTTTGGACTACCATTTATATATAATTTCATATATTTATCTCCTTATAATCATTATAAAAATAAATTTCTGGATAATTAGTATTCAAATTATTCATATTAGCCTCTACAAACCTAGTGGCAATTTTTTTATCTTCTTCAGTAATATTTTCACCATAAAAATAAACTTTAAAATTGATTTTTTTATCTATTCTAACTTTATGATGTATCTCACCATTTCTAATAGTAAAGAAAGGTTCAACAAATGATATGCTTCTTTCAATAATCTTTTTAACTTTACTACTATAAGTACCATAAGTAAATTTACTAATAATAATAAGTTCATCACTTTCTAAAATTTTTTTACCATTATAAGTAATATTATCCTTATGTACACATTCCAGTGGTTTTCTAACCCAGCAAGAAAAACATCCTATACAGCTTTTTTCAGCATCACTAACTAAAACATCAGTATCATTTAACTTCAAAAAAGAGGTATCCTCTAAATCATGTATTATTGTTCTCATAATAAAAAATATGCTAAATTAAAATATTTAGCACTATAATACTAGTAACTATTATAAAACCCACTTCAAAATTACTCCGAAATGAGTAAAATGAGTGGAAAATTGGAAGTAAAAATGGAAAAATCAAAGTAAAAAAGTCTTATTTTATAAGACTTTTGCATTCTTAATGGTGCGTGAGTAATACACGTTTGGAAATTTTTCAAAAGATTAATTTCTAATATAAGTATACAACTAATTTTACATTTTGATTAACAAATTTGTAAAATTTTATATAAAATAAACAAAATTAAAATAATCTATGATAAAATATATATTGAAAGGTAGGTAGTCACTTATGCAAAAAAATAATTGTACTGAGACATGTAAAGGTGTAATTAAAGAAATAAAAATAAAAGGCATAGATTTTCCTAGTGAAATTATAGTTGAGTTTGAAGTTAGTGGAAAAAAATATGAAATTAGAGAAAACTTAGTTATGAAACCACAAAAAATAAAATTAGGATTTATTCCCATAAGATATAAAACTAAAAGCTTGATTGAAATAAATACTGGTATAGAAGCTGCTGTTGGAAATGAAGTTAATGTTAAATATAGTATAGAAACCCCAGATAAAGCATATTTACCAGACAACATTTCAAAAGTAACTTGGTAGAAAGGATATCATTTTATGAAAAAAGTTTTATTTTGTTTAATTGGAATTATCACTTTAATTGGAATAACTGGTTGCAATGCTAGTAAGGACTCAAGTGATGTTATATTTAATTCTCTAAAAAGTGAAAAAATTATTGATAAAAATTTAGAATTTGTTGAAACTGTTACTTCAAAAAACATTAGTTTCCTTATAAATAGCACAACTTATTATATTTATAAAACATCAAATAATAATTTTGTGGCAATTTCATATTCCTATTGTATTGGAGATTATACATGTAATGCTGATTATAAAGTATCCATTTATGATGCTACTTTAAATGAAGAGGAAATTATATATATTGATGAAGAAGATATTGGTGAAAAAGAAAATTATTATATTTTTGATAATAAATATTCTGAAAATAATAAATATAATTTAACAAACAAAAACGATTATTTTGCAACTGAAAAACAAGCATTGTTTAAAGGAAAGTATTACTCTTTCGAATTAGCGAATTAAAAACATAATTTTACTTGGCTTTATGCCTTGCTAAAATTATGTTTTTTAGGGTTTAAAAAGGGAATATTCCCTTTTTCACACCGTTATTGGCTCGCCAATAGCGTAGTGTGTTACTCTTTTGGCTTAATTCCATCCTATGTAAAATACAATTGCAGCAATTACTAATCCAACTAATATTGGAATAATTATATCTACCAAAATATTTATTTTCTTCTTCTCAGTTTGAATTATATTATTATCTCCAATTATCGAATTTTTTATTTTATTTTTATTACTAATTTTAATTGACATTTTTATCTCCTACTATTGAATTTTTTATTTTGACTTTATCACCTATGTATATAATTTTCTTTATTTCTTCTATTTCTTTATTTCTTGATTCGATAGGAAGATTTAAGTTATCTATATTTTCATAACCATATTTCTTCTGAAGATTTAATAATATATTTATTATTGTACTTTTAACATTATTTATAATTTTTGTGAAAACTGATTTAGGAATATACATATTCGCTTTATAAATTTGTGTAAATTCATCAAATTGAATACTTGCAGCTGCATTAATCATATTAATATCTATAGGATAAACTAATTGTGATTCTTTAGATTCGTCAAAATTAGAAAAATCTTCAATAGCAGTTATATTTTCTTTTAAATTAATTGTTCTAATTTCTTTAAATTCTTCTTTTATTGGAATGTTTATATTATTATATAAAGCATAACCTTGTTGTATGTTTCCAAATATTTGCCCAGTATATTTTCTATACCCTGGAATTTTAGAATCGGAAGAATATCCATTTAATTCATTATCAATCCATTCATTAATTTCATCACTTTCTAAATCGTTTAATAATATTTTTAATCTAAATAATGCATCCGATATTGTAATTTTATTATTAACTATGTCTATAAGAAATTGACTTTTATTTCGATCTAGTGTTTTCTTTTTCAAATTACCGCCTCTTTCGTATTTATTATATCATATTTCTATCTTTCTAAATCACCAAAACTATTTTCTTTAGTATAAAAATTATCAATATTAGCATAATCAAATAATTCATCTTCTTTTGTAGTATCTATTGCTATATCATAAATGTCATCTTTATCAAAATCATTATTATCATAATAATCTTTTATTTCGTTTGTAGTTGCTTCTTTTGTCTTCTCATTACCAATTTGTAGTAAATGCCTAAAGAAGTCCTTAATTGCCTTTAAAATAGCTTGTATGTATGAAATAAGGTTATTGTTTTCTTTCTTAAGTTTTTCATTTTTAATTTTCAAGTATTTAACTTCTTTTTGTATGTTTTCATTTTCTTTTTCTAGAAATCTATATGATTTAGCATACTCATCAACTTCTTTATAAACCTTTTGAATTTTAGGTTGTATTTCCATAACTTTTTTAGTTTGTTCTATAACTTTATTCATAGAGTCAAAAGTATCTTTTTTTACTTTAACATATTCTTTATCAAAAATGGTCTCTTTATTAGATTCCATTTTTTGCTCTAATTCTAACATAGATTTATTTAATTTGTCATTTTTAGAAGTAAGTTCTATATTTAGTCTTCTAGTAATCTTTTTATATTGTTTTATATCAATATGTTCATTATCACTATTCTTAATACCACGATCTAAATCATAACCATTATTAATCATTCTTTCGTGGTATTTATCTTGTAATGTAGATAAGTAATTTTTATCTTTCATATAGTATTTTTTAGATATAGTCCATTTTTCTTTATCGCTTCGTTTATCATATTTTTTAATTAAAGGAACAACCACACAATGCAAGTGTGGTGTTTTTTCATCTAAATGAATTGTAGCATTTAATACTTGCCATTTTTCATAACCAATATCTTCATAAACAAAATCCATACAACAATTAGCCCATTTAACTATTTCCTCTTTAGACATTTCTTTAAAGAATTCTTTATCACTAGTAAATAGTAATTCATCTGCTATAACACTATTAGAATCATCTAACATTTGATTAAAACTTTTCTTTCTATTTTCTCTTTCAGTTTTTTGCTTTTCATCGTGTTGTTTCTTGTAATCCTTAACTAAATTCATATAAGAATTATAGTAATTTTTATGTAGTGGTGTGATTAGATGTATGTTATTAATTGATTTACTTTTATCTATATCAGGATTAGACTTATAAGCTTCTTTAGTTCTAGTGTTATGCGCACCAATTTGTCCTAAATCTTTTAATTTATTTATTGGCTCGACTCTAAATATCGCATAACTCATTTTAGCACCTCTTCTAATTTATCAATATCTACCATTGTTATAGGTGGTACTGGAACTTCTATTATTCCATAATGAGTAACTTTATTTATTCCTTTTTTATTGATTAAAGGTATTAATTTTAATGGCTCATTAAATGGATTTTCTCGTATATATTTCAAACAAAATTGATGGTCATTATATTTTTCTTTCTTAATTTCTTGATAATCAATAGGATAATTAACTTGAAGTCTTTTAATATGATTTTCTACTTCTTTTCTAGTCATAGGAGCGCATACTTCAACTTGTATTGTTTCACCATTAACACTAACATTTTGAAATCTATTAATTGCACCTTTATTAAATAAATTAGCATATTCTTCTATAAATGTTTTTCTAAAATTAATATTCTTTATTTCTAGTTCGTTATCTTCTTTTTTTATAACTTCAATAGATTCAATATAACTCATAATCAAATCTTGTTTTTCTGATATTGTTAGTTCGTTCCATTTAATCTCAAAACTACTTTGATAAAGAGGATTGATTAAACATTTAATACTTTCTAAATCTCGTTTTAGCATAATATCTTCAAATGTAAAGTTGTATTGATCTAGTTCTTGTTCTTCTTGTTGTTTTTTGAGGGTATCTTTAATTCTAGTTTCTAAATATTCTTTATCTTGCTTGTATTCTTCCATATTAATAATTTTATTTAAGTAAGCATCTTTTAATCTTGTTATTTTATCTTTAAGTGAATTTATTTCTTTAGATAATAATTCATTCGTATTTTCTACTTTATGTTTTAATAGTGGAGCAAAGAACTGTCTAACAGTTATATCGTATTCAATAATCGTAGTAATTTGTTCTATTAATAATTCAATTAATTTGTCTTCTCTTATATATGTTTTACATTCATTACATTGATAATAGATATATTTCTTTTTACTTCCACCAGGTGCTTTACAAGCCATAACTCTATGACAATGCGGACATATAATTTTTTGAAAGAAGATGTAATCATTTCTTCTAGTATAATTACGAGTATTCTTTCTTGATTGTTCTTGACAATCTTCCCATAACTTTTTGCTTATTATAGGTTCAACTACATTTTCATATAAAACTGGAGTTCCATTTCTACCACCACTTATAAAATCTCCTTTATAAAGTGGATTAGCAAGTATCTTTTGTATAGTAGTATCATACCATTTTTTATTTAATACTTTTTCTTCATTAAAAATATTAGAGATTTTTTGATAACTATTTCCTTTTAAATATAAATCAAAAATTCTTTCTACGATTTCACTTTTTGCTGGATTAATAATTAATTTCTTATTATCTCTCATAAACCCCAGTGTTTTTCTTACTGGAATATGTCCATCTTTTATTGCTCCAACCATTCCAAATTTTGTTCTTTCAGATACTCTTTCTATTTCTAATTGTGATAAAACTGTTAGCATTCTTACAAAGAATCTACCATTTGCTGTTGACGTATTTATATCATCCATAGCACATTCTAAACTGCATTCATATTTTTCAAGTTCTGTAATTAATACCTCTAAATCTCTAACACTTCTCGTTAATCTATCTAGTTTATAAGCAACTATGACATTAACATTATGATTTTTAACATCTTCTAACATTTTTTTAAATTGTGGTCTATGTTCTATATCTTTTGCTCTTATTCCAGCATCTTCATAAACTCCATAAACATTATAATCTCCAAACTTACATAAATCTTTCAATTTTTCTAATTGTTCTCCTAAAGAATAACCTTCTCTTGCTTGATCTTCAGTAGAAACACGACAATAAATTGCTGCATTCTTTTTCAATATTCATTCCTCCTTTTTACTTAAAAAGAGGAATCAAAAGTACTAGATAAAACTAATACCTTTGATTCCTCTTGAATAGTTATTATATTTATTTAATTTTAAGTGTTTAATCATAGAAGTACCTCGCTTTCCAAAACGACTGATACTACTTGTCATTTATTAGTTTTATATAATAGTATTATTTATTCTAAAAGTCAATAGGTTTAGTTTTATTTGCTTTAATATGGGCTTCTAAATTGTTAAAAGGTATAAATTCTTCTAGTGTATTAATATAAACATTCTCACATTCATTAAAAAATAGATAAGTTATATTATTGATTTCAAGTTTATGAGGTTCAATATAAGCAATATTAGTTTTTGAAATATGAATGATATTACCTTTTACAATTTTAAATTTGATATTTAGAAATTTTAAAATATTTTTTATTCGTTTTTCTAATACTTTGTCAATATCTAATTTTTCCTTTATTATCTGCATAACTAATCAACTCCTTTCAAGCATATAAAAAAGGTTAACCGAAATTAACCTTTCATATATTTAAAGTCGATTAGCTCGACTAATTTCCCTATGGTGGAGCTGAGGGGAATCGAACCCCTGTCCGCAAATACAGCAGCTTAACCTTCTACAAGATTAGTAAGTTATTAAAATTCATAAGCAAGTAGATAACTTACAATCATAATTGCTTACTAGTTTATGTTTATTCGTTATGAAGTCTAAACAAAAATCATAATATAGTCTGCTTTATAAGTCCTATCTAATTCTCACAGACAAAGAATTAGTAGAACCTGTCGCTACCTATAGGTTAGGCATAAGCAACAGCGTTTGTATAGCTGTTTCCAGTTATATTTAATTTCACTCTTGTAACGTAAGAGATACTCGTCTTGCTAATTAAACCCAAATATTTTCGTCGAAGCCAAAGACAGCCCCAAATACATATATAATTTTATCAAACAAATGTTTCTTTGTCAATTTTTTATTCAAATTTTATTGTAATATTACAAATTTTAATGTATAATTACTATAGAATAGAAATAGGGAGCGTTAGTATGGATTATAACAATGTAGAAAATAAAAATTATTTTGGAGTAAGACATTACAATGTTAAAATAGTAAAAGAAAAAATAAAACCATTAAAATTCATTTCCAGTGTTATATCATATGCTATTTTTATATGGTTATTATTAATTGGATTAACACTATTAGTTTATATTGCAGACATTAAAATTCGTGCAGCTAAAGGAGATAATACTCCACCTAAATATAATGCTTATGTAGTATTAACAGGTTCAATGATACCAGAAATAATGCCTAATGATGTAGTAATAACAAAGAAGAGAGATGCTAAAGAATTACAAGCAGGTGATATTATAACATTTGTATCATCCGATCCAAGACTTTCAAATATAATAGTAACTCATAGAATAAAACAAGTATTTACTAATTCAAATACTGGTAAACGTGAATTTCAAACTAAGGGAGATAATAATAATGTTGAAGATTTTGTTTTAGCACAAGAGCAAAATGTAATAGGAGAAGTAATCTATAAAATACCAAAACTAGGTTACGTACAAGCACTATTAGCTTCAAAAGGAGGATTAATAATAATAGTCCTAATACCATGTTTAGCAATATTATCTTATGATATAGTAAAATTATGTAAGAGAATAGCCACTAAAAAGAAAAGTAAATCTACCGTTGTAAGAAGGTGATAAGTTATGCCAAAAACCAATAGATTTCATGTCAAAGAAATAGATAAACAAAATGTTACAGTAGAAGAAGAAAGAAAATATCGCTCACCATTTATATTATTTCTAATAAGAAATGGAAAGTTAATACTAACAATATCTCTTCTTTTTTCACTATCAGTATTTATAATAGCATTTTCACTTATTATGAAAAATATAAAAGATTCATCAATTTTAACATATGAATCAAATGGAGTAATAGTAAAATTTACTTCAAGTGATGAATCAATATTAGATGGAACACCAATAACTCCAGAATATGCCGATAAACTATTTACTAATAGTGTTCAAAATAGTAATAATGAAGGTGTAGTTATAAAAATTAATGAAGAAACATTTAATTACGGTAAAGTAATATTTTATTCAGATAAAACAATTCTAATAAAATATAATGACGGCACATACTTACGAGTATATCCTGTTAATAATAATTATGCAGTAGATGAAGAAGGTGTATTAAATTCAAATGCAGTAAGAAAAAGTTTAACTGGAGAAATAAAACAAAATGCTTTAGGTATGAATATATTATACTTATCAGATGGAAGCACTGAAGTAACATATCAAGATGAAACCATGCTTGTAAGAAATGGTGATATGACAAGTACAAACGATGAATTCTATACTAATTTAAGTTTAGTATCAATAAAGAAAAAAGAAGAAAATGGTAAAATATATTATTCAAAAAACATAATAAAAGAAAATAATACATTAATTGTTGATAATAAACCATATAAAGTAAAAAAAGAAGTGGATACCAAACAAGATAATATAAAAATAATATATTATGAAAATGATTATGCTGAAGTAATAAAAGATGACTTAAGCATAATAGTTGAAAAGAGTGAACATATTAGGTATGATGGCTATATATTTGAAATAGTATATCAAAACAAAGAAGAAGTTAATATCAAAGATTTAATAGATATAAAAAAGATAACTCTTAATAATACTAATCAAAAAGAAATAAATTATATCATAGTACTTGAAGAAACAAGTAACTATGAAAAATATAATTTAAAAAAATTACCAGAAGAATGTTTAAGATTTAGTATCTACAATAATGGCAAAATGAATAAAAATAATCTTTTAAGTAATAATTTAAAAGGAAAAGAAGGATATGAATTTAACAACAATACCTACTTACTATATGAAGGAAAATTAAATGAATTAAGCACTACAGATATAGATATAGGTATGTGGATAGATTATGAACAAACAAACAATGAAAATATGAATTCAGCATTCATAGGAACAGTAAGAGTATATATAGAATAATAGGAAAGGTGGTATATTATGAAAAAGAAAAATATCATAAAGATAAGTGCAATTGTTTTTTCAATAATACTTGTAATAGTGGCAATAACAACTACTACACAATCATATTTTAATAAAGACAATTATGCTAAAAATCCAACAGAATATCAAACAGGATTATTATCAATTGAAGCAGTATCTAAATCAAATAATATATCACTATCAAATACATTACCAATGAGTGATACTGAAGGAGGGCAGATAGAACCATATGTATTTACAATAAGAAATAATGGTAATGTCGACTATAAATTTAATGTAAAATTATTATCCACTAGTGATAATACATTTTCACCGGAATATATAAAAATAAAAATAGATGATGAAGGAGTAAAAACTTTATCATCATTAACAGATAGCATCATAAAAAAAGATATCATATTACCTGCGGGAGAAACAATAGATATAACTCTTAGAGTATGGTTAAGCAGTGATACCAAAAACACTCAAATAGGTAAAACATTTAATTCTAAAATAATAATAGATGGACAATCAATATACACAAGTACAAATTAAGAAGTACAAACATATACAATAGATTATGATGCTAATGGCGGAACAGTAATAGCCTAATATTAAGATACATACTAATATATGTATCTTTTTCTATTATTTGTTAATAATACTAATGGTGAAATATATGAAGAAAAATAATATAATACTAATAAGTCTAATAATAGTGGTATTAACAGCCTTATGTACAATTGCGGGTACATATGCAGTAATAATAAATGTAACAAATGAAAATGGAACAGATAAAATAATAAATAATATAGATATCAAAGACTTATTAACTAATGATAATGGTACTTATAATAATACCTATTACCAAGTAAAAAATGAATTAAATGTAACTGAAGAAGAAATGAATATATTAATGAATTCAGAACCATTAAATAATAAATTAAAATTAGTACTAGACTCTATAGTAAAATATAGTCTAAGAAATAATAAGGAAGCAAAATATAGTAATGATGAAATGTATAATATGATAATTGAAGGTATAAATTCTACTCCTAATATAAGCGAAGAATTAAAAAATAAAGTAATAATATCTTCAGATAGACATAAACAAGATATTTCAGATTTTCTTTATGATATAGAAGTATCTCTAAAAGGAGATTAATTATGTATATAGTATATTTATTAATAATATTATTAATGGTACTATTATTTATATTAGTAAAAGATAAAATATCAATACTAAAAATAATAGGAATAACATTAATATCTTCAGGAGTATTAATAACTTTATTAGCAGTCGCCATAAAAGTATTAATTAAAACAACAATTTATTATATAAACTTAAGCAAAGTAACTAGTATAATACTAAGTAATTTTCTTATCATAAGTACAATATTTATATTATCAGGATTATTTTCATATATAATGTATAAAATATTAAGACCAAAAGAAATAGTAAAAGTATAACAAAAATAGTTATATTTTTTTCTTATAATTATATATTTTTTTTCTCTAATGTGATAAAATTAATATGGAGATGATAGTATGACTATAAAAAAGAATGACATTAATAAAAAAGAGAAAAAAGAAATATCAAAAACAAATAAAAATATCAAAGAAAAAACAAATACAAATACTAAAAAGAACACACAAGAAAGTAAAAAAGGTATAAAAAAAGATAATAATTTAATAAATAAAATAAAAATATCAAAAAATAAAGATAAAGATTTATATAATGTTAAAGAAGTAGTAATAGTAATGATATTTTCTATAGGTATAGGTTTCTTAATGTGCTTTGGAATAATTAGTATTTTTACTGGTAAAAATTATTTTAAAGTAACTAGAGATTTAGATAAAGTAATAGATACATACTATGCAATCGTAGATAATTACTATGGCGATTTAGATAAAAGTACTATCATCGATGGAGCAGTAGAAGGAATGATTTCATCAGTTGGTGATACCTTTACAACATACACAAATACAAATGATACTGAAGCCTTTGATGAAACAATAAATGGAAGTTATGAAGGAATAGGATGCAGTGTAGCTACATATAACGATGGCAAAATAGTAGTAATAGAAATATTTGAAAATTCTCCAGCAGATACTTCAGGACTAAAAGTAGGCGATGTAATTACCAAGATGGATGGAGAAAGCCTTGAAGGAAAGACTGGAAACGATGTATCAAGCTACATAAAGAACAGCGGTAAAAATAAAGTAGTATTAACAGTAATAAGAGATAATGAAGAAAAAGAAGTAACAATAAATTTAAGTAAAGTAGATATACCATATGTATCTGGTGAAGTGATAGAAAAAAACAATAAAAAAGTAGGATATATAAAAATATCACTATTTGCTAATAGTTCTTATAAACAATTCAAAAATAAACTGGAAAAGTTAGAAAAAGAAAATATAGATAGTCTTATCATTGATGTTCGCGATAACAGCGGTGGTTACCTAACCTCAGTAACCGATATATGTAATCTATTCTTAGAAAAAGGTAAAGTTATTTATCAACTACAAGATGAAAATGGTACAGTAAAGAAAAAAGATACCACTAAAGAAAAAAGAACTTATGATATAGTAGTTCTAATAAATGGTTCTTCAGCCTCAGCCTCTGAAATATTAGCTTCCGCAATTAAAGAAAGTTATAAGGGAATGGTTGTAGGACAAAACAGTTATGGAAAAGGAACTGTTCAGCAAACAAGAAAATTATTAGATGGAAGTATGATAAAATATACTACTCAAAAATGGTTAACACCTGATGGTAACTTCATAAATGAAATAGGGGTAAAGCCAACTAATGAAGTAATACTATCTGAAGATTATTATAAAAATCCAAGTATAGAAACAGATAATCAATTACAAGAAGCATTAAGTTTATTAACAAAGTAAGACTTTAATAGTCTTATTTTCTTTTGGTTTAATATAATATAATGGTGATACATATGATTGTTAAATATACAGAAAAAGAAAAAGAACTGCTAGCAAGATTAATGCGTGCAGAAGCGGTTGGTGAAGGTAATCTAGGCATGTTAATGGTAGGAAACGTCGGAATAAATAGAGTACTCGCAGACTGCTTAACATTTAAAGATATTAGAAGTATATCCGAAATGGTTTATCAAAGTCCTGGTGGTTTCTCGGGAACTTCAAGTTCTTTATTCTATGGCAATCCCACAGCTTTAGAATCTTCTCTAGCAGAAAGAGTTATCCGCGGAGAATATTACTATCCTGCAACTAATGCCTTATGGTTTTATGCTCCGCCAGAAGGAACATCATGTAAAAGTACTTGGTGGTATCAATCCCTTTCTGGTAGATACAAAAATCATTGTTTCTATAAGCCAGATAAAGGAGTATGTAAAGAAATACACTAATGTTAAATCTACTAAAAGGATTCATAATCGGAATAGGTAAAATAATACCAGGAGTATCAGGATCTGTACTTGCCATAACACTAGGAGTATATGATAAATCAGTAGAATATATAAATAACTTTAAACATAATAAAAAAGAAAGTTTAAAATATCTCTTACCACTTGGTATAGGAATAATAATATCTATAATTATATTTAGTAAAATAATAACCATACTATTAGATAAATACTATCAAATTACTATGTTATTTTTCATTGGATTAATAATAGGTGGATTACCAGAAATAATAAAAAAAGTAAAAAAACAAGATAATATAATTGTGGGAACTAGTTTTATAATATTCTTTATAATATCAATTTCTAATTTAAATAGTAACTATATATTAAAAGGAAATATTTTGGATATTATAATACTATTTATTTCAGGTCTTCTTGAAGCCATAGGCACAGTAGTACCAGGAGTATCTTCTTCAGCCCTTCTTATGATACTAGGAACATATAATATAATATTATCTTCCATAGGTAATATTACTTCTATATCTGTAATATTAACCAATATAAAAATAATAATACCATTTCTATTAGGAGTATTTCTAGGTATCATTACTCTAATAAAGATAATAGATTATCTTCTAAAGAAGCATGAAAATAAATTATATTCCTTTGTACTAGGAGTATTATTATCAAGTATAATACTCTTAATAATAAAAGTATTTAAAGAAAAAATCACCATTGTAGAATTAATATTAGGAATAATATTCTTGTTACTAGGAGTTTTAATATCAAACTTAATAAAAAAATAAAAAAGCCACAAGGCTTTTTATTATGGTTCTATAATATTTAGTGGGTGTCAAAAAATATCCACTAATTTTATTTAATAAA
>OGYL01001262.1_pt1 | contig 19779 bp, 17 predicted proteins | sample 1576541 | NCBI WGS metagenome assembly OGYL01 (sample SAMEA3541551, study PRJEB24748) | human gut metagenome | biome: human gut; feature: human-associated habitat; material: faeces | place: China | collected 2012 | reverse complement strand
AAAAGACTTTCTAAGCTCATGGCATTATGAGCATAATCAATCATTAAAGTAAATCATCTTCTTGACGCCGGCCGCGCGTGCCGCGATGAGCACGTACGGGTTGATCTTGCCGTTCTTCGGCGGCACCATCATGATGATCTCGCCGACGCCGGCGACGGAGGCCGGCACGGCGTTCATGATGACGGAGGACGGATAGGCAGCCGTGCCGCCCGGCACGTAGATGCCGACGCGGTCGAGCGGGATGATGGACTGGCCGAGGATGGAGCCCTTCTCGCGGTACGTCATCCACGAGTTCGGCTTCTGCTCCTGATGGTAGCGGCGCACGTTCTCAGCGGCCTTGCGCAGCGATTCGACGACGGCGGGGTCGGCGGCCCTCTCGGCAGCTTCGTACTCGGCCTCCGTCACGAGAAAGTCCTCCGGCTTGTAGTCGACCCGGTCGATGAGATGCGTGTAGCGGATGACGGCGGCGTCGCCCTCGCGGCGCACATCGCCGACGATCTGGCGCACGAGCTCGGCGGCCGTCATGTCGCGGCCGAACGTCTTCTTGTTGGCCTCGCGGATCTTCGGGCTGAGCTCGACCTCATCAAAGGATGCCTTCGTCAGCATCTTCTCAATGGCATATTCTCCGACTTCACTGGCTTTTACGATTTTCATCTATACTTCCTCGCTTTCCACTGTCTATCTCATCTTTGCCGGGGTGCTCAGGCCCCGGCCTTTGCCTGCTGCTCGAGCTCGAGGATCTTGCGCAGCTCTTCGGTGAGCTGGTTGATGCGGTCGAACTTGAGCTTGAAGCTCACGCGGTTGACGATGAGGCGCGCCGTCGCATCGAGGATGTAGGCGATCTCCTCGAGGTCGTTTTCCCGGAGCGTCGTGCCCGTCTCGACGATATCGACGATACTCTCCGAGAGGCCGACGATCGGGCCGAGCTCGATGGAGCCGTTGAGCTTGATGTACTCCATCTGCATGCCGTGCTTGTTGAAGAACTGCTCGGCGATGTGCGGGAACTTCGTCGCGACGCGCGTGTGGTCGTAGTCGACGAGCTTCGCGCGCTTCTCGGCCTTCGGCACGGCCATCATGAGGTGGCAGCGGCCAAAGCCGAGGTCTAAGAGCTCGTAGACATCCTTGCCCGACTCGAGGAGCACGTCCTTGCCGATGACGCCGATGTCAGCGGCACCGTACTCGACGTACGTCGGCACATCAGCCGTCTTCGAGACGATGAAGCGGATCTTCTTCTCCTCGTTCGCGATGACGAGCTTGCGCGACTTATCCGAGAGACCTTCCGCCGTGTAGCCCGCCTTGGCCAGAAGATCGGCCGAGAGCGAGAAGAGCTTGCCTTTCGGCAGGGCGATGGTCAGGTAATCCATGGTGTTTTTCATATTCCCTCTCCTGATAGTATGTTCCGGATATGATTCCTGTGATTTTCACTCTTTATCTTGCTAAAGGATTTCGATGTCCCTTATGTTAACACCAAAATCCGGATTCGTCAAGAAATCTTTGTAAATTGTTTGCTTGTCCATTTTCTACGTACAAAGTTCCAGCCGTTAGTTGCGAGCATCGGCCTCGCGCAGCAGCACGAGCACGGGGCTGTCGCCTGGCGCGGCCGCCATGTGATGGCGCTCGATGACGGCGGCCTCCTCCTCCATGCCGATCTTGCGCAGCAGGGCGGCGCCGATGGCCGGATGGTGGCGGTAGACGTAGAGCGCGTGGCCGAATCGGCCCGGGCGCTCCATCAGGCGCGCTGAGGCGCTTGGCAGATAGTGCATCATGAGGACGGCGAAGACCTTGCCGAGAATGTCGAGGTCGCCCCTGCGGCGGCCGACATCGTGCAGCAGCGCACAGCGCACGAGGAAGGCGCGCTGCTCTGCGGGCAGCCCGTGCTCCTTTGCAAGCGCAAGGGCCGTGTAGGCGACGTTGCGCACGTGGACCTGGTCGGCCGGATGCATCGCCGCGAAAAGCGGCAGGGCCTTTGCGGGCAGGTTCGCACGGACGAAGGCGCGGTCGCCCTCATCCATGCGCTCGGTGACGGCGCGGACGAACTGGCGCACGCGCCCCCGCACGCTCATGCGAGGTAGACGAGGCTCGCGTAGCCCTTCGTCTGCTGCATCGCGCGGGCATCGTCCTCCGTCTGGCACAGCAGCGCGAGCTCGACGACCTTGCCGCCTGCGCGCAGCTCCTGCGCCTTCTGGATGGCGTCGTGCTCGCGGCCCGGCGCGTAGCCGAGGTAGATGTCCTTCGGCTGGTCTGGCTTCTCGAGGCCCTGGCGCGTCAGCGCGAGCAGGATGCGCTCGATGCCGATGGCAAAGCCCGTGGCTGGGCAGGCACTGCCGAAGTCAGACAGCAGGTGGTCGTAGCGGCCACCGCCGGCGAGTGGGAAGCCGAGGCCCGGCGTGTACGCCTCGAAGACCATGCCCGTGTAGTAGCTGAAGTCGCGGATGATGCCGAGGTCGAAGCGCACGTACTGCTCGACGCCGTACGACTGGAGCAGGCGGTAGATCTCCGCGAGGTTGTCGAGCGCGCGGCGGCTCTGCTCATTGAGCGCGAGCGTGTAGCTCTTCTTGAGCATCTCCGCGCCGCCATTGAGCACGGGCAGGTAGCCGAGCGTCTTCTTGGCCTTCTCGGGCAGGTCGAGCGCGGCGATCGCGCGGTCGAAGGAGACGAGGTCGTGCTTCTCGAGCGCCGTCTGCAGGGTCTGCTTCGTCTCATCTGTAAGCTGGTACTGGTTCATGATGCCCGAGACGAACTCGACCTGGCCGAGGCAGATTGTGAAGTCCGTGAGGCCGGCGCGCAGCAGGCCCTGGATGGCCAGCGCGATGACCTCGGCATCGGCAAAGGCCGTCGCTGAGCCCATGAGCTCGACGCCGGCCTGATGGAACTCGCACTGGCGGCCGGCCTGTGTCTGCTCGTAGCGGAAGACACTGCTGACATAGGAGAGCTTTAAGGGCTGCGGATAGTCGCGCAGGCGGCTCGCGGCGAGGCGCGCGATTGGCGTCGTCATCTCATGGCGCAGCGCGAGCGTGCGGTTGTCCTTGTCGAAGAGCTTGAAGAGGTGCGGCTCGAGCGCACGGCTCGCGCCGAGCGTCAGGTTGTCGAGGTACTCGATGGTCGGCGTGACGACCTCATCGTAGCCCCACTCCGCGAACAGCGCGGCGAGCTCCGCCTCGATTGCGCGTTTCTCCGCTGCTTCCGTCGGCAGGAAATCGCGCATGCCGTACGGGATCTCCAGTGTCAGTCTTTCCTTGTCCATGTGTCTGTCTCCTTTTATCCTGCTTCTATCTTATTTCCATTTTCTTCCTATTAATTAGGAAGTCACTCACTTGTGCGAGGGTTCCTTCTCTTCCCCCGGAGCCAGCCGGTCGAGGACGATCCGGTAGCCGTCGGCGCCGTAGTTGAGGCAGCGCTTGACGCGACTGATCGTCGCCGTGCTCGCCCCCGTGCGCGCGACGATGTCGTCGTACGTGTGCCCCGCGCGCAGCATCCGCGCGACTTCGAGGCGCTGGCTCATCGCCTTGAGCTCACTGATCGTGCAGAGATCCTCGAAGAACTGGTAGCACTCGTCCACCGTCTCCAGCGACAGCATCGCCTCACAGAGCTGGTCATTGAGCTCATCCTTGAGTTTTGGGTTCACCATACCCTTTCCCCTCCCCATATCGAATCCGAAAAGCAAAGCTTTTCGTCTTTAATCCTTTAGTTAGTGAAAATTTATTGTCATTATAACACAGCATTGCGAAAAAAGAAAGCCATCTGGGCAAAATTTGTTACAGAATGCCACCTCAGGGGAACAATGCGCAAAAAAAGACTGCCCTATCCATCTTCTGGATAAGGCAGTCTCTGCGTCTTTGGTGCTTTATGCGCTTGCCCTTCCGGCTCAGCCGTTCATCGCGAATTTGACGACGGCTTTCATGCCGGGCTTGAGGGTGAAGTTGAGGCCGGACGGGATGGAGATGCGGATGATCATGACGTCTTCATCGGCATCGTCGGCGTCGTTGACCTCGGCGGTCGTCTTGGGCTGGCTGCTTGCGGCGGCGTCGCCACCGGCGGCATCAGCCGTGCTGGCCTCTGCGCCCTGCTGGCCATCCTGCGCGCCCTGCGCACTCTGGCCGTTCTGGGCGTTCGGATTGTTCAGGTTGTTCGGGTCAGTCTGGGCAGCACCGGCGTTGGATGCGGCACCGTTGGCCGCTGCATCGGCACCATTGGCGCTGCTGTCGGCGGACTGGTCATCTTTCTTGGCCGGCTGCTGGATGTCCTGGACGGAGCCCTGGAGCTGGTGGCCGTCGATCTCGTAGGAGACGAACTGGCCGAGGCGGATCTTCGCGGCCTTGTCGGGGCTGACCTTGGCCTCGACCCAGATGTCGTCGGCATTGCCGACGCTCGCGACGGTCTCGCCCGCCTTGACGGTCGAGCCCTCATCGATGCCCTGCGCGTAGTAGACCGTGCCGGCTACCGGCGCGACGATGTCAGTCTCGGCGGCATCCTGCTTGGCGTTGTCGAGCGCGGCCTGTGCCTGCTTGAGCTGCAGCTCGGCGTTCTGCACGGCCTTCGGATCAGGCGGCTGAGTCGTCGTCTGGTAGCGGACGGCCGGTGAAGATGACGGCGCGGATGCGGCAGGAGCCGACGACGAGGCGGCGGCCACGGCTGCATGGTAGGCCGAGACGGCGGCATCGCGCTGCACGGCGCTGATGGCGCCCATCTCAAAGAGCTCGTTCATGCGGTTCATGCGGGACTCGGCGCTCGCGACGCTCTGCGAGGAACCGCTGCTGCGCGGCGCGCTCGCGGCCGGTGCCGGAGCGGGGCTCGGCACGGCGACTGTCACGGTCTGCCCCTTTTTGATTTCATCGAGGTTGCGCTGCGAGAGCGCGACGGTCTGCTCGAGGTTCGCGATCTGCTCGTCCGTCACCGTGCTCTGCACGTGGGCGATGACATCGCCGGCCTCGACATGCTCCCCTTCCTCGACGACCTTCTCGGTGATCATCGCATTGCCGTGTACCTTCGCCGCGACGAGCGAGCTCGTGACCTGCGCGTCGTAGACGTTGAAGTACTTGTGCTGATGCTGGTAGTAGTAGATGCCACCCGCACAGAGCACGGCAATGAGGATCAGGCCGACGAGGCCGTATTTCATCAGATACTGTACTTTCTTTGTGATATCGACTTCCAAGATTCAGGACCCTCCATCATCTATCATCTGTTTATAAGCTATCGAGATATCAACGAAACCTCCCTCGCAGAGAGGGAGGTTTCACATAATCTATAGTACTCAGCCAAGCTGTGCTTCGATGACGGCTGCTGCCTTCTCGAATGCCTGCGGCAGGGCTTCTGCCTTCTTGCCGCCAGCCTGTGCCATGTCCGGACGTCCGCCGCCGCCGCCACCGACGACTGCTGCGGCTTCCTTGATGATCTTGCCGGCATGGATGCCGCGCTTGACGGCGTCCTTCGATGCCTTGACGACGAGGTTGACCTTGCCGTCGTTGGCGCAGCCGAGCACGACGACACCGCTGCCGAGCTTGTCGAGCGTGAGGTCAGCGACGTCGCGCAGGGAGTCCATGTTCTCGACGTTGGCCTTGCCCGTGATGACGGAGACACCCTTGATGTCCTTGACGCCAGCGATGAGCTGCTGGGCATCGGCCTTCTCCTGCATCGCTGCGACTTCGGCGAGCTTGCCCGCCATCTCCTTGCCCTCGGCCTGCAGCTTCTCGACGGCTGCCGGGACGTCGTCCTCGTTTGCCTTGAGCAGGGCAGCTGCCTTCTGCAGGGTGGCGAGTTTCTCATTTGCATAGTCGAGTGCGGCCTTGCCCGTGATGGCCTCGATGCGGCGCACGCCCGAGGCGATGCCCGTCTCGCCGACGATCTTGAACATGCCGATCTGGCCGACGTTCTTGACATGCGAGCCAGCGCAGAGCTCCATCGAGAAGCCCGGCACGCGCACGACGCGCACGACGTCGCCGTATTTCTCGGAGAAGAGCGCCATCGCGCCGGCCTTCTTGGCCTCGTCAAGGCTCATGTGCGAGATCTCGACGTCCTGGCCCTTGAGGATGACCTTGTTGACGAGTGCCTCGACGTCAGCGAGCTGCTGCGCCGTGACTGGCTCGAAGTTCGTGAAGTCGAAGCGCAGGCGGTCCGGCGTGACGGACGAGCCGGCCTGGTTGACCTGGTCGCCGACGACCTTCTTGAGGGCAGCCTGCAGCAGATGCGTCGCCGTGTGGTTGCGCGCCGAGGCGAGCTTCTTCTCCTGGTCGACTTCGATCTTGACCGTCTCGCCGACCTTGAGCTGGCCTTCCTCTACGTACGAGACGTGGTAGACCGTGCCGTCCGGCAGCTTCTTGGCGTTCGTTGCCTTGATGCGGCCGAACTCACCGAGCAGCAGGCCCTCGTCGCCGACCTGTCCGCCGCCCTCTGCGTAGAACGGGGTCTTGTCGAGGATGATGCCGGCCTCTTCGCCGTCCGTGATCTCGTCGACGAGCTTGCCGTCCTTCCAGATGGCGACGACCTTGGCCTCTTTCGCCTCCGGGTCTACCTTGAGCTTCGAGACGTCGATGCCCGAGAGGTCCGGCACAGCGACGCGCTGGTTCTCAGCACGGGCACTGCGCGCGCGCTCGCGCTGCTCGTCCATGGCCTTGTCGAAGCCCTCTTTGTCGAGGTCGAGGCCGTTCTCGTGCAGGATCTCTTCCGTGAGCTCCCACGGGAAGCCGAACGTGTCGTAGAGGCGGAAACCGACCTCACCTGGCAGCTCGTCCTTGCCGTCAGCCTTGAGGCTCTTGATCTCTGCGTCGAGCAGCTCCATGCCCTGGTTGAGCGTTGCGGCGAAGCGGTCTTCCTCGATGCTGATGACCTTCTTGATGTAGTCGTGCTTGGCGATGAGCTCGCCGAAGTCGCTGGCATCGCGGTAGATCTCGACGACGGCGTCAACGGCGCCCTCGAGGAACTTGCCCTTGATGCCGAGCATGCGGCCGTGGCGGATGGCGCGGCGCAGGATGCGGCGCAGCACGTAGCCGCGGCCCTCGTTCGACGGCAGGATGCCGTCCATGATCATGACGGCCATGGAGCGCGCGTGGTCAGCGATGACCTTCAGCGAGATGTCTGTCTTCTCGTCCTTGCCGTACTCGACGCCCGCGACCTTGGCCGCGTACTCGATGATCGGGTAGAGCAGATCCGTCTCGAAGTTCGTCTTCTTGTTCTGCACGACGGACGCGAGGCGCTCGAGGCCGCAGCCCGTATCGATGTTCTTATGGGCGAGATTCTTGTAGGAGCCGTCTTCCTGGCGGTCGTACTGCGTGAAGACGAGGTTCCAGATCTCGAGGTAGCGGTCGCAGTCGCAGCCGACAGCGCAGGTCGGCGAGCCGCAGCCGCGCTCTTCACCGAGGTCGATGTAGATCTCGGAGTCCGGGCCGCATGGACCAGGGCCGATCTCCCAGAAGTTGTCCTCCATCTTGACGATGTGGTCCTGCGGGAAGCCCGGCTGGGACTTCCAGATCTCGATGGCCTCCGTGTCGTCCGGGTAGACCGTGACCCAGAGCTTGTCCTTCGGCAGCTCGATGACTTCCGTCAGGAACTCCCATGCCCAGGGAATGGCCTCGCCCTTGAAGTAATCGCCGAACGAGAAGTTGCCGAGCATCTCGAAGAACGTCTGATGGCGCGCCGTGCGGCCGACGTTCTCGATATCACCCGTGCGGACGCAGCGCTGGCTCGTCGTCACGCGCGTGCGGGGCGGCTTCATCTTGCCCGTAAAGAACGGCTTCAGCGGAGCCATGCCGGCGCCGATCAAGAGGAGCGTCGGGTCGTCCTGCGGGATCAGCGAGAAACTCGGCAGGCGCAGATGGCCTTTCTTTTCCGAAAAGAACTGCAGATAAGCTTCGCGCAGTTCGTTACCACTCATGTACTTCAAAAAAATCTACCCCCATAAGAGAAATCCGGATGATTGTCTCTGGTATTGCTCATGGAATTTACTGGAACTTATATGACCATAAATTACATAACCATTCTCAAGTATACCACAAGCATCCTGTGCTTTTCCAGTCCATCGACTATTTTATCGGCTATTTTTGTGAAAGTTTTCGTCCGTCTGCGTCATTCATCGCTGCAGGCGGCGAGCGCGGCGGCGGCCTGCTCTGAGTTCATGAGGATCTCGCGCGGCTTGCTGCCGATGTTCGGGCCGACGATGCTGAGATCCTCCATCTCGTCGATGAGGCGCGCGGCGCGCGTGTAGCCGACGCGGAAGCGGCGCTGGATGGACGAGGCCGAGGCCTGCCCCGTCGACATGACGAGGTTGACAGCGTCGGGCAAGAGCTCGTCGTACTTCGAGGCGCGGCGGCCCTTGCCCTCCTCCTTCTCCTCGTCCTCCTTCATGGCATTCTCGGTGAAGGTGATGATCTCCTCGTTGGCCTCCATCTCCTGCCCCTGGCTGCGGATGAAGTCCAGGAGGTGCTCGACCTCTTCATCGCTGATGAAGGCGCCCTGCACGCGCATGGGCTTGGCCGCGCCGACGGGATAGAAGAGCATGTCGCCACGGCCCAAAAGCTTCTCGGCGCCGCTACGGTCGAGGATGGTGCGCGAATCGATCTGGCTCGAGACGGCGAACGAGATGCGCGACGGGATGTTGGCCTTGATGATGCCCGTGATGACGTCGACGGACGGGCGCTGCGTCGCGAGCACCATGTGGATGCCGGCGGCGCGGGCCTTCTGCGCGAGACGGCAGATGGCGTCCTCGACGTCGTGCGGCGCAACCATCATGAGGTCGGCGAGCTCGTCGATGATGATGACGATGGCCGGCATCTTGTCCTCGGGGAACTTCGTGTTGTAGGTCTCCATGTTGCGGACGTTGTGCTCAGCGAATTTCGCATAGCGCTTCTCCATCTCCTGCACGGACCAGTTGAGCACGGATGCGGCTTTCTTGGCCTCAGTGACGACCGGTACCATGAGGTGCGGGATGCCGTTGTAGTTGGAGAGCTCGACCATCTTCGGGTCGACGAGGATGAACTTGACTTCCTCCGGCTTCGCCTTGAAGAGGATGCTCGTTATGAGCGTGTTGATGCAGACGGATTTACCGGAACCCGTGGCGCCGGCGACGAGCAAATGCGGCATCTTCGCGAGGTCGGCGAAGATGGCCTGGCCGCCGATGTCCATACCGAGGCCGACGGTCAGCTTCGACTTCGCCTTGAGGAACTTCTCGTTCTCGAGGACTTCGCGCAGCTGCACGCCCTCGAGCTCCTTGTTCGGCACTTCGATGCCGATGGCGGCCTTGCCGGGGATCGGCTCGATGCGCACGGAAGTCGCGGCGAGGCTCAGCGCGAGGTCGTCGGCGAGATTCGTGATCTTGCTGACCTTGACGCCCGGCGCCGGCTCGAGCTCGTAGCGCGTGACAGCCGGGCCGTGGCACGCGTTGATGATCTTCGCCTTGACGTGGAAGTCCTCGAGCGTCTTCTGCAGGATGTGGGCCTTGTCGGCGATCTCCATCTCGAGCGCGGCGTTGTGCTTTTTCGCGTGCTTCGAGAGGATCTCTGTGACCTGCGGCAGCACATAGGGGCGCGGCGGCGCGGCGGGAGCCTTTGCCTCAGGCGAGCTGGCAACGGCTGGCCCCTGTGAGGCGCCCTGCCTGCTGTCCATGCTCTTGGCTGAGCCGTCGAGCAGAGCGGCGGCCGGCATGATCGGCGCGATCTCCTCGTACGAGGGCATGGCCGTCGGCTTCTTCTTCATCGGGCTCGGCGAAGGCGGCACGACGGGTTCCGTCTTCGGCACGGTGAACGGTGCCGCTGGTTCCTCATGCTTGGCCGCGGGGAACGGCTCCGGCTCGGGTTCACGCATAGGCTCAAACGATGCCGGAGGCTCTTCTGCAGGCGCAGGGCTTGTGCCGCGGCCGATCGGCCCCTCGACGAAGGGGCTTGTGGCGCGCAGGCTCACGGGCGGCGCGGCCATGCCGAGGGGCTCGATGGAGTCGGGCAGGCCCATCGGGCGCTCTTCTTGAGCGGGTGCAGCGGGCGCCGCCTCCTCTCCGGGCGCCGTGCCGTACTCGATCGTGAAGTCCGGCATGGCATGGTCCGTCTGCTCCGCCTCAGGCACGGACTCTGACGCAGCCGTTTCCTGCGGTTTCTCCGGAGTCTCTGGCGCATCGGCAAAGCGCTGGTCCGTTTCCTGATTGTAGAAGCTGGCCTTGCTGGCACTGACCCTGCTGACCTTCTCGCGCACGGCCTCGACGACGTGTTCTTCGACGCGGCCGCCGACTTCGGCGACTTTGCCGCAGGTCGTCTGGATGGCCGAGCCCGCGGCTGCGGCGCCCTGCTTCGCCTTTTCCTGCGTTTTGAGCAGCCCCGTCGCGAGCGACCAGGTCGTCGAGAGCAAGACAGAGCCGACTGTGCCGACGCCGAGGACGATGATGGAGCCATCGACGCCGAAGAGCTTGCGCAGGCCGAGCAGGAGGCCGCCGCCCAAAAGGCCGCCGCCTGTCGGCAGGCTCTGCGGCAGGATTTCCTCGCCGACGGGCACCTTGAAGTGATGCCAGATGGCGAGCACGGAGACGAAGAGCGCGAGCAGGCCGAAGAAGCGCGGCGAGTAGCGCGGCGCATGGTGCTTCGTCATGTAGGTCCAGGCGATCAAGAGGATCAGGACGGCGACGAGGATGGAGCCCACGCCGAAGAAGTAGCGCAGGAACTTCGCGAAGTAGACGCCGACGAAGCCCACGTTGAGCCCGCAGATACCGCAGATCGAGATGAGGCCGACCGCTAAGAGCGCCAGCCCGAAGAGCTCGGAGCGACGCCCTGTATGCGCGCGCGTCACGCGGTGGCCTGTATTCTGCGCCTTGCGCACCGGCTTGCGCTTCGCCCGCGTGCGGCTCGTAGTCTTTTTCAAAGATCTCCCCCCTGTTTCGATTACGAGATATCAGGATTACGAAAGCAAGGCTGTCGCATGAAGCGGCAGCCCTGCTGTAGATTCACTATCGTTTCGGATGGTTCGGATGGAACGTATGGAAGTTATTTGGTCAGGCGTTCCGCGCATTTCTGCGCCTCGTAGAAGATGCGCTCCTTATCGAGAGTCAGGAGCTCCTTGTCCTCCATGAGGACCTTGCCGTCGACGAGCACCGTCGAAGCGGAATCCGCATGGGCCGAGTAGACGAGCAGCGACGCGAGGTCATTGCGCGGGTACCAGGCAGCGCCATCCATGTCGAACAGCGTGATGTCGGCTTTGCAGCCGGCCTCAAGCTTGCCGACGCCCGTGAGGCCGACGGCCTGGGCGCCGTACTCCGTGCCCATCTTGAGCGCCGTGCGCGCCGGGACGGCCAGCGGATCGAGCGTGCTGACCTTGTGGAGCATCGCCGCGAGGTTGATCTCCTCGAGCATGTCAAGGTTGTTGTTCGACGAGGCACCGTCCGTGCCGAGCGCGACGCAGACGCCTTCCTTGAGGAGGCGCGGCACCGGTGCGACGCCGCTCGCGAGCTTCATGTTGCTGCCCGGGTTGTGCGCGACGCGGATGCCGTGCTTCTTGATGATGGCGATGTCCTCCTCGTCGAGGTGGACGCAGTGCGCGGCCAGCGTGCCCTTCCCGTCAAAGAGGCCCGTCTCCTCGACGTAGCGGAACGGGCGCTTGCCGTAGGCTTTCGTGATCTGCTCGATCTCGGCCTTCGTCTCCGCCATGTGGATGTGGACCTCCGCGCCGAGCGACTGCGCCGTCTTTGCGACCTTCTTGAGGAAGTCCGGCGGGCAGGTGTAAGGCGCGTGTGGGCCGAACATGACCGTGATGCGGCCATCGGCGGCGCCGTGGAAGGCCTTATAGAGGGAAACATTCTCCTCGATTTTGGCATCGCCGTCCGGCGCAACGCCGATGATGCCGCGTGAGAGTACGGCGCGCAGGCCGGCATCGGCCGTGGCCTCTGCGACCTTCTCCATGTACGGCCCGTACATGTCGGCAAACGTCGTCGTGCCGCCCTCGATCATCTCGACGGCCGCGAGCATCGCGCCCCAGTAGATGTCCTCTTCCTGCATCTTCGCCTCAGCCGGCCAGATCATGTTGTTGAGCCAGTCCATGAGGTTCATGTCGTCCGCATAGCTGCGGAACAGCGTCATCGAGGCGTGCGTGTGGGCATTGACAAAGCCCGGCACAGCAAACTTGTCCCTGCCGTCGATGACCTTGGCCGCGCGGAAGTCCTCCGGCACCTCACCGATGGATGCAATCTTGTCGCGGTCGATCATGATGTTCGTCAGCGGCGTCATACCGTCGGGCAGCAGCGCGTATACGTTCTTGATCAGTGTCTTCATGCGTTCCTCCCTCAGGCCATGTTCAGGTATGCCTTCTGCTCCGGCGTCAGCGCATCGATGGCGATACCCGATGCCTTGAGCTTGATCTCGGCGATCTTCGTATTGATCTCCTCCGGCATGAGGTGGACGCCCTTCGTCATCTCCTTGCCGTGATGCAGGAGATGCAGTGCCGAGAAGAACTGCACGCCGAACGAGAGGTCCATGATCTCGGCCGGATGGCCGTCACCAGCTGAGAGGTTGACGAGGCGGCCCTCCGCGAGCAGGTAGATCTTGCGGCCGTCCTTCTGCTTGAACTCCTCGATGTTCTTGCGGACCGTGCGGCGCGAGACGGAGAGCGACTCAAGCTCCGGGATGTTGATCTCGACGTCGAAGTGGCCGGAGTTCGCGAGGATGGCGCCGTCCTTCATGTTTTCGAAGTGCTGCTTGCGGATGACGTCCTTGTCGCCCGTCAGCGTCAGGAAGATGTCGCCGATCTTGGCGGCCTCATCCATCGGCATGACGCGGAAGCCGTCGAACACGGCCTCGATGGCCTTGATCGGGTCGACTTCCGTGACGATGACATTGGCGCCGAGGCCACGCGCACGCATCGCACCGCCCTTGCCGCACCAGCCGTAGCCGGCGATGACGACGTTCTTGCCGGCAATGACGACGTTTGTCGTGCGCATGATACCGTCCCAGGTCGACTGGCCCGTGCCGTAGCGGTTGTCGAAGAGGTACTTGCAGTAGGCGTCGTTGGCCGCAATCATCGGGAACTCGAGCTTGCCCTCATTGGCGAGCGCGCGCAGGCGATGGACACCCGTCGTCGTCTCCTCCGAACCGCCGACGATGCCCGAGAGCAGCTCGCGGCGCTTCGTGTGCAGCATGTGCACGAGGTCGCCGCCGTCGTCGATGACGAAGTCCGGCTTGATGTCGAGTGCCTTGTTGATGAAGGTGTCGTACTCCTCCGGCGTGCAGTCGTGCCAAGCGAAGACGTGCAGGCCGTCCTCGACGAGCGCGGCGGCCACATCGTCCTGCGTCGACAGCGGGTTGCTGCCCGTGATGGCGACTTCTGCGCCGGCATGGTGGAAGATCTCTGCCATGTAGGCCGTCTTGGCCTCGAGGTGCAGCGTGATGACCATCTTCTTGCCCGCAAACGGCTTCGAGACGGAGAACTCCCTGTCGACGGCCGCCATGACCGGCATGAAGTTCTTGACCCAGTTGATCTTATCGTGGCCCGAAGGAGCCAGCTTGATATCGCGAATCATTGATTCCATGAATATTGCCTCCCGTAACAAATCTACCCTCTATTCTATCACAAGTATCTCGCGAAAAAAAGGACACGAGCTCAGCGGTCCAAGAGCTTCTCGATAGCGACGTAGTCCGTGAGGTCGACCATCAGCGGCGTCACGGCGATGTAGCCATGCTCGACGGCGTAGATGTCCGTCGGCTCGCTCTTGTCCGTGTCGAAAATCTCGCCGGCGACCGTGTAGAAGATGCGGCCATCCGTGCGCTCCTGCTTCTGAAAGGCATTGTGGTAGTCGCGCTTGCCCTGGCGTCCGAAGACGATCTGCGGGCGACCATCGTCGCCGAGTGTGTAGGCGCGCGGGAAGTTGACGTTCCAGAAGACGGGCCGCGGCTCATCGGAGGCCTTTTGTGCCGTCATGACGCGCTCTAAGATCGTGGCGAACTCCTCCGCCGCCTCCTCGTACGAGATGGTGCTGTCCACATCCATCGAGACGGCAAACGAGGCGATGTCGTGCAGCATGCCCTCCATCGCCGCGCCGACCGTGCCCGAGTAGAGGATGTCCGTCGCGAGGTTCGCGCCGTGGTTGATGCCGGAGACGACGACGTCCGGCTTCTCCTCGGCCAACGCCTCGAGGTAGAGCTTGACGCTGTCCGTCGGCGTGCCGTCGACGGCCCAGGCCTCAATGCCGTACTTTGCGGCGAGTTCCTCACCGCGCACGAGCTCGAGCGGCCGACCGACGTTCAGGGCATGGGCCATGCCGCTCTGCTGGCGGGCCGGCGCCGAGACGATGACCGTGTGCTTGCGCGCACAGAATGCTTTGACGAGCGCCTCGAGGCCTTTGGCCTGGATGCCGTCATCATTGGAGATCAGGATTCGCATGATGTCATTCCTTTCTATTTCTCGATTTCTGTTCCATTCCCATTGCAGATACAAAAAAGGCTCCTCTTTGCAAGGAGCCATTATCTCAAAATGGTGACCCACCACGGAATCGAACCGTGAACCTACTGATTAAGAGTCAGTTGCTCTGCCAGTTGAGCTAGTGAGTCATCATCTTTCTTTTGTCTGTCAGTCGCTGTCGCAACCAACGAATATTATTATAGACGGGAGCTCCATTTCTGTCAACACCCTTTTGCTATTTTTTTTATTTTTTTTCGTCTGCCCCGCCGAAGCACGCCTGCAGCTTGAAGAACGCCGTGCCGAGGAGACCCGAGAGGATGGACGCCGAGAGGATGCTGATCTTCGCGAGGTCGAGCATCGCGCTGTCCGTGAAGGCCAGCGAGGCGATGAAGATGGACATCGTGAAGCCGATGCCGCCGAGCATGCCCGTCGCCGCGAGCTGGCTCTTCGTCGCATTGCCCGGCAGCTGCAGACGGAAGACCTTGCAGAGCACGAAGACCGCGCCGAAGATGCCGATGGGCTTGCCGAGGCAGAGACCCGCGAGGATGCCGAGGAAGATCGGCGACGTCATGTCAAGCGTCGCAAGCGAGATGGCGACGCCGGCATTCGCCAGCGCGAAGATCGGCATGATGGCGTAGGCCGACCACGGCTCGAGCGCGTGCTCGAGCTTGTGCAAGAGCGACGCCTCCGGGTCCGCGGCCGCCGGGATGGAGAGGCCGAGCAGCACGCCCGCGATCGTCGGGTGGATGCCCGCCTGCAGGAAGGCCAGCCAGGCGACGAGGCCGAGCGCGATGTAGGCCGGCAGGAAACGCACGCGGAAGCGGCCGAGCACGAAGGCCGCCGCCACCGCCACGAGTCCTAGGAAGAGCGCCGACACCGTGAGGTCCGTGTTGTAGAACAGCGCGATGACGACGATGGCGCCGAGGTCATCGACGATGGCGAGCGCCGTCAGGAAGACGACGAGGCCGAGCGGCGCCTGGCGCGCGGCGATGGTCATGATGCCGAGCGCGAAGGCGATGTCCGTCGCCATCGGGATGCCCCAGCCGCCGAACGTCGGCTGGCCGTAGTTGATGGCCGCGTAGAAGATGGCCGGCACGAGCATGCCGCCGAGCGCCGCGCCGACAGGCAGCAGCATCGCCGAATACGTGCGCAGCTCCCCGTAGAGGAATTCGCGCTTGATCTCGAGGCCGATGACGAAGAAGAACACGGCCATGAGACCGTCGTTGATCCAGTGCAGCAGCCCCATCTCGAGCACGTACTCCCCTGCCCCGATGGCAATCGGGTAGTGCAGCAGATGCTCGTACGATTCTGATAGCGGCGAATTCGCCACGATGAGTGCGAGGATGGCACAGGCGAGCAGAATGACGCCGCTGCTCGCCTCCCAGCGCAGGAACGCGAGAAAAGGCTCCGCAAGCCCCTGCATGGATTTGATTGTCTCTTTCATGATTCCATCACTTCCTTTTCTTGTTCATTTCTCTTGCTTCTTGGTCTAATTCCTTTGGTAACATGATGTCAGGGCTCTGCCACAGCGTGCAGAGTTCTTATTCTTACTCTACCATAGAAATCTGAGAAAGAAAAGGAACTGTATCACAAAAAGCACCACGAAGGTGCTCCCCGCGGCCCGGAAAAGCCGGACCGGCAGGAGGCAGAGGTTCGTGATGCTTTAGAATCATGCTTTCGTTTTGTGGCTGAGCAGCTTGACCGGCAGCAGCAGGACAAAGTTGAAGACGAGGATCACGAGGATCAGCAGGGCGCCGATACCATTGGCGATGGCATCGCGGTCCGGCACGAGGCCCGTACTCATGAGGTACCAGAGGTGGACGGCCAGCGTCTCACCGCCTGCCATGACGTCCGTGTCGAACATGTGGCGCGATACCGTCGTGCCTGCCGTGAAGATCAGGATGGCCGTCTCGCCGAGTGCGCGGCCCGCCGTCAGCGTGATGCCCGTGATGATGCCCGGCATGGCGCTCGGCAGCACGACCTTGAAAATCGTCTGGAGCTTCGTCGCACCGAGTGCGAGGCTTGCCTCTTCATACGACTTCGGCACCGTGCGGATGGATTCCTCCGTCACGCGCACGAGCATCGGCAAGTTCAGGAGGACGAGTGTCAGGGAGCCGCCGAGGATGGAAAAGCCCATGTTCATCATGTTGACGAAGATGATCATGCCGAACAGGCCGAGTACGATGGACGGCACCGTCGCGAGGCTCTCGACCGAGAGGCGGATGCACTTCGTCAACTTGTTCTCCCGCGCGTACTCCGCGAGGTAGATGCCAGCGCCGAGCGCGATTGGGATGGAGATGGCCATCGAGAGGAAGAGCATGTAGAACGAGTTGAAGAGCTGCGAGCCGACGCCGCCGCCCGCCATCATGTCGCTCGACTTGCCGAGGATGAAGTGCGGCGAGAGGACCGGCAGGCCCTTGTAGAGAAGATAACCGAGGAAGGCAGCGAGCAGGCCGAGGATGAAGAATCCCACGAGCCAGAGACCGCCCCTCGCGATCTGGTTCTGTAGTTTTGTGTTCATAAGATTATACCCTCCTCGTGCCGAAGCGGCGGATGACCAGGATCATGGCGAGCGAGATCAAGAGCAGTACGAAGGCCATGAGAAAGAGTGCGTTGCCCCAGACCGAGCCAAACGGCGTATTGCCCATCTCAACGACGATGTTACTCGTCAGCGTTGCGGTCGGCGAGAGCAGCGATGTGACGATCTGCGGCGTGTTGCCGATGAGCATCTGCACCGCCATCGTCTCGCCGATTGCGCGCGCCATCGCGAGCACGACAGCCGTCAGGATGCCAGGCGCTGCGGCCGGCACGATGACGTGGACCATCGTCTGCCACCACGTTGCGCCGAGCGCAAGGCTCGCCTCCTCCAGCGGCTTCGGCACGGCATTGAGCGCATCCGTGCTAATGGAGAGGATCGTCGGCATGATCATGATGGCGAGCACGAGCGAAGCCGCGAGCACGCCGAAGCCCGTCGTCGCGCCGAGCGCATCGCGCAGGTACGGCACGAGCAGCGTTAGGCCGATGTAGCCGTAGACGACCGACGGGATGGCGACGTAGAGATCCGTCGCCGGACGCATGATGTTCTTGAGCCAGCTCGGTGCGACCTTCGCGAGGAAGATGGCGCCGAGCAGGCCGAGCGGCGCGCCGATGAGAACGGAGAGGATTGTCGTCACCAGCGAGCCGACGATGAATGAGAGTGCACCAAACTTACCGAGCGAAGGATCCCAGCTCACGCTGAAGAAGAACTCCAGCGGGCTGACCTCCGCGAAGGTCATGAGACCCTGCTTGCCGACAAAGAAGATAATTGAGAAGATGATGATCGTCATGAGAAAGGCAGCCGTAATGAAAAGATACCGCCCGCACTTGTCGTAGAATAGCCTGCGCTCATGACCGCCGCCCGACTGTTTGCCATCGAGGCGGCCGATTGTTGCTGCCCGTTCCATAAAAACCTCCTGTATAAACGTGATGCAGGACATCCGTCCTGCATCATCCTACCCTTTTACTGCTTGTTCAGTTTGAGTTTCTGTCCAAAGATTCCTTCAGATTACTTCTTCATCTTGTTGACCGGGATGAAGCCGAGTTTCTCTACCTGCGTATTCTGGAACTCATCGCTGAGGATGTAGTCGATGAAGGCCTTGACAGCACCCGTCGGCTCGCCCTTCGTGTACATGTGGCCGTAGCCGTAGATCGGATACTTGCCATCGATGATGTTCCGCGGGGAATACTCGACACCGTCGAACTTCAGGACCTTGACGGAGTCATCGGCATACGGTGCATCGACATAGCCGATGGAACCCGGCGTGCTGGCGATAGCGGCACGGACTGCACCGTTGGAATCCTGGATGACGGCGTTATCCGTGAAGGAAGCGCCCTTGAGGACGACGTCAGCAAGCGTAGCGCGCGAACCCGAGGACTTTGCACGGTGGATCAGCGTGATTGGCTGGTCATCGCCGCCGACTTCCTTCCAGTTCGTGATCTTGCCCGTCAGGATGTCGATGGCCTGCTGCTTCGTGAGGTTGTCGACCTTGTTGGCCTTGTCGACGATGAAGACGAACGGCTCAACGACGACCTTGTGGTCGACGAGGCCCTTGTCTTTGTACTCGTCCGGCAGGTTGACATCCGAGTTACCGATCTGGACGGAACCCTCAGCGACCTGGTTCATGCCCGTGAAGGAGCCGCCGCCTGCAACGTTGACCGTGACCTTCTCGTACTTATCCTGGAATGCTTCCTGAGCCGGCTTCAAGAGCGGCAGCAGGGCCGTCGAGCCCGAAGCCGAGATCTTGCCGGAGATTTCCTGTGCAGCGCTCCCAGAAGAGCTGGCCGCCTGCTGGCTGCCACCGCCGCAGCCCGTCAGCAGGACTGCCGCACTCGCGACCACAGCGCCGACGGAAAGAAGTTTCTTCATCTTGTTGAACATATTATTTCCTCCCCAAATCATTTGCTGATTGGAACCTTGGAGCCCTTCGGCTCCCTTCATCGTTCTCCTATATCGTAGCAAAGAACAGCCGGCCGTTTGTTGTCTCCATGTTACGCTTTTGTTAAATCCAAATGCTATTCGCGCAACAAAAAAGCCGCTCGGAGGCGGCTTGATGGTTGTCAGAGTACCCAGACGACAGCGATGACGAGGGCGGGCAGGAGGTTGGCGACGCGCACGTGCGGAAGGCCGAAGAGGTTCGTGCCGACGCAGAAGATCAGGATGTTGCCGACGGCGCTGAGACTCTTGAGAGCGGCGGGCGTCATGACGGGCTCGAGGAAGCCGGCCAGCAGGAAGATGGTCCCCTGGAAGATGCCGACGGAGAGCGCGGAGAAGATGCAGCCCTTGCCGAGCGTCGAGGTCATGATCATGACGATGACAGCGTCGAGCACGGTCTTGGCAAACAGGACGGACGGGTCGCTGAGCAGGCGGTCGTTGATGGAGCCGATGACGGCCATCGCGCCGATGCAGACCGTCAGGGATGCGGTGACGAAGCCGTCGACGAAGCGCGTGTCGCCGCTGCTGCCCGTCTTGCGCCGCAGCCAGATGCCAAAGCGCTCCATCTTGTCCTCGAGGTCGATGGCCTCGCCGAGCAGCGCGCCGCCGATGAGGCTCGCGAGCATGCAGTTCGTGCCGACGAGCGAGAGGCTCCCATCGGCGCCGACCTCCAGCATCTCCTTGACTGTCCCTGTCAGGCCGAGGAACATGACGGCCACGGCGCAGGCCATCATGAGCGTCTTCTGGAAGCGCTCCGATATCAGCCGCCCGCAGCCGAGCCCCAAGAGGCCGCCACCGACAATCCCCAACACATTTGCCAAGATACCTATCCCTGGAAACAAGAAACTCCCGCCCTTCTAAACGAATCGGTAGTGTCAACTCTTATGTGTAAACTTTTATAGTGTAGACTGAAAGATTAATCCGTGAACATCTCCAACAACTCCGGATAT
>OGYL01001257.1_pt1 | contig 19820 bp, 21 predicted proteins | sample 1576541 | NCBI WGS metagenome assembly OGYL01 (sample SAMEA3541551, study PRJEB24748) | human gut metagenome | biome: human gut; feature: human-associated habitat; material: faeces | place: China | collected 2012 | reverse complement strand
AGGAAATTCCTTTTCGACTGAAGCACACTGCTGTGAATCTTTTTTCTGCTGATTTTCGCCCTGCACTGTATCTTCCTGCCGAACATTCTCGTTCTTTCCTTCTCCTGGCACAATATCATCCTCACTCTGGCTTTCACCCTGTGTGATATCTTTCCCGGAATTTTCGCTCTGACTTTCGCCTTGCAGCATATCCTCTTCTAACATTACGTTTTCCGTGCTTTCATCCAGTTTCATCTCATCACTTCTGTATTCCTCAAAAATATAGCTGTCAGAATCACCTGTCACATACGCAAGCACCGGTAGATTCCATTCCATCCGAAGCGCCACAAACTCCAGCGCCGTCAATCCGCACATAAAAACAGTGGCTGCAATTGCGATAACGATTGCAGCCCTATTCTTCCATACTTTTTCAATTGTCTTACGAAAAGTAGTTTGTTTTTTCATTTATCCTATAACTGTGTGATAACAAAAATATCATAAATCGCCTTGATCGCATTCTCGAAATCTGCGTTGCTTACACCAATAATGATGTTTAACTCAGATGATCCCTGATCGATCATTTTTACATTGATGTTTGCATGTGCCAATGCAGAGAAAATTCTTCCTGCTGTTCCGCGTGTGGATTTCATACCACGGCCAACAACTGCAATGAGTGCAAGATCGCTCTCCAGCTCAATGCTGTCCGGCTGTGCATATCTGTGGATAGCCGAAATGACAGCCTGCTCTTTTCCCTCAAACTCCGGCTGGTGTACAAAGATTGTCATTGTATCAATTCCGGATGGCATATGTTCAAATGAAATCCCATTATCTTCAAATGCATGACTTCTTCCGGAAGTCCGATTTTACGTGCTATTTCTACGGCAAAAGAACTTCCCGGATTACCAATCTGTAACTGAAACAGGGCACGCATCTCGTGACGATCGTACAACATGGCTCCGTTTACCACTCCTTCATGATCTTCTGCAAAATGTTTCAGGTTCTGATAGTGAGTTGTAATGACTCCGAACGTCTTTTTAGCATTAAAGCGTTTCAGTACAGCTTCTGCTATGGCTCCTCCGATTTGTGGCTCTGTTCCTCCTCCAAATTCATCAATCAATATCAGACTCTTTTCATTGCAATACTTCATCATATTCTTCATATTCGTCAAATGTGAAGAATAAGTACTCAAATCATCCTCGATGCTCTGTTCGTCACCGATATCCACAAGCACCCTTCTGAACACGGAAAGCTCGCTGTTGTCGGCACACGGAACGAGAAGTCCGCACATTGCCATGAGCGTGAGCAGACCGATTGTCTTTAAAGTTACGGTTTTACCGCCCGTGTTAGGACCTGTGATTACAAGCGTGTCAAACTCTTTTCCGAGCATAACATCAACGGGAACAACCTTGTTTTTGTCAATGAGGGGATGACGAGCCTGTTTAAGCTCAATCATTCCCCTGTCGTTCATAATCGGCTTTGACGCTTTCATTGAATACGCAAGGTCAGCCTTTGCAAAAATCAAATTAAGCTGTGCAAGGTTCTTGTAGCTGTGGATAATGCTGTCGGCAAAATCGCCTGCATTTGCGGAAAGCTCAAAGAGGATTCTTTCAATCTCCTGTTCTTCCTTTGACTGCAAAAGCTTGATGTCATTGTTTGCCTGAACAACGCCCATAGGCTCAATAAACACGGTTGCACCGCTTGACGAGGTGTCGTGTACAAGACCCGGAACATTGCCTCTGCATTCACTTCTTACGGGAACAACATATCTGCCGTCACGCTGTGTGACGATAGTATCCTGAAGATACTTTATGTATGTTGAGCTGTGAATAATTTTATCGAGTACCTCACGAGCCTTTGAGGAGGCTGTGCGGATTTTTCTTCTTATATCCGACAAAACAGGGCTTGCCTTATCGGAAATTTCCTCCTCGCTTATAATAGCCGAGGTGATTTTGTCCTCAAGAAACTTGTTGGAAACAAGTCCGCTGAAATAGCCGTCAAGAGAGCTTGCTCCTCCGCCTGAGCGTGAGTGCCACTCCTTGACCGTGCGGATTGTTCTGAGCGTTGACGCAACCGACAGGAGTTCGCCTGTGGTAAGGCAACCGCCTGCCTGTGCTCTGCGTAAATGTCCCGAACAATTTACGGCACCGCCGAATGACGGAGCGCCGAATCTTCCGCTTAACGCAACTGCGTCATCGGTTTGCTGTAAAAGCTGTTCAACCTTTTTCAGTTCAAACACGGGTTCGAGATTCAATGCCATTTCACGGGCGTCCTCAATCGAAGTCATTCCCGCAAGCCTTTCGAGGATTTTATCAAGTTCAAGTGTTTTGTAATGTCTGTTCATAATTCTACCAAATTCAATAATTGTAATTTTGTGTCCGTAGGGGCGGATATTATCCGCCCGCGGGCGCACAATAAGCGCCCCTACAGTTTTCAGTCATTCTGTTTCAAATAAATAAGTCATTTTCACACAAAACTGCATTGTCTGATTAACTGCTTATTGTTTTGTAAAAAATAAGCGTTTTAAAGTCTTTTTCAAATCTGTATTTAAGATAACTTTCGCTCGCCGCATTCAGCACAACAAGGTCATCCTTCGGCAATGCAAACGAAAACAGCTTGTCATCATCGGCATAAACCGTGTGCCTAAGCGCCGTGAGCGTTCCCTCATTGAGAGCGATTGCAGGTTCCGACACATCCGTTCTGCAATCGGCACATTCAAGAGCGCCTATGCGTGGCAGAAAGTACATAAGCGGAGTAATGTATTCTCCGCATTCTCTGCACATTCTCAGGTCGGGCATATAGCCCGCCATACTTGCAAGCCTCATTTCAAGACACGGCTTGATGAGGTCTGCACTGCGTTTGTTCTCTGACAAAAGGTAGAGCGAATTAAGCACAAGGCTCAGAAATGAGTCTGCCTTTTGCTCACGGGGACAAATTGTCAGAGCGAGTTCGCAAAAATACTGTGCAAGGCACATTTTTGTAACATCACTGCGGAGCTTTGAGAAAATGCGAATCGGCTGTGCCTCGCCGATTATGTAACTTTCCCGACCCTTATAAATTGTAAGTCGGGAATATGAGAGGAGAGATGCCGCCGCACATTTGCCGTTTTTGATGTTTTTTGCACCCTTTACAAATGCACGGATTACACCGTTTGACTTTGTGAGAGCAAAAACGAGCTTGTCCTGCTCACCGATATTCTGTTCCTTTATAATCAGTCCCTCTGTTCGGAATTTCATCGGTTTCCTCCCTGTTCACGGTGATTGCACCCGTGTCTTTGGCATCCTGAATACTTTTGTAGCGAATGTAATCAAGAACGCTTCCCGTGGTAAAGAATATTTGCCACGCACTCCAGTTATCCATAAAAACACCTCCGCAGTTAGTGTTTCACGGATGCCGTTTATTATATTATGAAAAATCTGACATTGTGTCAAATCGTGTACCCGAATCGCTTTTAATCGGATTATCAGTCAAAATTCTTTTCGTCATAGCCGAAATTCTGAAGAATCTGGGCACGGTTTCGCCAATCCTCTTTTACCTTTACCCATGTCTGTAGGAATACCCTGCAATCGAAAAATCTTTCGATATCCTGACGGGCAAATGTGCTGATTTTCTTGAGCATTGAGCCGTTTTTGCCGATAATAATACGCTTGTGGGTTTCTTTTTCACAAAAAATAGTAGCGTCAATATCAAGCATACCGTTATCCCTTGTTTTCATTTTTTCGATTACAACAGCCGTGCCGTGCGGAATTTCCCTGTCGCAAAGACGGAGTATTTTTTCACGGATAATTTCGGCAACAATAACTCTTTCGGGCTGGTCTGTAAGAGTATCGTCATCAAAGAAATGACCGCCCTCGCCTGCCTGCTTTTTAAGCTCATCAAGAAGTTCGTTCATACCGTTGCCGTCCTGTGCACTCACGGGAACAACTGCGTCAAAATCGTAGAGCAGACTGTAACGGGCAATCTGTTTCATAAGTTCTTCTTTTTCTTTGAGAGTGTCAATCTTGTTGATTGCAAGGATTGCCGGCATTTCCATTGACTTGAACTTTTCAATAAGGTTAAGTTCTGTGTCACCCGGTTCTTTTCCTGCCTCAACAACGAGCATACAACAGTCAACACCGCCCACGGATTCATTGACGGAACGCACCATATACTTGCCGAGAGAGGTTTTCGGCTTGTGCATACCCGGTGTATCAAAGAAAACAAGCTGATATTCGCCCTGAGTAAGCACGCCTGTGATTCTATTGCGGGTAGTCTGCGGTTTGCTTGAAACAATCGCAATTTTCTGTCCCATAAGTCTGTTGAGAATTGAACTTTTGCCCACATTAGGTCTGCCGACAATGGCAATAAATGCGGATTTATCTTTATTATCTGTATTTAACATATTACCTCACTATACAAAAATCGGGGGCAAGCAAAATGCCGCCCCTTTGTTAATGTTTATCTTTTCTTTTAATGCCCAAAATTGCGTTCTTGACTTTTACGGGACCTGCACATACAAAGACGGCAGAAATCACCGCAGATAAAATCAGCAAAACGAGCATAACGGGATTGTTTACAAAATACGAAAATATTTTTCCGATTACTTCAAAATCAAGGAAGAACAGCACCGCTGTAAACACAGCCGGAAATGACACGGCAAGCACGGCTGCGGCTGCAATGTCCTTGATAATCTTAACGGAAAAATCGAATCTGTCGCAGAACAAATCACAAAGTTTTTCAACACAGGTGTTGACCATTTCAAGTGCAATTATAAGCGCACACAAAACGGCGAGCAATGCCCATTTTGCGGCAGAAAAATCGTAAAAGCAACCGAAAACGAAAACATAAAATGTCGCAACAAGGTGAAATCTCATATGACTTTCGCTTTTTACGGCAAAGTAAAAACCTCTGAATGCACTTTTAAAACTTTTGATTTGCTTTTTCATACCCCGTAATATAACTACTCTGTCAAGCCATATCGTCATCAACTATGTAGCTTGATGACGCGGGAAGACCGAGCTGTTCCATAACAAGCTCTTCTTTTTCTCTCATTCTTACCCTTTCAAGCTTTTCCATGTGATCATAGCCGAGAAGGTGAAGAACGCTGTGAGCGGTAAGATAGCCAACCTCTCTCTGGAGGCTGTGGCCAAAGAGTTCTGCCTGATCTCTTGCCTTTTCCATAGAAATTACAACATCACCGAGAATCTGTGCGCCTGTTTCGGGATTGGTGTCATAAACACCGTTTTCGCCCATTGGGAAAGAAAGAACATCGGTTTCAATATCCTTGTCACGATACTGCTTGTTAAGAGCCTTGATGCCCTCGTTATCCGTGAAAGTAACGCTGATTTCAGCAGAACCTTCAAATTTTTCAAGTCGCAGAACTGCGTTACAACAACGACGAACCAACATTCTGATACCTGTCGGAATCTTTACTGCTTTTTGTTTGTTTGTGATAATTACCCTGATTTTATTATGCTCTGCCATTCATGATCATCCTTTCATTATTTTTAACCCGATAGCGTGGGATATGTGAAAATTAAGTAAATTAATTTTTGGAGCCGTTGTTTTTGGAGCCGTTGTTTCGTAAATTATTAATGTCAGTGTTTTCAAATTTTGCGTAAGCCTTGATGATATCCTGAACAAGGCGATGACGGACAACATCCTTTTCGTCAAAGAAACAGGTGCCGATATCGTCAATGTTCTTGAGGATTTTGATGCAGTCTTTAAGACCGCTCTTTGCACCGTTCGGAAGGTCAATCTGCGTAATATCGCCCGTGATTACCATTTTTGAGTTAAATCCGAGTCGGGTAAGGAACATCTTCATCTGTTCCCTTGTCGTATTCTGAGCCTCGTCAAGAATTATAAAGCTGTCGTCAAGCGTTCTTCCTCGCATATATGCAAGCGGTGCAACCTCAATGTTACCCCTTTCAACATACTTTTGATATGTTTCTGCACCGAGCATATCAAACAATGCGTCATACAGGGGGTGAAGATACGGATCGACCTTGCTCTGCAAATCACCGGGCAGAAAACCGAGCTTTTCACCTGCCTCAACAGCAGGTCTTGTGAGAATTATTCGGTTAATCTGCTTGCTTCTGAAAGCCGTGACCGCCATTGCAACGGCAAGGTAGGTTTTGCCCGTACCGGCAGGGCCGACGCCGATTGTGACGGTATTTTTCGCAATCTGCGAGCAGTAGCGCTTCTGACCGATGGTTTTCGGCTTAATAGGCTTTCCTTTTGAAGTAATACAGATGCAGTCGCCTGCAAGCTGTTCTATTTTGTCCTCACTGCCTTCATTGACAAGCGAAATGCAGTAGCGGATATTTTGCTCGGAAAGTGCTTCACCACGGTTGATGAACTGCAACAGGCTTTCAATAACCTTGCAGGCCTTCGATGTGTTTTCGGCATCGCCCTCAACCTTAAGCTCACTGTCACGGCAGGTAACACGGACATTAAACTCCTTTTCAATCAGCTTAATATTTCCGTCAAAACTGCCAAAAAGTGCTACGGCATTTTCCATTCTGTCGATATTTATAATTTGTTCCGTAAAGCAAAACTCCCGTTTCTTCAATAATTCAAAACAATTATAACACATTTTACTTGAAAATGTACATTAAAAATAGCTTTTTTCACTAAAAAAATAATTTTTGTGAATTTTGACGAAAACTAAACTTCACATAGCCACTCATTTGTAAAGGATAGAAACACTTTTTTTACTCTTTCGTAATTATACTCAAAATCGCATTACAATCGACTTATTTTAGTTATTTAAATCTTCCGAAACTACCACAATATTGCCGTTTTTGTAATATAACTGTACAAATTTGATAACTTCCCGAAAATTAAAAATTCATCAAAATTACTCTCAGCCGTAAAATCGGCTTAAAATGCTTGACAAACGGGCAATTGTATATTATAATTCACAGGTGTAAAGAAATTTTCTTTACACGCAGACCAGAATCACGGGAGCTGTCAGGTATGGAAAAAAACATTGAAGTATCTCTCTTGTTTGATTTTTACGGCGAGCTTTTAAAGCCCTCGGGCAAAAAGGCGATTGACCTTTATTATAATGAAGATTTGTCGCTTGCAGAGGTTGCCGATGAAATGGGAATAACAAGACAGGGTGTGCGTGACAGTATCAAGCGCAGTGAGCAACAGCTTTTTGAGTTTGAAGAAAAGCTCGGTCTGTTCAAACAGTTCAGTAAGCTTGAGCAGGGGCTTGACGAAATTTCGGCTCTTGCACTTGAAATAAAAGAACTTTCACAGGATACACAAATCACAGAGCTTGCGGATGTTATCATCGAAAAATCAGGCTCGCTGAAAGATTAAAGGAGTTTTCATGGCATTTGAAGGACTTGCAGATAAGCTTGGCAATGCGTTCAAAAAACTGAAAAACAAAGGCAAGCTTTCTGAAAAAGATGTTAAGGAAGCAATGCGAGAGGTTCGACTCGCACTTCTTGAAGCCGATGTAAACTACAAGGTTGCAAAGGACTTTACAAACAAAGTAACAGAGCGTGCTGTCGGTCAGGATGTTATGCAAAGTCTTACTCCTGCACAGATGGTTGTTAAGATTGTTGACGAGGAGCTTACAAGCCTTATGGGCGGTGAGGACGCACGAATTGAGTTTGCGTCAAAGCCTCCGACAGTCATCATGATGTGCGGTCTTCAGGGCTCGGGTAAAACAACCCACACGGCAAAGCTTGCAAAAATGCTGAAAAAGCAAGGCAGAAATCCTCTGCTTGCCGCCTGTGACGTTTATCGTCCCGCCGCTATCGACCAGTTGAAGGTTGTCGGTGAAAAGGCAGGCGTTCCTGTTTTTGAAATGGGAAAAGCAAATCCCGTTAAGATTGCAAAAGAGGCAATCAAGCGTGCAAAAGACTACGGCAACGATGTTGTTATTCTTGATACCGCAGGTCGACTTCATATTGATGAGGCTCTTATGGATGAGCTTAAAAACATCAAAAAAGAAGTTGAACCAAACGAAATTTTGCTTGTTATCGACTCGATGACAGGTCAGGACGCAGTTAATGTTGCGAAGAGCTTTAACGAACTTCTTGACATTACGGGTGTTATTCTCACAAAGCTTGACGGTGACACTCGAGGAGGTGCGGCGCTTTCGGTAAAGGCTGTTACAGGCAGACCTATTAAATTTGCAGGTACAGGCGAAAAGCTTGACGATATTGAAGTTTTCCACCCCGACAGAATGGCAAGCCGTATTCTCGGCATGGGTGATGTGCTTACTCTCATTGAGGACGCACAGAATAAAATGGATGCCGAAAAAGCCGAAGAAATGGCTCAGAAGATGATGAGCAACAAATTCGACTTTAACGATTTGTATGATCAGTTTGAGCAGGTCAAGAAAATGGGACCGCTCAAGGGAATTCTCTCAAAAATTCCGGGTGTCGGAAAACAGCTTGAGGGCGTTGACATTGATGACAGACAGATTGACTGGGTTCAGGCAATCATCCTCTCAATGACGCCCGAAGAAAGAAGTCATCCGCACATTATGAACCCGTCAAGAAAGCGCAGAATTGCGGCAGGTTCGGGCAGAAGCATTGAAGAGGTCAACCGACTTATCAAGCAGATTGACCAGATGCAGAAGATGATGCGTCAGATGACAAAGGGCGGAAAAGGCTCTAAGAAAAGAAGAAAAATGAAAGGCCTTCCCGGACTCGGCGGTATGCCGATGAACGGCATGGGACCTGCAGGCGGAATGGGCGGACCGGACGGAATGCCTCCGTTCAAATAATTAACATTAATCAAACATTAAACAAAGTTTTTCATCCAATTACGGTTGGTGAATAAATATAAATTAACAATTTTTATGAGGTGAACATTATGGCAGTAAAGATCAGACTTAGAAGAATGGGTTCAAAGAAGGCTCCTTTCTACAGAGTAGTAGTAGCAGATTCAAGATATCCGAGAAACGGCCGTTTCATTGAAGAAATCGGCACATATGATATTCTCAAGAAGCCTTCTGAGTTCAATGTTGATGCTGAAGCAGTTAAGAAGTGGATTGCTAACGGTGCTCAGCCAACAGACACAGTAAAGGCTCTTCTCAAGAAGAACGGCGTAATTGAATAATTGCGCTTCGGAAAGGACAAACAATGAAAGATTTACTTGCAGTTATCGCAAAGGGTCTTGTTGACGATCCCGATTCCGTATCAGTTGAAGCAGACGCTCCCAACGAAGAGGGAACAGTTGTTTACCACATTCATGTTGCAGAAAACGACATGGGCAGAATCATCGGTAAGCAGGGCAGAATTGCCAAGGCTATCCGCACAATTGCCCGCAGTGCCGCTATCCGCAGTGAAGAAAAAATCATGGTTGAAATCGACTGATTAACGGTTCATAACCGAACAAAAGCCTCCCACCACGGGAGGCTTTTTTGTTTTGTCAACAGACAAAATCACACTTTTCAATGAAATTTGAGGGATGAAAAATACACTTTTCAATAGATTTTAGGGGTTAAAAACTACACTTTTCAATGAAAATTGAGGGGCAAAAGCTACACTTTTCAAATTATGAACAGAAATTTGATGTAATAAACACGGTGCAACCTATGTTTTATGGTTACACCGTACTTTATAAAATCTTTTAAATTCAGGCAACTTTACACTGTGATTATTTTATCAGTTCTTCAAGCTGTGACTTATTATATTTACTCTTATAGATATCATAGCTTGCCGTGTCAAGGTTTATGTTTGCGTGCCTTTTGTCAGCCTGAACATAGACATCATCACCCTTGACATATATCAAAACCCAAATATCACGACTGGTATCTTTCAGGTATGATAAAAGAAGAACATAACTCGGTTCAACATCTATCGAATCCACCTTATTATCAGATGTCATATATATCAAATCGTCAGATGCCTTCAACTTTTCGTTAAGGTTGTTTTTGTTTGATTTTGAAATGAGTTCATTAGTTTTGTAGTCATAAAATTCAACTGAAAATTGGTTTGGATCTGCGGTCGGAGTAGTATCTGATAAAGCAGTTGTATCGGCTTCATCAGAAGTTTGAGCATTACTCGGTGCAACCTCTCCGTTACAACCTGTAAATAAAACAGAAATTGAGATAATAACTGCCAACAAGATAATCGAGATAATTTTTTTCATAATTAACACCCTCTTGTGTTTTTGTAGGCTTAATTATACACCTTAAATTCATTCTGTCAAGATATTCGAAACAAAAAATCAACCGCAAAGTTTTTTACTCTGCGGTTGATTTTATTTTTATTAAGAATTACGCTTAATTGGCGTTTGCTGTTGTAAAGGTAAACTGACCGTCTGCGAAATCGCAGGTAACTACTGCGCCGTCCTTGACCTTGCCCTCGAGCATCTGCTCTGAAAGCGGATCTTCAATCTCGTTCTGGATTGCACGGCGGAGAGGTCTTGCACCGTAGTTTTCGTCAAAGCCCTTGTCGGCAATCTCGCTGATTGCGTTGTCTGTAAAGCTGATTTTAATATTCATCTTATCAAGACGGTTTTCAAGAGTTTTGAGCATCTTAACGGCAATCTGCTTAATTTCGTCCTTGTTGAGCTTGTTGAACACGATAATATCGTCAACACGGTTCAAGAATTCAGGACGGAATACCTTGCGGAGTTCGCCTGTTACAAGCTCCTTGATGTCCTTTTTCTCGCTCTCTTCGGCATTCTCATTTTCGGAATTAAAACCGAGTGAGCTCTGCTTTTCGGTGATAAGTCTTGCGCCGACATTAGAGGTCATTATGATAATGGTGTTCTTAAAGTCAACCGTTCTGCCCTGTGAGTCGGTAAGTCTGCCGTCCTCAAGAATCTGGAGGAGCATATTGAATACATCGGGGTGAGCCTTTTCAATCTCATCAAAGAGTACAACCGAATACGGTTTTCTTCTTACCTTTTCGGTGAGCTGACCGCCCTCTTCAAAGCCTACATATCCGGGCGGTGAGCCGATAAGCTTTGACACGGTGTGTTTCTCCATATATTCACTCATATCAAGACGGAGCATTGCATTTTCATCGCCGAACATTGCCTCTGCAAGAGCCTTGCAAAGTTCTGTTTTACCGACACCCGTCGGACCGAGGAAGATAAACGAACCGACAGGTCTTTTCGGGTCTTTAAGACCTACTCTGCCTCGTCTGATAGCCTTTGCAATTGCAGTTACAGCCTCGCTCTGACCGATAACTCTTTCGTGGAGAACATTCTCCATGTTAAGAAGTCTTTCGCTTTCTTCCTTAGTAAGCTGAACAACAGGGATACCTGTCCATTCGGACACAATCTTTGCGATATCCTCGGCAATTACCTCACCGCTGTTGCCCTTCTGCTGTTCCTGCCACTTCTTCTTTGCATCGTCAAGCTTTGTCTGAAGTTCCTTCTGCTCATCACGAAGTCTTGCAGCCCTTTCAAAGTCCTGCTCGTTAATTGCGCTTGCCTTTTCTTTTTCATAGTCTGCAATTTCATCTTCAAGCTCCTTTACATTATCAGGAGAAGTAAGAGATGCAAGCCTTACCTTTGACGCACCCTCATCAATAAGGTCAATTGCCTTATCGGGGAGATAACGGTCTGCGATATATCTTGATGACAATGTTACTGCGGCATTGATTGCCTCATCGGTAATCTTAACCTTATGGTGTGCCTCGTAGCTGTCACGCAAGCCTTTGAGAATCTGTACAGCCTGTTCGGGAGTAGGCTCGCCAACCTTTACGGGCTGGAAACGACGCTCCAAAGCGGCATCTTTTTCAATATATTTTCTGTACTCGTTAAGAGTTGTTGCACCGATAACCTGAAAATCGCCTCTTGCAAGTGACGGTTTAAGGATATTTGCGGCATCTGCACTGCCCTCTGCGGCACCTGCACCAACGATAGTATGAAGTTCATCAATGAAGAGGATAGTGTTCTTTGACTTTTTAACCTCGTCAATAGCCGCCTTGATTCTCTCCTCAAAGTCACCTCTGTACTTCGCACCTGCTACCATACCTGTGAGGTCAAGGCTGACAACTCGCTTGTCTTTAAGAATTTCAGGCACATTGCCCTTTGCAATTTCAAGCGCAAGTCCCTCTGCAACCGCAGTTTTACCTACACCGGGTTCACCGATAAGAACAGGATTGTTCTTTGTACGGCGGGAAAGAATCTGGATAACCCTCTGGATTTCCTTTTCTCTGCCGATTACAGGATCAATTTCGCCGTTCTTTGCGGCTTGAGTAAGATCTCTGCCGAATTTATCAAGAGCCGAACCGTCTTTCTGTGAACCGTTCGGAGCGGATTCGTTTTCAAAACCGCCGAAACCGTCATCTGCACCGCCCTGCATACCTTTTGACACAGCCTGTGCAAGTCTTTCAACAGATACACCGAGTTCTTCAAGAAAAGCTACTGCGTAGCTGTCGCTCTCCGAAAGGATTGCAAGGAGCAAATGCTCTGTGCCTACATAGGTGTAGCCTGTTTTTGAAGAAATGATAACTGCGGCTCTCAAAACTCTCTTTGTACGGGGAGTAAAATCATCGGGAGTAAGCTCAACGAGCGACATTGTACCGTTAATGGATTCAAGCTTTTCACGGAGAGCATCTTCCGTTACTCCGCACTCATTAAGAGCGGTTGCGGCAACACCACTACCCTCTTTTACGAGTCCGTAGAGAATATGTTCTGTACCGACATAGTTGTGGCGCATCTCCTCTGCGCTTTCAATCGCAAGATTAAGCGCCTTGTTTGCTTTTTCTGTAAAACCTTTGAACTGATACATAAAATCATCACCCTTCCTTGTGGATAATGTATTAACTGCTTATTTTCTATGAAAGAGCCTCTCTTAAAATTTTTGCCCTTTCAATATCTCTTTCCTGTGCGGAAAGATTTTTTCCTGAGTTTACCATGAGCGTTGCAGGCTCAATTTTTTCCATAAGAGAGTCAACAACCTCTGCGGTAACATCTTTTATCTGTCCCGACAAAATGCCGAAACGAACATTTGACAACAGCTTTAAAGCCTCGTCATGAGTCATAACCATTGCCGATTTCAACAAGCCTAAGCTTCTGCTTACGCTGTCCTGAATATCAATACTCTTTGCAAGTCTTTCTCTTGCCTGTTGTTCCTGAGAAACAAGCTGTTTTGTGATGTTCTCAAGATTTTCAATTGCGGCTTTTTCGGAGATACCGAGCGTTACCTGATTTGAAAGCTGATAAAGCGAACCGCTGGGTTCTGAGCCTTCACCGTAAGCACCACGGATTGTAAGTCCGAGCTTTGAAAGGTTGCCTGCAATTCTGCCGATTGTACGGCTCTTTTCAAGTGCCGGCAGATGGAGCATAACAGAGGCTCTCATGCCTGTGCCGAGGTTTGTAGGGCATTGTGTAAGATAACCGAGCTTGTCATCAAAAGCAAATTCAAGGTTTTCATCAAGCAGGGTGTCAAGCTTATCGGCTGTGTCATACGCCTGTTCAAGCGACAAGCCGTCTGTGATAACCTGAAGTCTTATGTGATCTTCCTCGTTAATCATAATGCTCATGCTTTCATCCTTGCTCAACAGCAATGCTCTGCCCTCTGTTTCGCTGATGAATTCGGGACTTACAAGATGTCTTTCAACAAGTGACACACCCTGTGCCTCTGTCAAATCATCAAGCTTAATCAGATTGAAATCCGAGGCAATTGAGCTGTTGCTGTCCCTGATTGCACTTGTAACCTTTTCAATAACCTTTTTTCTGCCCTGTTCGGACAGTCGGCACGGAAACGGGTAATCTTTCAGGTTTCTTGCAAGTCTTACTCTGGTGGAAATTACTTCGTTACTCATAATTAAGCCTCCATTTCCTTAATCTGATCTCTTAACTCTGCGGCATGTTCAAAATTCTGTTCCGAAACTGCCTTGTCGAGTTCCTTTTTAAGTGCCTTAATTTTATCTTTCTTTGTCATCTCGGCACTCTTTTCGGCTTTCTTTGTACCGAAACGGCTGTTCTTGCCGCAATGGGTTGTGTTGCCGTGGATTCTTCTGATTGAGGGAAGAAGCTGGTCGCCGAAAATTTCGTAACATTTTGCACAGCCTACATGACCCGACTTTGCAATATCGGAATATGAGCTTCCGCAGAAGTCACAGCGTGTTGCCTGAGTTCTTGCGGGAAGGCTGTTGCCGAAGAAACTTCCGAGGAGTCCCGAAAATTCGTCCTCAAAGTTACCGAAGATGTTTGTGTATCCCATTTTCTTTGCACATTCACTGCACAAATCATATTCCCTAATTTCACCGTTGATAACGGTCTTTACATGAGTATTAGCATTGTTAGCACCGCATTTTTGACATTTCATAATAACTGCCTCCGTTCAAAATCAACTTAATGTGAGCAACATATTCTTGAACAAGTCCGCTCGCACGGCATCTCGTTTACTCTGTTCAACATTTGTAAGCGTTCTGTCGGACAACGCCGAGGCTATCAGCTTTGCCGATGTAAGCTCAATCATATCTCTTTGCAACATATTTTTGAGCATTGCCTCTGCACTTGCCTTGTCAAGTGTTGTTCCAATCGAATTTATTATATGCATAAGCGCCGTACCTCTATCCATCTTCACACGGCTTATTCGGATAAATCCGCCGCCGCCCCTACGGCTCTCTACAATGTAGCCTTTTTCGGGAGTGAATCGGGAGGTTATAACATAATTGATTTGGCTCGGTACACATCCGAGGTTGCCGGCGAGTTCGTTTCGCTGAATCTCCGCACTGCCGTTTTCACGGTCAAGCATCTCTATAATGTACTGCGCCACCAAATCGCTCATTCTCATTTTGGTCGCCTCTTTTCATTTGTTTGACTACATTATAATATTAAGGTCAGGGAAAGTCAAAGTCAATTAAAGTCAAAAATTAAAGCATAAGCTTTGAAATTCTCACGAATTCTCGCTTATGCTCTCGTTTCCTAATATTTTAAAATATTTTTGACTTTTTCTGACTTTCAATTTTTATCCGATAAAGTCTGACTTTTCAAGCAATTTGACCTTACAAAATCACATTAACCGTGTAATCAACATCGTAAATTTCACCGTCAAACCAATTTATAAAACCTATGTAGATGCAGATTTTGTCATCATGTTTATTCATATCACGAACAACCTTAAAGCACTCCGACCAACCCGAAAAGCGTTCAAGTCTTTTGACTGTATCAACATCGGCATTGCCGTTTACAAACACACACATTGCAAGGTGACGGGTTGACGATAACATTCTTACAAAATCGAGGAACATCATATTAACCTCATCGCCCGAACATTCAATTTTAAGAGCGTCTTCCTCGATTTTGTTTCCGAAAAAATCAAGCACATTGTCAAACGCTGAATCAAAGTCATCGGTTTCAGCGTTCTTTAGTCCCTGCGAAAACTTGTAAATTGCGGTAGATGCATAAATTCTCTTAATTTTTTCAATCGTCACGGCAATCACCTTCTCGGTATCGTTACTTTTATTATTATACATTATATAAGCAAATTTGACAACAAGTATGTTATTCGGGCGGTTCAATACAATTTTTGTAATGAAAACATTTGAAATTAAACAAAAATTTTGTGTTTTCCGATTGACAATTGTACAGAGATATTGTATTATATAATTGTACTAATGAATTAGTTCAATTGCTTAAAAAGGAGTGTGATTTTATGTTGAAATTTATCTTATATATGTTGCTTACTGTTGTAATTCTCGGCGGAGGTATTTTTAAAACCTTTGCTGTAAACTATGGTATTTCAAAATATCTCTCAAAAAAGCCGTATAAAGGTGATTTTGAATTCAAAAAAGTTGCGTTACATACTTTGGAAACGAACTATATTTTGTTGGCATTAGTTGTTTTGTTTGTTATAGGTGTGGTGGTTTGCAGTATAAGTATATCGGGTTACCTTAATATATTAGAAAATATAGTAGAATTGCTTTTAGGATTTTTGGTTGCACTTGCGATGTCTTTTTTAGGTCCATGGTACAATACAATCGGTAATGAGTACGGTGCGTATGTTATACCTTTCTTTATTTTAGTTATTCTAAGCATTCCAACGCTGTTTTTTATCAATTACAAGTTCGTTTACAAAGATTTTGAAGTTTCTAAAAATAAGAAAATGAAACTTTCATTTTTCACAGCACTTGCAAACGCACCGTATGAATTGTTAATACCCTACGGTCAGTTTGGAACGATGATTTTCAAAAGTATGATTTAATGTTAAGGAGGTTTGGTTATGAAATACACATACATATATGTTATACTCGGCATTTGTGCCGTTGCAGTAAGCATAGGAAAAGCTTTAGCAGTAAATTTCGGTATTTCAAAATACCTTTCTAAAAAATCTTACAACGGTAAATTCAAGGTCATAAAAACAGCTTCTATTTCATTCGGAGTCGGATACATATTATTGGCTTTAGCTTCTTTATTTATTGTGACGATGGTGATGGATGCAATTTACTCACACATAAGATTTGACCAGTTATTGCAGGACTTCTTATCTATATTTTACATGGCTATTATCGGAGCAAATTATGAATTTTTGGATAGTCCATACGGTCTTGGTTTGATATATGTTTTTCCGTTTATTTTCGTTATTATCGTAAGCATAGTGGTATTGATTTTTGTGAACTACACATTTGTTTATCGCAAATTTGGAATACCAAACAATAAAAAATGGAAACTCTCATTTTTCACCGCACTTGCAAACGCACCGTATGAATTGTTAATACCCTACGGTCAGTTTGGAACGATGATTTTCAAAAATATAATTTAATGTTAAGGAGGTTTGGTTATGAGATTTGCATACATATATATTATATTCGGCATTTGTGCCGTTGCAGTAAGCATAGGAAAAGCTTTAGCAGTAAATTTCAGTATTTCAAAATACCTTTCTAAAAAGCCTTATGAAGGTGATTACAATTTCAAAAAGGTTGTGTTATATACTCTGGGAACAAACTATATTTTGTTATCAGCAATTGTTCTGTTTATTTTAGGAACAATTGTTTGCAGTATATATAGATTTTTAAATTTAGGACAATTGCTATCAGCATTTTTTCCTGGATTTGCAATAGCTCTTTTTGGTCCCAAATATGATACAATCGGTGATGAGTACGGTATGTATAATGAACTTGTTATACCTTTCTTTATTTTAGTTATTCTAAGCATTCCAATGCTGTTTCTTATCAATTACAAATTCGTTTACAAAGATTTTGAAGTTTCTAAAAATAAGAAAATGAAACTCTCACTTTTCACCGCACTTGCAAATGCTCCTTATGAATTTTTAATTCCCTACGGAATGATTGTAGATATGATTATTGACAGTATTATATTTTGATTTTGTGTTTAAGGAGAGATGATTTATGTTTAACTCGGCAACTCTCGCTGTTATATTATTATATATGCTTTCAGCCATACTTTTTACATCTACTACCGTTTCGATTGCTATATATTATGCAAGAAAAAAAGCTGATACAGAAGAAAAAGCACTTATAACAAAAAATGATTATCAAAAAACAATTCTGATTTTTTCAATTATAAACTTCATTGCATCATTTGCCGCAACGGCTGTTGCACATATTGCAGACTCAGGTGATTACAACCACCTTTCAATAGGACAATTTTCTTATTTATCTTTAATATTGGTGGCAGGCATAGTTGAATTTTTTATTGCAAAGTCAACTATATTCCAAAGATTTTCCTGTTCAAAGGCAGACAAAACGGAAAGAGCCGCAGTCTTTGCCGCAATATGCGCACCGTATTACATATTTATTGTAAGCTCACCGATAGTTCCGTATATAATCGCAGTAACTCTTTACCCCTGCTGATTTTAACGAAGTGATATTATGAATGAAAACTCAAATCCCGAAATCTTAATCACTATAATTATTTTATCGGTACTTCTTGCCATACTTTCTGTTACAACAGCATTTTGTCATACAGAAAGAAGTGCGGGGTACAAAAACAAAGTAAACATCGGCAAAAAGAATCAAATAATAATTTACCCGATATTTTTTGTTTTGCATATGACAGCAATACTGCTTTTTAATCTTCCGTTTCCTGACTTAACTTGCTATCTTTCATTCAGCATAGGAAGTATTGTTTTTATTTTTTTGATTCAAGCTGTTATTGCTTATTTTACAATGTTTAAAAGGTTTGAATGTGATACGGGTACAAAGGTCGGAAAATCAATTGTTTTTTCGCTGATTTCAACACCATTCTACAGTATCCTTTTCGGTGTGGCTTTTGCATTCTTTTTCCCGTACAGTGTCGGCATTCCTATTCTTATGATAATCGGCTTATTCATTTACTGCATTACAAGTTATAGGTGATATTATGAAAAACATAAAAAACGGTGAGCAGATGCCCACCGTTTTTGTTACTACTCAATACTTGTCAGTTTTCTTTGCATTGCAGGATTTACAAAGCATCTGACAGTTATCGAGAATTGTGCGACCGCCTTTACTCCAAGGCTTAATATGGTCGCCTTCCATTTCATCATACTCAAAATGTTCACCACAAATATTGCACAATCCATGTTGTTTATCATAAGTCGCCATCTTATCTCTGTTGTCAAATGCTCTTAAATTAAGCAATCTGCCGGCAAATGGATCTTTGTCTTTGCAAAGAAGATATTCATAAATTCCTTTTTGTTTTTGCACTTCATCATCTTGATGAAGTTTTTCTACCTCTGTTTTCATAGCTGAAGAGTTATAAGTATTGTTATGATATTTATTATAAAGGGAACACCAATCCAATCCCTTCATATCTTTGTAATACTTAGGAAATATTTTTTGTACCCAATTGATAACATCCTGAAAATACTGCCATAATTCATCTGCGTCATCATCTGACTTATGCATCGACATATACTCTGTAATATTATCTATACCTTGAAAACCGCAAATACCAATTAAAGCTTTTTCAAGAAGTTCCTGTCTGTTTGGATCTGCTTTAATATATTTATCAGATAACCCTTTTGCGGCACAATTTCGTTTAGAAAAATATCGCTTAGCATCAGTAAGCCATTTACCTGTATATACTGAATTACGAAGTTCCTGGTCAGTCAATTTTTCGCCTGCAATGTTTACAACCTTAAACCAATCTAATTTTTCTGATTCACTACCCTCGCATACATAAACCATGAACTCATAATTCATTATATCATCATATTTATCATCGGGTAATGAATCACAATAATATTTTCCACCGTCAAAAGAAATAGAGTATTTATGATCTAAATACTGCATTACTGAAAGAGTTCTTTGCTGTCCGTCAAGAACCTCATATTGATCATCACCAACTTTTACCCAATACATAACATTGAGAGGAAATCCTTTCAGTATCGTATGAATAACAGATTCAGCCTGTTCTGAACTATATACAAATTCTCTTTGATAAGCCGGTCGAATTGCTAGCCTACCGTCATATGCAAAAACGCCGTTATCACCGTTATCTGCATAACCGTCAAATATATCTTTTACTTTAATCGACTTAGGTTGAATTTTCATCTTTTTTCCTCCTTTTAATTAAAATACGATTATAAATTTTCTTACCGTCTATCACCATATAGCAAGGAAAATCACCAATATATCTCGCACTATTTGCTAATCCTGCTATTTTAAATTGTTTTGGATTATACTTACCAAAAATGTAATTGGAACACCCATAACACCGCTACATTCTTCTCTTAATGAGTATTCTTGCGTAAGTTTCCTTTCCGTTGACTGTAAATCTATGTCCGAATCGTGGATTGTCTGCAACATATCTGTCAAGTCCGATGATAATGAACTGGTCCGGATTGTACTTGTCAAGGAATGTGATTGGCACTCCCATGACTCCGTTACCTCTTTCTCCTGATGACAATTCTTGCATATGTAATTCGTCTGTCTGTCTGTCTGTCTGTCTGTCTGTCTGTCTGTCTGTCTGTCTGTCTGTCTGTC